>Ga0114951_10001153_pt1 | contig 34035 bp, 25 predicted proteins | sample AM7aDNAmetaG_FD_88677 | JGI IMG/M metagenome (GOLD analysis project Ga0114951, IMG submission 88677) | Freshwater microbial communities from Finland to study Microbial Dark Matter (Phase II) - AM7a DNA metaG | ecosystem: Environmental > Aquatic > Freshwater > Lake | place: Finland: Lake Alinen... | reverse complement strand
CCTAATCCGAGCATACAAAGGATTGCCAAACTGAAAATGATGTACCCGGAAAATTCGTGGTAGATTTTCATGGCCGGATCATAGCCAAACCCTTGCGCTACCAGCGCCACGGTGGTAATCCGCGCCAGGTTCCCCAACATGGCCAATGGAACACTGGCAAGAAACAAAATCCACTTCTTCCAGCCCCGGTCCATTACCAGATGACCGTAAAGCGACGTGAGCGCCATCAATGCCACCAGGGAGCGAATGCCGCTACACGGATCGGCGACATCCAAGGGCATGAACCGGCCGGCGCGTGAATAGATTCCCGTCCCTTGCGTGTAAACGTCCAGTCCCAGGACGTTCAAAAGTCCGCTGGCCGTTTTTGCCACCACCATCCGCAGCGGAAAAGACACGTAGGGATCGATCACATTGAGCGGAATCATGAAGGCCAAAAAAGCACAGGGAAACCACAGCTCTTTTGCCCACGGCCATCCCCCCAGATACAACACCATTCCATAGACCAAAATCACCAGTGAACCGGCAACCAACCGGGGGACCTGGCCACGGACACCCGCCACATACAACAGCATTGCCACCGCAACAAATCCGAGTCCCCAAACTGACGAAACCATGGGCAATCGCCGCAAAATCGTGCGCCACTTCCAAATAAACAAGCCGCCGGCCGCGACTGGCACCAGATAGCCGTGTGCATAATCACCCCCCAATCCCCAAAATACCGCGAGCCAGCCAAACAACGAGACGGGGGTAACCTGAAACATACAGACCCGGCTGATACCGTACGCATAAACAATCAGCGCGACTGCGACCGTTCCCAGCACCCACCGGCGCAAAGACTCGCGTTGACCAGTGACCGACAACAGCATTTGTCCGAAGCTTTTACCTTCCATAACCAATTCCACCGGACATTGGCGGAGACCTCCAACAAAGTCAAACGCCGGTTACAAATCGCTCAATGTGGTCGATCGCTCCACAGAACCTGATCGCCCGCCGGCGTCAATTGGCGCCGGTATTTCAGGGGAAAATTCGCCGGAGGCGGACGAACAAAATCATATTTACTCAACCAAAACTCATACGTTGCGTAAGCATCCAAGCGCCACTCGTGCCGCGTGGTCAGATAAATCCCCGAGATCACATGGAGCCTATCGTTCAGAAGTTCTGTATAATTCGTTTCTTGCACTGGAATCAAGACCGCGGAGCGGTCGCTGTACCACGCGACCGCCCACGGGATATCACTGGCCAAAACGTCGCCCGGTCCAAATGTCGCCCCCATGGCGGCGACCACCCCCCCGTCATAGGGTGGATAGGGCGGTCCCGGCCGCGGTGGTAAAAGAGTCAAAAATGCGGGCAGCACATTGATCCCAACAAACACGCCCACAATCCCGCGGCGAGCCCAGCGTTTCCGGAACTGCAGCCGTTCAAACATGACAAAGAAAAATGCCGCGCTGAAAATGGCGATCGCCGGGATCAAGACAGTTAAAAAATTCTTTGTTGGCGGACCGGCCACGCCCAACCAGATCAGAATGAGAAGCAACACCCCCGCCACAAACCACTGCAGCCACTGGGCGACATCCCGGCGAAAGCGATGGAGCAGCGCGACCAGGAAAAACACGATCAAATAATTTGCACCGGTATCTTTTAAAGTCTCGCGGTAAAGCTTGTTCCAGTTCGTCAATGCCCGCTTGGCCACCCGATGCCAGTTCACCGCGGCATGAACCTCAAATTGGCGCTCCAACTCCAAGCGGGCGGCTGCTTCGCCGCGTTCATCGATTCCAATCTGGGTGACGGCCCACCGCGCCAAGCCAAACGGGGAATCCGCAACCGCAGAATTGTGCGCAAGCCAGGGGAGAACAACCAGCAAAAATGCGCCAAAACAAAACCCAAACTTTACGCGCCAAGACACCTTGGGAATCGTCAGCTTCAGAACAACTGCCAACGGAACCAGCAGGCACCCCATCGTGTACTGGGTGAGCGTTGCCAAGCCGGTCAACACGCCGCAACCGACCAATGCGCCAGTGACCCAATACACCCGGATCTTTGTCTCGGCCCAGAGCTGGGCTTTCAGCAACAACCACAACAGCCCCAACACCAGCAGCGCCAAGAATGGCAACAGCCCCCCGTCCACACATGCGTCCAACAATGGATCACACAGCAAACACAAGATCACGCTCATGAAGGCAACCCGGCGATCAAACAATTCCCGGGCCAATCCATACACCATCCCCAAAATCGCCAGGAAAAATAACCAGGCCAAAATCACCAGCATCCGGTCCTGCCGCAACGTCTCCGCGCGCGCTGCCGCATAAAGCGATTCGAGCTTCACTATGTCGGCCGGCAATTGTGAACCGGTTAACTGCAGGCGCTGTCTGACCAACTCGATCCGGGCTTGTGGGTTCACAACCCGAAACCACGCGGATAAAATCAGCGGATACAGCGGGGGCGTCCACAATTCGGGGATGACTTCCCGGTCTTTGCTCAAAGAGGGCTTCCCGATGGACCCCAGATACGCCAGATCCAGTGGGCGAATATTTTTCGTCACGTACCCGCGGCCCAACGCCAGATTCCGGCCCAGCTGCCCCAGATCCATCGTCTCCCGATTGCGCAACCCATAAAACTGCGTGCCGGTATAAAGCAGGATCACCAACATCACAACCAGGAAAAAAAATCCCAACCGGAACCATTGCACCCCGAACCCGGTGTCGAACTTGAAAACCAGATCCTGAAGGCGCTCGAAGAGTGGCCGGTGGGGGCGTACCGGTTTGTTTAAATCGGATAATTTATCGTAGTCCGAAGCCATCGAATCCTGTGTAAATCAGCATAGCCCATCCCCCCACCCCAACGTCAAGCTCGCGTGCTCGACTCGCTCAAACAGAGCCGACTGTGATCGGCTACGTCGCAGTTCCCCCAGATGGCACGCGGAAGGCTGTGGCGACTACTTACTCCCACTCAATTGTGGCTGGCGGCTTGCTGGAGATATCGAGGCAAACGCGATTGACGCCTTTCACTTCGTTGATGATGCGCGTCGAGAGTCGGGCCAATAAATCGTAGGGTAACCGCACCCAGTCCGCGGTCATGCCATCGACACTATCCACCGCGCGAATCGCAATGGCATTTTCATACGTTCGCTCGTCGCCCATCACGCCCACACTCTTGACCGGCAGCAGAACGGCAAAGGTCTGCCAGATTTTATAGTACAAATCCGCCTTCTTCATTTCCTCGATCACGATCCAATCGGCATTTTGCAAAACCGCAATGCGCTCGCGATTGACCTCCCCGAGGATGCGCACCGCCAGCCCGGGACCGGGAAACGGTTGCCGCCAGACGATCTCACGCGGCAGCCCGAGCTGCGTGCCGACCTCCCGGACTTCATCCTTAAAAAGTTGGCGGAGCGGTTCCAGCAATTCGAGTTTCATCCGTTTCGGCAAGCCACCCACGTTGTGATGGCTCTTGATCATCGCCGCCGGGTTGCCGGCAATTGGAATACTTTCAATCACATCCGGATAGGTTGTGCCCTGCGCGAGGAATTTAGCCCGCCCGGCTTGATGGGCGGCTTTGTCGAAAACTTCCACAAAGGTCCGGCCGATGATCTTCCGTTTGCGCTCGGGATTGGTCACGCCGCGCAACTTTGACAAGAACGTCCGTGTTGCATCGGTGTAGACCAGTTTCATCTGCAGGTGTTCGCCGAAGACGCGTTGCACGCTCTCCGCTTCGCCCTTGCGAAGGACCCCATTATTCACAAACACACAGGTCAGCTGATTGCCGATGGCCTTGTGAATCAAGGCCGCCGCAACGCTGGAGTCCACGCCGCCGGAGAGACCGAGCACCACCCGATCCTTGCCAACCTTGGCGCGGATATCGGCAATGGAATGTTCGATGAAAGATTTCATGGTCCAGTTCCGGCCGCAGCCACAGATGCCATGGACAAAGTTGGAGATGATCTGCTTGCCGTTCGGGGTGTGATGGACTTCGGGGTGGAATTGCAGGCCATACAATTGCTGCTTGTTATTGGCGATGGCCGCGTGGGGCGAGTTTGGGCTTTGGGCAACAGTAATGAAACCGGTCGGGAGCTTGGTGACCTTATCACCGTGACTCATCCAGGCTGGCTGCTCATACGCCATCTCGCGGAACAATGTCGTGTCTTTGGCGATTGCGATTTCGGCCGGACCGTATTCGCGTTTTCCACCCGGCTGAACTTTGCCGCCGAGCTGGTGCGCCATCAATTGCATCCCGTAACAAATGCCGAGGACCGGCACGCCAAGCGCCCAGAGACCGGGATCGCAGTGCGGCGCCTTTTTGTCATACACGCTGCACGGCCCGCCACTGAGGATGATGCCGCTCGGCTGCAACTCCGCCAGCTTGCTGGCCGGCGTATCGTAGCGCAGAATTTGCGAGAAGACCTGGCACTCACGAATCCGCCGGGCAATGACTTGCGTATACTGCGACCCAAAGTCGAGGATGATGATTTGTTCCATGGTGTTTGGTTGGCAATTAGGATTGACTGTGTGTTTGTTCGCCTAAGCTTTCAACTTGGTAGTGACATACTGCGCAATGTCCTTCACCACTGTGTCATATTCAGACCTCTTACCGACCGGAATGAACTGTGAACTGGTGTTATCGCGCACCTCAACATACAGGCGTGCCCCGAGAGTCTGCGCCGGGGTCTTGCCAGAAATGTCCATCTTGGATGCCAACCCCTTATCGCACCCCGCCTGCCAGATCTCTTGATATGTCATCGGTTGGGCAGCCTGTTTGAGGACGTCGCACGCTAGGTCAAGGAATGAGTAGTTGCTCACATTACTCTCCTAATGCTGGTTTGTTTCGGCGGTCGTCGCGGCGGTCGAGGCAGGCCGGGGACTTCGGGGTCAACTCTTGAAACCTGAAACAACAGACTGCACTTTTAATTTGGGACATTGGCTTCGTCGCCATCTTGGGCGTTGTCATCAGGGCATCCGCGATCAGGCGTAAACCAGACGACCTTTGGGCTGAGGAATGGGGCGACCCAGTTCTTTGGCAGTGGCGATCCATTCCGCAATGATCACCTCGGCGTTGGCCAGAGCTTCCTTGTAGGTCGCGCCATCGGCGGCACAACCGGGGAGCTCAGGCACCTCGGCGATAAACGCATCATCCTCGTTGCTCCAATAAATAATGACTTCATACTTCAGCATGTCACTTACCTCCGAAACGATTTTTCACAATCACTTGGCGCACTTGCTTGACTTGATACGTTTTTGCCTGTGACCCGCGCGGTTGCAGATTGAGGATCTCATCCACCGCATCCTTGGTGAAAATATGATGGCTGCCGCGTATTCGCATGGCAAACCCTAGCACATGCAGAACATGACACAAGTCGTCAAACGAAATGTTTGCGTCGGATGCGCCACTCAGTATTTTCTCCAGAAGTTTGGCATCCCGACTCATTCCAAAGCTCCGCGTTCTACTTGCTACCCATGCCAACGCCTTGCACGGTCTGGAAGATCTTGCCTTCGGTCTTGATCGCCGGCGCAATGATGATATCGGTCTCTTGAAATTCGCGGATGTTTTTCTTCCCCACGCTGCCCATGCAGGTCATTAACGCGCCCATTAAATTTTGCGAACCGTCATCCAGTTCCGCAGGGCCAAACAGGATTTGCTTGAGCGTCCCGGTCACCCCCACTTTGATGCGAGTGCCGCGGGGAAGATTGGCATGCGGTGTCGCCATACCCCAATGTGACCCCTTCCCCGGCGCTTCCTTCGTGCGCGCAAAGGCGCTCCCAATCATGACCGCATCCGCGCCGCAGGCAAACGCCTTGCAAATGTCGCCCCCCTTGTTCATGCCGCCATCGGTGATGATCGGCACATACCGGCCCGTTTGTTTAAAGTAGTGATCGCGGGCCGCCGCACAATCCACTGTGGCGGTCACTTGCGGGACTCCGAGACCCAACACCCCCCGCGTGGTGCAAGCCGCGCCTGGACCGACCCCGACGAGAATCGCCGCAGGCCCGGTCTGCATTAATTCCAATGTCGCCGAATAAGTGACGGTATTGCCGATGACGACCGGAATTTTCATCGCCTGGCAAAACGTGGCAATGTTCAGCGTCGCATATTCGGTCGAAACATGCCGGACGGTGGAGACGGTGGATTGGACAACGAAAATGTCCGCGCCGGCTTCCTGCGCAATGGCGCCAAAACGTTCGGCCCGTTGCGGAATCGCGCTGACCGCACAAAGCACCCCGGCGGCTTTGATTTCCTGAACACGCTGGGCGATCAACTCCTCCTTGATGGGCTCAGTGTAAACCTGCTGGGTTAGATGGGTGGCCTCTTCCTTGCTCGCACTCGCAATCCGATCGAGGATGGCCGAGGGATCCTTGTAGCGGGTTTGGACGCCTTCGAGGTTGAGCACGGCCACTCCCCCGAGTTTGCCCATCGCAATGGCAAATTTCACATCCACCACCCCATCCATGGCACTCGCTAAAATCGGCACCGTGATCTTGTGCGCACCGATTTGAAAGGTCGTGTCCACTTCGTTCGGGTTGATGGTCATATCACCGGGCACCAACGCGATGTCGTCAAATCCGTAGGTCACTCGTGCTTTTCGATTCCGTCCAATCCACATGCCCATATTTACAATTCTCCTCAGTTAGTAAAAATCGTTATGACTCGCCGGTCACGAACCCCAGCATTCTTACCGGCTCGGCCGCTGCATGACAACTCTCAAATGCGTTCCGCCCAGTGCAATTTCGCCACCCCCCAGGTCAACGCCAGCGGATCCACCGTCGCTTCCGGTGCAAACCACATCTGGCGCACCGCCCCCACGGCCGCTCCGTCCAATTGTTCATTTCCCGAAGAACGCTCCACCACGGCGTATCGGACCCGCCCGTCGGCGGTGACGGCAATCAAAATCCGGGTCGCCCGGACTGCCGCATCGGCCACCGGTAAAACTGGCGCCTGCACGATCGGACGCCCCCGCAGCGCCCCGGTAATCTCCACGGCTGAATTCGTCGCCGCCAATTCGGCCACGCTGCCACTGGAGGACTCTGGGATCACCGCAGCCGGGGCAATCGCAACCTGCGTCAGGAGCCCCAGCGGCGGCTCGGGCAGCAATACCGGCAAAGGCAACGCGGCCGGCAATGCGAGGAACGCCGGGGCCTGTTCGGGTTGGTATTCGGTATGTCCAACCGAAACGACGTGCCGCCAGGCCGCACCGGAAAATCCACGTTGATTCGGCAACGACAACACACTCGGGTCGAAATAATCCGCGAGGAGTGAGGGTTCCCCTGGGCGCATCCAGCGAATGCGCGCGGCCCCACCCGGGGCCAACTTGTGCGGTTCATGCCGAGTCCCAAGTCCCAACCAAAGCCCCCCGACTACCATGGTGGTCACGGTCACCCCCAGCAACCACAGCAACACATGGCGTTCGTGGATGCGGATACGCGGGATCATTTGGACGGCAGGACCGGCACTTCCGACCGGGTGGCAAGGTTGATCGCAGCAATCCCGGCATCAAACGCGCTATCGATCACCTGAATCAGGATGTCATACCCAACCTGGCGATCGGCTTTAATGATGAGTTCGGGATTGCGCATTTCCGCTGCCGCCCGCCGCAATTGTTCGGGTAATTTTGCGGCCGTGGTCGGCTGATTTTTAAAGAACAGCAGATTATCACGGGAGATGGTGATCACCAGCTCTTGCAGGGAAACATTTTTCGGCCCGCGGGCTCTCGGCATCTCCACAAGGCCATAGCCCGATTGTAAAACGAACGGCGAACTCAGCAACAGAAACACCAGCAAGAGCAGCACCACGTTAATCATCGGCGCGGCATCGATCCGACCGTTGGCAATGGTCACATGCGTCTTGAAAGTCATGGGCGACGCGTCAGGAAATTAATGATTTCGTTGGCGGCTTTTTCCATGTCCAACACGAGACTCTGCATTCGGCTCACGAGATAATTGTAACCGACGTAGGCCGGGATGGCGACCACCAATCCCCCGGCCGTCGTTAACAGCGCCTGCCAGACCCCCCCGGCCAATTGCCCGGGCGCCGACTGCATGGTCACCTGCATCACCTTAAACGTGCTGATCATGCCGGCCACAGTTCCGAGAAAACCAATGAGCGGGGCGATTTGCGCAATGGTCGCCAGGACAACCAAGCGCCGTTCGAGCCGGGCAATCTCAATCCGGGCAGTATCTTCCATGGCTTCTCGAAGATCTTCCCGATTCAGTTGGCGGTTTTCAATCCCGGCCTTGACGACCTGGGCAACCGGGCCCGGCGCCTCGTCACACAGTGCCAGGGACTCCGCCACATTGCCATTCTTGAGCGCATTGCGAATTCCGTTCACAAAATCGGTCGCATTGATGTGGGCACGGTGGTAGTATAAAAAGCGTTCACTGAAGATGGCAAACGCCACCACCCCGCTGAAAAGAATCAGCCACATCAACGGTCCGCCCTGTTCCATTAGCGTCAGCATGGTGACTCCTGCTTAATCCAACCGGCAATCTTTTTCAAGAACGCATTCCGTTTTCTTAACGAACAAACAAGGTTTCCGGGTGCGGAGTTTTCAATTTCCGAATTCGGTCATCCGCCAACTCTTTTAAATCCGGACAGAGTTCCCCAAGCCGAATGTAGAGCGTAATGGCGTCCCCCCACTGATTTTGTTGCTCCTTGAGACCAGCGGCAGCCCGGGCGGCCTTGCACGACCAGAACCGTTCAACCGGAACGGCGGGATCTGCGGCGGCGGTGGTTTCGTACAGGGCCTTCGTATATTGTTGGAGCGCTTCCTCATTTTTTTTCTGAACCTCAAAGGTCTGGCCCAATTTAAACAACGCTTGATTCCGCGTGCTGCCATCCTTGGCCGCGTCGAGTGCCTTCCGATAACTGGCGAGCGCGTCTTCGAAACGGCCCAGCGAATACTGACAATCCCCTTGCCGCCCCCAAGCCTCACCGGCCAGCAAACAATCGGGAAACTCTTTCGTCAGGGCCGCAAACACCAGGAGCGCGTCGTCGAATTTACCAAGTTCACTCAGCGCGTCGCCCTGGCCAAACCGCGCCTCACACCGCCAGTTCGACTGCGGGAACTTCTTCACGAGCGCCTCGTAAAGTTTGATGGCCGTTTCAAAATCCTGCCGCCCGTAGGCCGCGCGACCGGCAAAATACTGGGCCGCATCCGCCAGTGGACTGGCGGGATAAGTTTCGGCCAGGGACTGAAATTGTGCCTGGGCTTTCAAGTAATCGCGCTGCCGAAGGTATTCATCCGCCACCCAATATTGAATATCGGGCGCCAGCCTGGCTTGCGGATGCGCCTTGAGAAAATCAGCAAACTCAACCAGGGTTTTCTCCCGCGGGCTGACCCAGCCACGGCTGTAAAACGCCTGTTGTGCCAGATCCGTGTCCAAGCCATTCTTGATTAACTGATCAAACTCCGCACTGGCTTCCGCCACTCGTCCGTCACGGGCAAATGATTCGCCGACTGCCAGCGCGGCATTGCTGGCCCAAACGCTGACCGGGAAATTACTCACCACCGCCGCAAAAGCGGTGCGGGCCGCCGGCTCCTGATGTTCACCGGCCAGCAACAGACCCAGATTGTATTGCGCTTGCGGGGCCAACGGGCTGGTTGGATATTTTTTTACCAGCGCCGCAAAGGCCTGTTCGGCGGCTGGCGAATTCGTGCCGCGGCGGTACGCCTCCCCCAGTTGAAAATAAGCGCGATCCAGCACTGCCGCCCGCGGATGCATTTGAATGAGCTGCTGCAGGACACCGGCGGACTCCGCCAGCCGGCCCAACCCGAAGAAACAGTCGGCAATTTTAAATTGCACAGCCGTCGCCGCTGTCTCGTCTTTCAGCAGTGGCAGTGCCTTTTGGAAATGCTCAAGCGCCACCGGTAACTGCTGTAACTGCCAGGCACACCAACCGGCTTGCGTAGACGCCCGCACCAGCAACGAGCTGTTGGTGTAGGTGGTGATGAATCGCCCATATTCTGCCAGCACCTTCTCGCTGGCCCCTTCGCTGAACAATAAATCGCCGATGGCCAGTTGCGCGGCGTCCGCCAATGGATCGCGCGGCTGTTTCGCCAGAAACTCTTTCAATCCGGCCACGCTTTCAGCGGTCTTGCCGGTGCGCGCGGCACACTCGGCGACTTTCAATAACGCATCGCGTTTGAGCTGGCGGCTGGTCGCCGCGGCCAAGGCCGTCCTAAAGGCCTCACCGGCCGCCCCAAACTCACCGGTCTTCCAACGGACCCAACCGATGGCAAACCAGGTCTCGCCGGCTAATTGCGCGTCCACCGCCTGATGGGGATTGGCTTGGTAGGCTTCCGTCACCACGGCATAGCGCGCCAGCGCCGCCGGAAATTGTTGGCGGTGCGCCAGTGATTCACCCAGCCAGAAATTGGCCCGGTAAAACGCCCGGCTGGCCGGCCCGGATTTACGAACCACGGCTTCCAGTGCGGCATCCGCTTTTGCAAAGTCTTGCCGAGCCAACAAGAGCTGGCTGCGGAGCAATTCGGCATCGAGTGCCAGATCGCCAGTCGCCCGGATTTTCTCCAACGATGCCGCCGCTGCGTCATCGTGGCCCTGGCGAAATTGGGCGGTGGCCAGTTCGTACCACGCCACCGGCGCAAATGGGCTGGTCGGATATTTTTCAATCAATTCCAAATACCGGGCTTCCGCCGCCGCAAACTCCCCTCCCCAACTCTGGGCCTCCCCCAGCCAGAAAATAACCTCGTCCGTTCGTTTATCCGGCCACTGGGCAAGCGCGGCTTGTAAAGTGTGCCCCGCGGTTTCCCAATCGTTCAAGTTTAATTGGGTCCGGCCGAGCAGCAACAGGGCGTGACCGGTGCGCACCGACTGGGGATATTTTTGGAGAAACTCCTGCAACTGGCGAATGGCAACGTCGTAAAGTTTGTCGTTAAATGCCGCGGCAGCAACTTGGAACTGGCGATTTTCCTCCAGCGAAGTTGCCGCCACCAACAGCAGTGCCAAGAGTGGAACAAATCGTTTCATCGGTGGCTCATTATCGCAAAATTCCGTCCCATCGCAAGACTGATCCCTTCCCCGTGGCAGTCCAAACCCGCCCCGCGATCTCGCGGTCAGCCAGGATTTCCTTGTCGTCCTGCCGCCCCGGCTGCGGGCCGCGGAAATGCCTGGGCCAGCACCTCCCGGAGGGCGGCCTCCGTCACCGGCTTGCTCAGAATTGCGACAACATGCGACGGGACTCCACCTGTGGTTTTCATCAAATCGCCAAATCCGCTCATCAGGATTACGGGCAATCCCGAGTCCTGCTGGTGAAGGGCGCCCGCCAATTGTTCCCCATTCATATCCGGCATCGCTTGATCCGTGATCACCAAATCAAAATGACCATCCTGAATCTGGCGTAACGCCGCCGACCCATTCGCCACAGTCACAACCGTGTGACCATGACTCAACAGCCACTCCCGGACGACTTCGCAGAGCGCCGGTTCATCATCGACCACCAACACGTGCAACGCCCGCGGCCCGACAACGTCCCCCGCAAGAGCCGCCTCCGCCACCACCGGTTCGGTTGTGGGAAGCGGCAGCCAAATGGTAATGGTCGCGCCGCGCCCCGGCTCGCTTTCGACCGCCACGGTCCCGCCATGCCGTTCCACAATGCTATGCACCAGCGCCAACCCCAACCCACTGCCTTTCGCTCCAGTTTTCGTCGTAAAAAATGGCTCAAAACACCGCTGTCGCGTTTCCGCAGTCATCCCGATGCCGGTGTCACTCACCCAAACGCACACCGATTTTTCCACCAGCACGGTCCCCAACGTTAACGTTCCACCGGTGGTTAACGCATCCACCGCGTTAAAGACCAGGTTGGTTAATAATTCGCGGATCGCAAACTCCTCCCCCAGGATGGACGGGACGGGCTGCAGGTCAGTCGCAACATGAATGGTCCGCCCGCTGGCTTGCGCCTGATCCTTCCAACAGGGCTCCGTGAGCTCAATCGTTTGGAGGACCAATTGATTGAGGTCAACCGGAGAAAGCGTGTCGTTGCCGAGTTGCTGACGGCCAAATTCGCGCATCCGCCGGACCACCAGGGCCGCATCGGTTGCGCAGGTGTGAATGTTGGTCAACCACTTGATCACCTGCTCGTGATCCGCCAGTTTTTCCGGATGTTTCAAGAGAAACTCGCTAAAGCCGACAATGGGCGCCAAGGCGTTATTAAAGTCGTGGGCCACCCCGCTGGCCATCTGCCCCAAACCGCGGAGCTGTTCCTGTTGGACGAGGTGGCGCTGGGTTTTCCGCAACTCCGTGAGCGCCGCATCCAACCGTTGATTACTTTCCCGCAACTGCTCCTCGGCCTGCTTGCGATCCGTAATATCCACATGCGCCCCGAGCATGTGTCGCTCATTACCCGGCCCCGCCTGAATGATCGAAGCCCGCACCAGAATCCAGCGATACGAACCATCCTTATGGCGGAATCGAAATTCGTGGGTGTACAGTTGCGCCGGGCGATCGATATACTCCTGCATTTTCCCAAGCATACCTGGGAGATCATCCGGATGGACCCGGCTTTCCCACTCCTCATCCGTCGGCGCAATTTCGTGGTCCGCGTAACCGATCTGTCGCTTCCACTCCGGTGAATAATAGATCGCGTCGGTTTCCAGGTTCCATTCCCAGAGCCCCACGTTGCCGGCCGCCACTGCGCGTTGGAGGCGGGCCTCACTTTCGCGCAACGCGACGGTCACCTTCTCGCGCTCAGATCCCAACCGCAGGAGTTGAATTCCAAATGCCGCATCGTTTACCAATTCCGTTAGCAATTTGAGCTCGTCCTCAGCAAACGCGACCGGCTCCGTGGCGTAGATCATCACCGCACCAAAAGCCTGTCCGGCAGGATCTCGCAACGGCAGGGCTGCCCATGCGGCGTACCCCCTTTTGCGGGCCGGTTCGCGCCACTGCACCATGGTGGGATCGGTCAAAATATTTTGGTAGACAACCGGCCGGCCCGTGCGAATCGCCGTCCCGGCGGGCCCCTGGCCCCGCTCCGAATCGGCCCACGTGATTTTCAACTGCGCCAAATAATCATCCGCAAACCCAGCCTGGGCAATCGGGCGAACGCTCTTGTCTTCATCCTGTTCGGCAATCCCCACCCACGCCAGACGGTATCCACCAATCGTAACGATGTGCTGGCAGATCGCCTCCAACAAACTGACCTCATTCGTCGCCCGCACTAATTCCTGATTGCATTCACTGAGTAACCGGTAGGCCCGATTAGCTTCTTGCAGAGCGGCGGCTGACTCCACCAAATTCCGATATCGCCTCTGGCCGTGCCCGACCAGCAGTCCCAACAACCCCAACACAACCGCCAATGCGCTAATCGCACCCACGATTAACTTGCCGCGAAAACTCCAGTCCGCCAATGCCTCCGCCTCATCGATCTTGGCAAGCAGTGCCCACGGCGAATGCGGAATCTGCCGAACGTTTGCCAAGACCCGCACCCCGCGATAATCCGTTCCCGCAAAAGCCCCTTCCCATCCCAACGCCGCCTGCACCGCGGGTGCCGTCTGCTTCGCCAAGGGCAGGCGGAGTTCCAACATCGTGTGCGGGCGATGCCGCAGTTCGCTCAGGAACAAAACCGATTCGCCCTCTCGACGCACCAGCACCGTTTCAGCGCTCGCGTTCACCGCCGGCCAATACTTGATCAACGGGAAAAGCTCATCCGCTGCCTGGTGCCGAAGGATCAGGGCGCCAATGGGCGGGCGGGCCTTCGTTGAACCACTAAAAATCGGCACAATCACTTCGAGGTGCGGCTTTAGATCACCGGTAGAAACGTATAAATCTGTCAGCAAAGGCCGCCGAGTGGTGAATGACTCCGCCAGGTACTTGCGGATCTCCGGATGGAGCGGCGGCGGCTCTATTAGCAAACTCAACCGGACTTGGCCGGTCACATCCACCAGCAGGACATCGTGGTAGTGATTGCTCTGCTGCCAGGCCCGGAACCACACCAGAATCCGCTCGCTGGCCGCACTGTCGGGACTTGCCAGCCACCGCTCCACACTTTCGGTGAGCGCGGGACTGTCAACCATAACATTTGCATCGACCAGTTTTTCTTTGCGCCACCGGATGATCTGGTCGGCCTTCAGCTGCGTCATCGTTGCCAAGTTGGCTTCCACAGATCGCCGGGCGAGTCGGGCCTGGCTCGCATAAAAACTCGGACCGCCGATCAGGACAATCCCGAGTGCCAAACTGATAAATATCCAGAACAACCGGTTGGTGGAAGGAATCACCCACAACCGGTCGATCAACCGCTGGTTACTGGACGAACTATTCATCAAAACCGAAACGAGTTATAATCAGTGGCTGCCGGGATTACAACACCGAGATTCCGGAAATGGAGTGCGGGGGCACAGGTGACACAGCCACCATCGTCCAAATTCTTGGCGGGCACGCCATGCATGGTGGCAGTGTCCGAATGCGCGTGAACTGGCAACTTGCTATTCAATGGCAACTTGCTATTAGCTTTGCTGCCGATGACAACGAATCCGAATGATTGCCACGGCTCGGACAGCGAGCGCATTCAAGCCGCTGTAAACACGAGCGCAAGAACAGGTGGAAAAGCGGTGATTCCTGCCCGCATCCCGGATGGTACCGCTGACCGCGACTACTGGCTGCTGGATCGCGCGATCCTGCTGCCGGCAAATACCACGCTGGTGCTGGACAATTGCCGGTTGAAGCTTTCGGACAACAGCCGGGACAATCTGATCCGCAGCGCCAACTGCGGAGTTGGAATCAGTGAAATCCGAACCTTGCACAATATCCAGATCATCGGCGTGGGGACCGCCGTGCTGGAGGGAGCAGACAATCCACGCGCCACCGGCGATGCCGAAAAAACGCTGGCCACCGACATCGTCAAAATCCCCGGCAGTCCCTCCACGCCGGTAAGCTATGGCACGGACGCGGGGAAAGCCGGGGAAAAACAGACGAGCGATTGGCGGAGTATCGGTGTCTTGCTGGCGCATGTGGAAAATTTCACACTCCAAAACCTGACGCTCAAGGACGCGCATTCCTGGGCAGTCTCGCTCGAACACTGTGCTTTCGGAAAAATCCGCGACCTGGATTTTTCTGCGGATGGAGCAAGGTTGATTAGCGGCCGGTTCCAGACCTTTCTCAATCAGGATGGGCTGGATTTGCGGCAAGGTTGTCACGACATCACCATTGACGGCATCACCGGTCACAGCGGCGACGACCTGGTTGCACTCACGGCGATTGCCTGCCCCGGAATGTGCGCCGGGGAGTTGCACTCGCACATGGTCAGCGGCCTGGAGCCACAGGGCGCACGGGATGACATCCACGACATCGTGATCCGCAACGTCCGCGGTTCCGCCGGTGGCCATCACCTCGTGCGCTTCTTGAACGCCTCCGGCATCAAGCTGTACCGCATCACTCTCGACGGGGTGATCGACACGGCTCCGGGCAAGTTCCTGGACAATGCGCTGGTGCGAATTGGGGACAACAATCCGGCCTGGGGCGGTGTCACGCCACTGGGCGACACGGCAGGGTTGATCATCAACAATGTCCAGGGACGGACGCGCACATCGATTGCCATTCACGGTTCGCTTTGCGATTCAGTGATCAGCAACGTCATCAATTACAACCCCCAAACCGAACCGGTCGTCTTCGCCTCGGGCACACAACACGTGCGCAACGTAACGGTCGCCAATGCCGTTACGGTCCGATCCTGCGAATCTGCCAGCGCGTGACGGTTTTTTCTGTCGACACCGGTAACGCCAGCGAACCGTTGGCGGATTGCTGGGCCGACACTGATTTTCCATTCACCGTCGCCATGCTGCGCGCTTCCGGTGGAAAGCCAGCCACCACGATCATCCCGGTTTCACCCGACGGCCGGTGCAGTTTGCCGGAAAGACTTTGCCGACGCGCATCCCACATTACGTCCGACAATTCCATCCCGCCACTCTGGTGAAACGTCGTGGCCACCGGCCAGGGATGACGCCGGGGCCGGCGGATCACCAATAACTTTACGGCGGGGCCTTGGAATGCCACGCTCAGAATGCCGGGCGCGGACTCGGTCGTGAGCGCTGCATAGTCACCGGGATGCCGGTAGGAACCTGCCGGTTGAGCTGGGACCGGAATTTTTCCGAGGAACTGGCCCGACCAAAACTCGTGTGCCCAATACTGATTCTGCGGATTTAATCCCAAGGCACGGAACGGAATCTGAAACCGCATCGGCACGGTGTGTCCCGAGGCTTCTTGTTCAGGGTGAAACCAATTGAGCACCGCCACGAGATCCCACTCGTCCCAATCACCCGTAACGTGCGCCTGCCACACCGTCGCCCCCTGCGGTTCGGTAGTCGTGCGCGTCGCCATTGGATCCCCTTTGCACTGACCCTCGTACGATTCCACGCTGATACGGACCGGATGAAACAGGTCCACCACGCGCGCCGTAACCGGCAGCGGCGGCAACGTTGCCAGTAGAATCCGCCAGCGATCCTCTGGCAACCGCACTAAATCATCAGAAATATCGGTGTGACCGCCTGTCAGAAATGTCACAGTCGCCCGCAGCCGGGCTTCTTCCACTGTTCCCGGCGGCCCGACCACCAAGCACGACGGCTGGAGCAAACCCCACCGGCGATTCTTGAACAGGTGCGTGCCCAGCGCCGTGTAAACATTCCGCAGGTGATGAAAGCCGATTCCGGTGTTACCGGTATCGGCGTTGGAATAAATGACCGGCAACAACCCGATCGCGCCGGTCTCACAGCCGGTACAATTCAGGACCAACCCACCCTCATTGACGTGCATGGCATCGCGAACTAGAGTCGCCGCAATGCGCATCCCTTCCAGCGCGCCCGCGCAGGCAATCGCCGGATCATGCCGCTGGCCGCCCGTTAGAATATTGCCACCAAAATCCCACTTCAGATACCGGACTCCGCGCCGCCAAAGTGAACCGACCTGCTCGGCGACCCACGCCTGAACACCGGGATGCGAAATATCCAGGCTATACATCTGATCGTGCGGCTCCCAGAACCAGCGCCCGCCATCCACCGGCTTCCCATCTTTCCCCTGCACCAGCCAGTCCGGATGCTCGCGCGCAATCGGATGGTTCGCGCTGACAAAAGTAAACCCTTTCCAAGCACCGAGATCAAAACCCAGAGCCCGCAACTGTTTCGCCAGCCACGGCAAGCCGCTCGCAAATCGCTCGTTCTCTTCAAAGTAGGTCGGAATATTATCCCGCTCCCAACCCAGGTCCGCCTGCAGGATCCGCAGCCCCAAATCATCCAGATGCCGCGCTTTAGCCTGATGGGCAGTCGCGACCACCAACTCTTCGCTGACCCGGAGCCGGTACGCATACCAGCTACACCAGTTCACGAAAGGCTTGGGCAAATCATGAATCGCATAGCGGCGGGCGACGCGATCGGCGTATTCCTCCAGCAATTGGTAGGGATCCCGTCCTGCAACCAAAACCATTTCCTCCAAAACGACAGTCTGGCCGGCCACGACCGGGATTGCGCCACAGTTAAAACCGAAACAGCCTTCTGTAAACCGGAGCCCCGGCGGAATTTGTGCCGACGCCAACCAGAGCCGGTCACTTCCCTTCCCGCCCGCACCATCTACATTCGCCGGCGCACTCTCTTGCTGTCGCCGCGCCGCCGCCGAAGCCGCACTGATCCAGCCACTGAACCGGTCAAAACTCGTGAACCCGATCAGCAGCGTCTGGTCCAACTCCCGATCATCCAGCACCGTGACCCCTTCGGAAGCAAATGCGCCCGGCCGCCAATCCAAGGATTTCCGCCCGTCGACCCCGCTCAAGATTTGGCCAACCGACCGGACCTGCCCACAATAGGCGGCGTTCTCCAACACCCGGACCCGCTCCGGCCGTGACCCGAGCTGAATGACCGGTTGCGACACTCCTGCCGTTGACCAGAGTTCCACGCGATCCAGAGTGGCCGGAGCCCGGCCGTGATACGTCAGCGTGCCTTTCCAACGTACCATGCTGGCCGACTCTGCCACGAGCTCCTGCGCCACGGACACCGTGCGTGACTTCCACAGCAACACGGTCCGTCCGTTTTTCCTCGCAACACTAGCCAACCGCAGCACGATGGTCTGACCGGCTAATCCAACTCGGCAGCGGCCGGGTCCCAGCTTAAACCCGTTCCAACCGGGAACGACTATGGACAGCCCCCCGTTCTCGATCCGCACACCAACTTTGGATTCATTTTTCGGATATTTCATTGTCTTTCTCGATTCACGGATCGGATTATGGTGGATCGCCCTGCAGTTGAATCGCCGTGTTACAATTCTCCACGCTGACGCGGTAGAACCGCAAATCGGTAGTGGATTCGGGGATGACAGTCAGGGGACGCGGCGTATCCTGGCGGACTTGTTCCAGCATTTGCAGCAACCAGGCTGGGTCAGCTTGCCCGTGGTCGGGGACGGACCGGGTCGGGGGTGCGCCTTCGGCTTGGCTGGCGTAGCGGCGCGAACAAAGTAATGCCACATGTGGTTTGGGCGGAAGCGGTCCAAGAAAATCGGGAGCAGCAGGCGGCTCAATCCCAAGCATTAACAGTTCGGTTTTCGCCTCATTTCCCAGCACCAGCGCCCGGGTTTGAAAGCAGACGGACAGAAAAATTGCCCGGCCCTGGAAGTGATCAAGCGTTACTCCGGCAAAATCAGGATCGGTGGGCGCGGCATTCGGTCCCGGCCGGCCGGGGGAGATCTGAGCGCCACTCAACGTAAACGTGCCCATACCGGTCAAGCGCATGAATGTGGCCGGTGCGCCTTCATACCAAATGTCCTGCGCCATCAGGCGGCCGCCGCTGGTCACGTCGTAATTCAAGGGAGAACCACTCGACGCTCCGCCAAAAATGACTGTCCGGGCTGCGGTTGGCTGACCGGCCACAGCTTGGGGAGAGCCGACCACACGCACGCTGACGCCGTTGTTCGAGGAATGATAAAAAGTATCGAGGCTCACATCGGTATTCGCCAGGCTCGCCACGAGCAATCCGTTGTGCGAACCGTGCACGCCGAGCTGATCGCCGAAAACACGCGCGCCCGACTGGTCGCAGCGGCTGACCCGGAGCCCGTCCGTTTGGCGAGTCCCGCGAATGGTGAGATCTCGGAACGTCGCCCGCGCGGGACCGGGCAGCGACCAGACGAGTCCGTTGGTTTCACCCACCCACTGAATTTGAGTTGCGTACCCGTCGCCTGTTACCTGAACGTCAGACCCGGCGGAAATCGTCAATGTCCGCAGGATGTCATAGCGGCCAGCGGGAATGTGAACCACCGGCCGCCGGCCGCGCAAGGTTGCCGCGCGATCCAAAGCTGCTTGAATTTCCGCGGTGGCATTTGTTGTCCCCCCACCAATCTCAAAAACCGTCCGTTTCACCGCAATCGGGTGGACAGCCCCGGTCAGTTCCGGAACTTTGATCGACTTAATCGCTTCAACCTTCGTCGCAGACTCCAACAATCGTGGGTGCCCAGCAATCGGATGCGGAACTGTGAACTGATTGCCAATCGCAACGTATTCCTCCGTGTCCAGTCCCGCATCGAGGTGGACAACCGGGCCATTGGTAATCTCGGGACGGCTGCGGATTGCATTATCCAGGAGAATGGTTGGCCCGGGATTCGCAACGTTAATGGCGAGGCTCTGCTGGGGGTCGAGCACGGTGTTGCCTTGAACTGTGAGCAGGACCGCCCAACCACCGATATTGCGGGCATCCAAAAACTGTCGGGAACCGATGGAAAGATTGTGGCGAATCGAGAAATAGCCCGCATTGCGCAACGTGATATCGGCGACCGTGGAACGGCGAAAGATGCTCCGGTAGACATGGAAATGGCCGGCGCCGGGATCGTTGGTGACACCCACGGCGCAATCCTCAAATTCGCAATCGCGAATAAACCAATCCAGTGCATTAAAACTCTGGATGCGGACACCAGCCACGGAGTTCCGCTGAAACTTGCACCGGAGCACCGCGCATTCAGCATCCATAAAGTGCGGCTTGCCCGCCCGGATTCCCAGTGCCAGATCACGGAAAATTTCATCGGAATGTTCGTTGCCCGAGTTGGCATTGGACGTCTGGCCGTCCCACTCGTGGAAAACCCCGCTGACCGGCTTCCCGCCGCCATCCCACGTCAGCCGGGAGAATTTCGAATAGCGGACGCCATTACAGAAAAGCATGACGCCCTCGGCCGGACCGTCCCAGCGAATGATCGTTGTCACCGGATCAGCGCCGATCACACTCACGTTCATATGCGAAATCATGGTCAGACCCTTGGTAATCCGGTAAGTGCCTGCCGGGATAAACAACACCGAAGATTTCCCGTGGCCCAATGCGTGGATGGCATTTTGCAGAGCGGCGGTATCATCGGCGCGACCGTCGCCCACGGCGCCGAAATCAACCTTCACATTCGCCCAGCTTGCGAACGGCCCGACAAACTCTTCGCGATCTAATTGCGGACGGCCTTCGGCAAACGCCACTACCGCGAGCAACCACACTGCCACCACACCGAGGTGTTTCATTCGTTTCATTTTAACCCTTCTTTTGAATTGTCATTGGGCGGGCTGTCCCAGCCCGCCGTCCTGCGGTTTCCGCTCAACCTCCACCGGCAGGACCAGAAAGATCTCCGGTCAGTTTGTTCAGTTCCGCTGCCGCACTGGCCAGTCGCAGGCAGCGGCGCGGTGGTGACACCGCGCCCAGCCGACAAAACCCAACTGCGAAGTTCCGTCTGAGTCTTCATCATAAAAACTTTCGTAACCCTTCGTGGCGCACGCGCCACGAACCATCCGCCGGGAATCCGGGCGCGGACGTTGCCGGGCCGCCGCTTGTCACGTCGAAGTTTTTGGACGAAGACGGATCCCACCCGGCCGCCAGCATGGCGACCGCCGCGAGCAACCCGCCATTGGCCGGCAAGTAAAGCGGTAACCCGTCAAATTGAAAACAATGCCCATTCACTCCATACCGGTTGCGCGGCGTGTCCATCAGCAACAAATCCACCGCTTGCGCGGGCCGGCCGAGCCGGGCGGCCGTCATTGCCGCCAATGGATAATCCCAGCCCCACGTCTCGCTCCACCGCCAGTCCGCCACCACCCGGTCCAGCGTCTTGGCCATGCTGGCAAAATCCACATTCGGGCCGGGGATCCAGCCGAACGCGCCCAGCATCGACGGATGATCGATGTTAAATTTTGTGTATGTATCCGGACAACATTCGTGGGCAAGATAGACACCCTCGGCGACCGGCAAAGGTGCCAACTGCCGCACGACATCATCCCAATGCGCCCGGCGCGGCAACCCCAATCGTTCGCGCCAGGTTTGCGCCAACTCCAATCCAAACGCCCAGTACGCCAGCTCGAAGGTCGGATTCCGCACCCCACCGGGATCGTGGTTTTCTTGAGCCGGTATCAATGGCGGACCGAGCCCATAAGTCTTGGTCGCCGGGTCAAAGTGCGCATACGACGCCATGAACTCCGCGGTGGCCTCCACGATCGCGGCAAATTCATCGAGCGTGGCGCGTGTGGGCGTTTCCCGCCAACAATATTCCGCATAGAGCAACGGATGCGGTTGTTGCCAGATCAAAAGTGGCCCGATGGAACAGGGCGTCTCCATCCCATCCGGCCCAGTCTGCTTGGGCCACCGAGCACCGGCGTACCCTTGTCGGACGGCAGTCGCGCGGGCTTGCGGCAGGATCGACTGATACCACGCAAGACTGCGTTGCAACCGGTCGATCCGCCCCCAGAATGCAAAGTGCGCCGCGTGCCACCAGTGCATTTCCAAGTGAAACTTGCCGTACCAACTGTTGCAGGTCAGCCCCGTCTCAGCCGGCGGCGTGGACCCGCAACATTGAACCGCGGTCAAGTACTGCGAGAGAACAATGCGCCGCTCCAATTCGTTCGCGCGCGGGTCGGTGCTGCCGGCCAGCTCAACCGCCCCACCTGACTGCCAGAAGCCCGCCCAATGCGCCGCACTCGCGGCGAACACGGCTGGCGCATCCGGTACGACAGTGGCGAGCGGTTGCGACGCAAAGGCCAACACAAGACTCAATCGTTTCGTGCCCGGCTGCGGCACGAGCCGGAAGACGTGCGGATCACCGGTCGCCAGCCGGGCGTGATTCCATTCCAGCCGGACAAAATGGCGGCTGTCATTCAATCGACGATCGAGTTGCAAGGTGTTTTCAGTCTGGCCGACGATTGTTGTTGTATGCAGTTCGGGATACAGCCAGTCCTTGGCATGATTCGCGTACGGGTTCGCGCCGGGGAAGGCCAGGCGGATGCCGATCTGCCGGCCTTCGGCAAGCAGCGGCGACTCAATCTCCACCGCAACGAGATCCAACGTTGGATGGCAGGCTGTCCGAACGCTGACCGGGCTGCCGCTGAGTTGGAACTGGCTGTGTAACATCCCGCTCCACAAATCCAACCGCTGATCAATCCCGGTCAGGTTGCCGGGTTGGACTGACTGGCCATAATTCCCTTTCAAATCCAATCCCAGCACACCGAGATGCAGCCGGTGTGGATTCCGTTCCAACCACGCCCCCACCTCTTCCTTGACGGGATCGAGCGGCCAGTAAGCTGGCTTGACCCCAAACCAAGTCTGCGAGCCGGTATAGGGATACGGCACCGGCCGGCCATGCGTATCAAAATTGGTCCATTGGAAATCGGCACTTGACCGACTTGGCGGTGGTGGCTGGGAACGCCAAGCCCATTGCGCCATCGTCCCCAGTGGCATCGTCGGGTCGTATAAATCAGAAAAAGTCTGCAAGCCGGTCACATCCGCCGTGAACGCAAATTCGCCATTGCCGACCGTGAATGGGCAGCTGGGATCAAAACGCTGCAACCGTGGGCAATGCCGGTCCACCAGAGCCCGGCGGTCGATAGGCGGAGAAGATTGCGCGCTCATTAAGTTTGCCCAGCCTATCGTCCCGGCTGGCCGTTGTCCAGAACTGGGAAAGACAAGCGGACTGCTGCGTTTTGAAAGCAATCAAACGAGCGGCTCGGTCGTTGGTAGTAGGACAGGCGTCTTCCTCGACGTTGCTCGGGACCCTGAGCGTGTCGAAGGGCCGCCTGTCGGTTCGGTATTTAGAATAATTAACAGGCAGGATGCCTGTCCTACTATTCGGTAAACCGCGCGAGCCGAACTTGACATTAATGCAGGTTCGTTTATTCTGCGGTGTGTTGTCAGCTTGGCTGCGGCAACTTTGATTCCTGTTTGATCACGCCTCCCTGTTGAGACTCTGATTCTTGTTCGATCCAGTTCCACGAAGAACCCCTTTCCAGCAACAGACTTACGAAACGCGCATCTTGCTGGATAAACGAATGGCGCTGGAACAAGGAGCTGATGATGATTGCATTGGCGTTGTTAATCGGTTCATTTTTACAAGGTGACGAACATCTTTTTATTGCCGGGAGCGCGGATGATTCCACTCCGACGGGCGATTCATCCTCTTTTTGGCTCTGGTTCATCATCGGGACCATTCTGCTCTTGTTTCTCGTCGCAACCGTGTACTTTGATGGCAAAGGGCAAAAGCGCCAGTGGTTAGCCGAACGCCAAAGCCGTCGTCCCTGGGACCAAGACTAGGAAAAATTATCATGCAAGACGAACCCACTCCTTCGTATGCTCCGGAGTGCCGCGCCCGAACACTCCGCGGAACCCAGGACGCGCCGCTTGGTTTTGCCATCTGTCAGACTCCGGAGAGTGTTGTTTTCCGCCGCGGCTGTAAGTTTGCCCACGATTTGGGGTTTAGCATCGTGGTTTGTCGCCATCCGCGTCATGCTGAAATTGTTACGCGGACCGTTGTCGGCGACAAGCCTTGACAAGAGCCACCCACGACCGATACCTATGACACGTAATGTTCCGGAAAATTATTTTTGGCGTTGTCTTATTTAGCATCTCGATGCTCGCCATTGTGTCCCTGCAATTCTGGACACTGGGTCAACTCCGCGATGAAACGTCCGCCTTGCGACAGGTCGCGAATGACCGCCTTGGTCTCGCCGTTCGAATCAACGCCTATCAAGACGATGGATTTGCGCGCATCATGGAACTCGTCGCGACTGCGAACCACTCCGAACGCGAGCACCTCCTGAACGAAATCGACGATTTATCGACCCGAACCACCACCGCCATCAAAGCCTATGCCGATAACCTGCATGGAAAATCCAAACAGGACCGGGTTGATAATCTCATCGCGGCCCGCCAGCAATACCTTAAGATTCGCAACCAACTCATTGATCTTGTCAAAAATGATCAGCAATCCGCAGCCCTCACACTGGCCCAAACTGCCCTGCGCCAATCGTACGCGACCTACTCCCACGCCATGGATGAGCTGCTGCTCGCCGATTCACAATCCGTCAGCAACCACGCGGCGCGAGTCAATAAATTCTGTTCGATCATTGTCTTCCTGGTTCCGGCCATCGGCCTGCTTGGGTTCTTCATCGGTTTTATTGTGCCGGTCATTGGCGCCATCCTCATGGGAAGTCCGGCGTATGAGCCCAACCTGGCCAAATTTGGCAGCCCGGAGAATTCGCAACACTCGAGTCAAATTCGCTGGGGCTGGATCCTAATCGCTTTGATTGTCCTCCTCGGATTGGGAATCGCCACTCGATCCTTCTTTTAACTGGACTGACTCATGAATGACTCCCAACAACCTTCAGACACCGCCGCCACTATTCAGCCCGGGGAAATGGAACTGATCCGGGACTGGTGCGGGCAGATCGTCACCGACGCCGCTCCGGCAGACACCTCCACCAAAAGCCGTCATCCAGCCGATTCGCCGTTCAGTTTCCGGTGCGGTGAACGTTCCAGCCGCGACTGGCTCCGCCTAAACGACGCGCAGCGCAGCAGCACCCCGTGGAAGGCTGGCGCCCGCACCCATACCTTGTCGTGGCGCGACGCGGTCACCGGCATTCAATGCGAAATTGAACTCACCGAGTTTGCCGAATACCCGGCCCTCGAATGGGTGGTCCGCCTCCGCAATGACAATCCGACTGAGACCGCCCTGATCACCGATTTCAACGCCCTCGACACCCGCTGGGCCGCTGCTGCCAAAGGCGTCCTGCCGGAACTGGAACGCGGGCTTGGCAGTGACGGCCGGGCTGACGACTTCCAGTTGGTTTGCGACGAACTCCGTCAATCCATGTGGGACACCGGTCGGACCATCCGCATGGACAGCGCCACCAATACCGCTTTTCGCAAAGCCCGCAACGGGTCCCCAACGTGGCTGATGACCGATGGCCGCCCGTCGGCGACCTGGCTGCCGTTCTTCAACCTGCGGACTGGCGGCGACGGGCTGCTGGTCAGTGTCGGCTGGTCCGGCGAATGGTTCGCCGAGTTCGCGCATGACGGTACCGGCACAACCCGGATCACGGCCGGCATGGAGCATCTCAAGACCACCTTGCGCCCCGGTGAAAGCCTGCGTTCCCCGCGCTGCCTGATGTTGTACTGGCACGGCGAATCCCAGCACGCCCACAACCTCCTCCGCCAATTCATGCTGGCGTGGCACAGTCCCAAGGCTGCCGACGGCACCCCGCTCCCCACGCCGATCTGCTGCGGGTCATGGGGCGGCATGCCCACGGCGGGACACTTGGAGTTGATCGCAAAGATTGCCGAGCACCGGCTGCCGTACGACTATTATTGGGTGGACGCCGGGTGGTACGGCACCGCCACGGAACCGTGTCCCGATGTCTTCACGGGCAAATGGTGGATCGTCGGCGACTGGCGCGTGAACCCGAACTATCATCCGCACGGACTCAAGCCCATCAGCGATGCCGCCCACGAAGCGGGCTTGAAGTTTCTCCTCTGGTTCGAGCCTGAGCGCGCCAAGTCCGGCACGCCGGTCACCTTGGAACATCCCGAATGGTTCCTGCGCAGGGAGACCGGTCCCCTCAAGGAAAACGAGGACCTGTTGCTCAACCTCGGCAATCCGGCCGCCTGGCAATACTGCGTCGAAACCGTCTCAGCCCTGATCACGGCCAACGGGATTGATGGCTACCGGGAAGACTTCAATTTCGATCCCGCACCCTACTGGCGACAGGCCGACGCAGCCGACCGGGTGGGCATCGCTGAGATGCGGTTTGTGGAGGGCCTGTACGCATTCTGGGACGAACTCCGACGCCGGCACCCCGGACTGCTCATTGACAACTGCGCCAGCGGCGGGCGACGGCTGGAACTGGAAACCCTCAGCCGCAGCCTGGCTTTGTGGCGAACCGACTACAATTGTTTCCCGGGCATCAACCCCGACGCATCCCAGCTCCACACGGCCGGGCTGGCCCAATGGATACCGGCCAACTCCGCCAGTCCCGCTGCCGCTCCCGGTGACACCTACCAGGTCCGTTCCGCCTACTCGGCCGGACTGGTGTTCAGCATTGGCGAGTTTAATCTGCGGGATTACAAGCAAGGCGATTATCCTTGGGACTGGACCCGGCGGATGCTGGAAGAAGCTGCCCGGCTGCGTCCGTACTTCTACGGCGACATCCATCCCCTCACCCCGTGCAACCTCGCGCCCGAAGGGTGGAACGTCCTCCAACTCCATCAACCCCGTAATAATACCGGGGTGATCCTGGCGTTCCGCCGGAGCCAGAGCCCGGTCACAGCGGCCACCTACCGTCTGCAGGGGCTTCGCGCGGATTGCGACTACGTTTTCACCGACGCTGACACCGACACCGACGTGCGGATCACCGGTCGGCAATTATTGGCGACCGGGCTGCCACTCACGATCGCGACCGCACGGAGCAGTCGACTGTTGTTTTATAGCGTGCCGGCATGAATTGGGTCGATTGGGTCTGGCTGGTGGCAGTGCTGACCGGACTGCTGAGCGGTCTGCGCGGCGGGCTGCTGAGCGAAACGCTCCGGACCGCCAGCTGGCTTCTCATCACGGGCGCGATCCTGAAATTCGGCCCTACCCTCCAACCCTTTCCACTCGCCGGTGTCACGCTCGGGTTATTGGTGGTGGCGTGGATCATTCGGAAACTGGTCTGTAAAATTGCCGGCCCACCCGGGTGGATCTCACGGCTGGCCGGGTTGGTCGTGGGCGGCCTCCGCGTGGGCGCACTCCTGATTTTCTTGACGCTGGGTGTCGCGCGGTTGCAGAGTGACTTTTGGAACCGGCCCGTGTGCGTGGAGTCGCGCTGCGGCGCGACTGTGCTGCAATTGTTTGGCAACGGGGCGGCCACCAATCAAATTCAACGAACGATTTAACGGCTGTGCCCGGACGCATCTCTGACCAAATTATCGAACAGGTTCGCCACGCCAATGACGTGGTGGATGTGATCGGATCGGTGTTTCCCTTGAAACGGGCCGGCGCGAATTTCCGGGCACTCTGCCCGTTCCACAAAGAAAAAACGCCCAGCTTCAACGTCAACCCCACCAAACAGATCTGGCACTGCTTCGGCTGTGGCAAGGGCGGGGATGTCTTCAAGTTTGTGATGGATTACGAGAACCTCGATTTCCTCGGAGCCGTGCGCCGGCTGGCCGAACGGGCCGGGATCAAGGTCGAGTCGGAGGACGCCACAGGCCACGCCGTGCGCGGTGAGAAGGAATTGTTATTTCGGCTGCACGATGAAGCGGCCGCGTTTTTCCAGGAAAACCTGCACGCCGCCGATGTGGCCAAACGGTATCTGGAAAAGCGGCAGATCACCCTTGAAGTTGCCCGCCAATGGCGAATCGGGTATGCCCTGGATGCTTGGGACGGTCTCCTCCAATGGGCGGAACGCAAGAAATACGACCCCGCACTCTTGGCGACGGCCGGGCTGGCGCTGCCGCGCGACAACGGTGGGTTGTATGACCGGTTTCGCGGCCGGCTGATGTTTTCAATTTGCGATGAGCAGGGCCGGGTGGTCGGATTTAGCGGCCGGATTTTAACCGACGCGAAAGACCAGCCCAAATACGTCAACTCGCCGGAGACCCCGATCTTCCAGAAAGGGCGCATCCTGTTCGCGCTCGACAAGGCAAAGCGAACGATCATTGAGGATAAATTTGCCGTCATCTGCGAAGGTCAGATCGACACGATTGCCTGCCACGAAGCCGGCATCACCAATGTCGTCGCCCCACAGGGCACCGCCTTGACGGAACAGCACGCCCGGATTTTAAAGCGCTACGCCGATGAAGTCGTGCTGATGTACGATGCCGATGAGGCCGGCCAAAACGCCATCGTTCGCAGCGCCGAACCCCTGTGGGAGGCCGGCCTGGCGCTGCGGGTCGCCGTCATCCCGGCCGGTCACGACCCCGACAGCCTGATCAAAGCCGAAGGTGGTGCAAAGCTGCGGGAGTTGATTGACGGGGGGGAAAGTTTTTTTGCCTATCTGCTGCAGCGGTTATCCCATCAACACGATCCAAAAACGGAACGCGGCAAACTGCAAATCGTCCGGCAGATGGCAGAATGGCTGGCACGGATTCCCAGCCCGGTCCTCTTGGCGACTTATTCGCAACAGACCGCCCAGCGCCTGGATGTCCCCGAGAATGCGATCCGCCAGGAATTGCAGAAATTGCAACGAAGCCGGCCGGGCCCGGCAGCGAGCGCGCCATCCCCGGAAGCCGAGGAAACCATTGCCACAGCCCCGAATTTAACGGAGGAGACGCTGTTGCTCCAATTGATGCTGGCAGATATGCGGCTGGTGGATCTGGCCTTGGAACGCCTGGATCCGGCCTGGTTGTCAACGAGTGTCGCGGGAGCCGTAATCGGCCGAATCTTAAAACTCCATGCGGCCGGCAAGTGGGACGGGCCGCACACCTTGATGAACGCGTTGGCGGATGCGGAGGAAGACCGGTTGGTGTCAGAACTGGCGGTGACCCCGATGCCCGGCACGGCTTTGGAAGCCATGGCGGGCGACTGCCTGGCGACATTGGAGCGCGCGTGTGCCAAACGACAGTCGCACCGGATCCGCCGCCAGTTGGGACAGCCGAACCTGCCGGCAAATGAACGGACGGAACTCCAGCGCGAGTTGCTTGACTTGGAACTGAAGTTGCGGCATAGTATATGACTTTCGCGAAACACTGGTAACCCTTTTGTAGCTCAAACTATGTCGACGTCCAAAAAGACCGTAAAGGCCAAACGCCACGTCCCCGCCAAGCCGATGCTGGGGGCCGCTGAAAAGAATTTAAAAATCAAGGAATTGATCAAACTCGCCAAAGAGCAGGGCTACCTGACTTATGGTGATTTGAACGAGACCCTGCCGGAAAATATCCTCACGGCTGAGGAACTCGATGAGATCATGATCACCTTGCGGGGCATGGACATTGAGATCATTGATGCCTCGGAAGTGGACCGGTTTAAACGTGAATCGGCGGCCGCACCCGAAGAAGAAAAAGAGCCACCCAAGGTGGATTCGCGGCTGGACATTCTCGACGATCCGGTCCGGATGTATTTGAAACAGATGGGCCAGGTCCCCCTGCTGACCCGCGAACAGGAAGTCGAAATCTCCAAGCGCATCGAAACGGCGGAACTGCACGTCAAATCGATCATCAACAATTTCGGGTTTGCCGCCCGCGAACATCTCGGCCTCGCCCAACGGCTGCTGAACGGCAAAGAACGGTTTGACCGCGTCATTATCGACAAGAAAATCGATAGCCGCGAGCAGTATATGCGCGCCCTCCCCAAGCTCTGCGCGAAGGTGAAGAAGCTGGATGCCACCGTCGATATCCGCTATGAGCGCGCGACAAAACCCGGCCTCCGCAAGTCGGACGCGGTGCGCACCCGCCGGGAGCTCAAGCAAGGGGATGTCGGCCTGCAAAAGCTGTTCGAGAAATTTTACTTCAAACAAAAGGTCTTGGAGGAATTCGTTGAGCGGGCCAATGAAATCCGTGAGGATTTTGACGTCGTCCTCGCGGAATTGGAACGCATCCAACGGTTCCGCAAATCCACCGCGACTGGCGCGGAAACTCGGGAACTCGAACGCAAGCTGAAAAGCTTTGAACTGGCCGTCCGCCTGCCACCCACCGAATTTGTCAAGACCCACGACGACCTGAAGTCATGGATGCGGAAAGCCGTTCAAGCCAAAGGCGAAATGGTGGAGGCCAATCTGCGGCTGGTCATTTCGATTGCCAAAAAGTACACCAACCGCGGCCTCTCGTTCCTGGATTTGATTCAGGAAGGCAACATGGGCCTGATGAAAGCCGTGGAAAAGTTTGAGTATCGGCGCGGCTATAAATTCTCGACGTACGCCACCTGGTGGATCCGCCAAGCCATCACCCGCTCGATCGCCGACCAAGCCCGGACCATCCGGATTCCGGTCCACATGATCGAGACGATCAACAAGCTCATGCGCGTCCAGAAACAATTGGTCCAGGAGTTCGGCCGGGAACCGAGCCCCGAAGAAGTGGCCGAAGAAATGCAGATCCCCGTGGATCGCGTGCGGGCCGTCCTGAAAATGGCGCAGCAGCCGATTTCGTTGCAATCCCCGATTGGCGACAGCGAAGACACTAATTTTGGCGATCTGATCGAAGACAAATCCGCCGAGAACCCCTCGGAGATGGCCTCCTACGCTTTGCTTAAAGAGAAGCTCGGCGATGTCCTCCAAACCTTGACCGAACGCGAACGCAGGGTGCTGCAGCTCCGCTTTGGATTGGGCGATGGGTATTGTCGGACGCTGGAAGAAGTCGGCCGGCAATTCCGTGTCACCCGCGAACGCATCCGGCAAATCGAAGCCAAAGCGCTCCGCAAAATGCGCCACCCGACCCGGCAGCGGCAAATCGAAGGTTTCCTGCAAGTTCAGCAGTTTTGATTTGGCTTTTCAACCGGCGGGCTCCGGCCTATCTTTGTACTCGACTGGGCCCGTAGCTCAGCGGTTAGAGCGGAGCACTCATAATGCTTTGGTCCTAGGTTCGAATCCTAGCGGGCCCACCATCATTCTAACTGCGGTTGAAGTTGATTATTCCAAATCGGGTTGAGACAAAAAATTTTCACCGCAACCTAAATCCCACCCATGAAAAACGCCGCCGCCCTCCTCGCGCAACTCGTTGCCTGTCCCAGCGTCACCCCGAAAAGCGGCGTCCCCATTCAGCCGCCGTACGGGGAAACCGCCATGGTCGAGTTCCTCGGAAAACTTTTACGGGAATGGGGTGGGCAAATTCAAATTACCGAGACCGCCCCGCGCCGACCCAATCTCCTCGCCTGTTTTCCTGGCAAGAATTCCCACCGGTCGCTTTTGCTCGATGCCCATACGGATGTCGTTGCCGTGGACGGCATGATCATCTCCCCTTTTACGCCAACGATTCGCGATGGCAAATTGTATGGGCGCGGTGCCTGTGATACAAAGGGTCCCATGGCTGCCATGCTCATGGCCATCCGGCGTGTGCTTGACGAAGACGGCCAACCCCCGCTCACTGTCTGGTTTGCCGGCACGTGCAACGAGGAACTCGGTGCCACCGGCGCCGCCGCACTCATGGCCTCCGGTTTTCGCGCCGACATGGCGGTCGTTGCCGAACCGACCAACTTCCAAATCGTCTATTCCCACAAAGGCGCCCTCCGCGCCGTCCTCGAAACCGCCGGCGTGGCTTGCCACAGTTCCATGCCGCACCTCGGTGTGAATGCGATTTATCAAATGGCCACGGTCATCACCCGTCTCGAAAAGATGACCTTTCCGAACCCCCATCCGAAATTGGGCGGGCCCACGATCAGCGTCGGCACCATCACTGGCGGTTCGCAAGTCAATATCGTCCCGGCCAGTTGCCAGATTGAAGTCGATCGCCGCCTGTTGCCCGGGGAGACACGGGAGGAGATCGTCCGGCAATTGATCGGCAACGATGACGTGACCTGCGCGGTAACCGAATTTTATCCGCCGTTCGAGGAATCGCTGGATAGCCCGGTGGTCAAACTGGTGGCGGATGCGTCCCACCGGTGGTTGGGGTGCGCCGAGTTCATCACCCTACGCCACCAACGCCGGCCCGTTCAAAGCCGCCGGAATTCCGTCCGTGATTTTCGGTCCCGGCAATCTGGCGCAGGCCCACACGAAAGACGAATACATCGAGTTGGCACTGTTGGAGCAAGGCGTGGACTTGTACGCCGACATCATCCGCCATGCGACGTAGAATTTTGCCACCGTGCCTTCGGCAGCGGCGCGATAACGCAATGAAACAAATTGTCCTTACGATTGGCCTGGGATGGGTCGCCGCTTTGGGGTTGGCGCAATCCAATCAGCCGGCGGAGCCCGACTCTAACTCGGTGGTGATTGCGGTCGTCGGTGGAATCGATATTACCCTTCAGGACAAAGCCCGGTTGGACGGGCTGATCTTCGAAACCCTACTGGCCAAATTTACCAGGGATCAAAAAATCGCGCCCACCGAGGCGGAACTTGATGCCTTCATTCGCAAGACGGAAGAACTGCGGAAAGAGCACCAGCGGGAGCTGGAACAGGATCTGCCCGAGCTTCGCAAGGAATTGCAATCCACCAAGCTGAATGACCGTGAACGCAAGGATCAAGAAGAACTATTGCGGTTGACCGAGCGCGCTCTCAATTCATTCCGGGAAATCCAGTCGCTGAACCAGCGCCAGCAGGACGAATTGCGCGTCATGCAACGCCGCCGGGCGGAACAATTTGTCCTGCGCTGGAAGATCAATCAGGCGTTGTACCGAAAATACGGGGGCCGCGTAATTTATCAACAAGCCGGCCCGGAACCACTGGACGCCTACCGGGATTTCTTGCGGGATCAGGAACGGACGGGGTCCTTCATCATCGTTGACAAGCAACTCGCGGCGCAGTTTTGGCGGTATTTCACGATCGATAGCCTGCACACTTTTTTACCAGCCGAGGAAGCCGCCAAATCCATGCAGGCTGAGTTACCTGATGTGTTGGTAGGACTGGGACTGCGGAGGTAAATTTTAGTTTGGCATGTCGGACGGCTTTCGCATATTTTCGCCCGCATGCAAGACGACAGCCTTCGTCAGAAACTCGCCGGGCTCGCTCGGCATCACAACTTGGATGTCACCGGTGGGAAAATCCGCCGCACCTCGTCCCGCTTCTGTTTCGGAGTCGAACATGGCGACTACAACGGCACCGAACTGTTCGGGGTCGGCACGGATCGTTTTATCTGGCTCGCCTACCAGCCCAACAATTCCGGCCGCATCCGGCTCGTGAGTGATAATTTTCCCGGGGATGGTGTGGTCGATTTTCAGCCCGGCCAGGTTCCCCCGCCCCGCGCCCCCGCAATCGCCCACACGTGGGCGCGCTTCGCCTACGGTGTGGATTTCATCCTGCGCCGGGCCGGCTTTCCAATCACGCGCGGCTTCGATGCCGTGTTGCACGGCAATATCCCCGGCGGCGGCATGTCCCGCTCCGCCTCGCTGACATTAAACTTGATTCTGACTTTCCTGGAGGTCAATCGCATCCCGGTAAAGAACGACCTGCAAATCATCGATCTCGCGCAGGCAGTCGAGAATGATTACATCGGTTCGCCGTGCGGCCAGCTCGACCAGCTCATGATTTATTTCGCCAAGGCGGGCATGGGCACACACTACAATCCCAAAACGCGCACAATCAGCTACGTGCCCCTCGGCAAAGGTGCCATTGATTTTCGCATCGTCGGCCTCGACACCGGCACGGTTCGGCCGGGGCTGGAAAAATCCACCTATAAAATCCGCCGCGCGGAATGCGAGGAACTCGTCGGACTCGCCAGCCGGGAATTCGGCATCACTTGTCTGGCGGATGTCCGAACACAATCACAGTATCAGCCGATTGCCGAGCGATTCCCGCAACTGGCGCCCCGCTTGCGGTACATCTATCAGGCACAACAAAGATTTTACAAAATGCTGGAAGCTTGGAAAACTGGAAGCGTCGAAGACGTGGGACGAATTTTCCGGCAAGACGGAATCGGATTGCGCGACGACTACCGGATTTCGGGTCCGGAGCTGGAAACGATGTGTGACATCGCCCGCAGCGTCTCGGGGGTCCTCGGGGAGCGAATGCTGGGGGGCGGCGATAAAGGTGCGGCGGGCGCCATCGTTCGGGCGGATGCCGTGGATGAATTGCGCAACGCGGTCAAGACCGCCTACCCGCGCAGCCATCCCGAGTACGCGACCAAGTTTGCCGTCCACGTTTGCAGCCTTGTGGATGGTGTCACGGTGTTGCCGGGGGTCTGAAAGCCGGCTGCGGAATAGTGGAACGGGGTTT
>Ga0114951_10001152_pt1 | contig 34040 bp, 35 predicted proteins | sample AM7aDNAmetaG_FD_88677 | JGI IMG/M metagenome (GOLD analysis project Ga0114951, IMG submission 88677) | Freshwater microbial communities from Finland to study Microbial Dark Matter (Phase II) - AM7a DNA metaG | ecosystem: Environmental > Aquatic > Freshwater > Lake | place: Finland: Lake Alinen... | reverse complement strand
TGCTCCAGGGCTTTTGGATCAAGGAATCCCCGCGCGAGCTGGAGGCGTTGCACCGGCAGTTCTGGCGGCAGTGCGCGCCGGTCGGCGCGCTGGAGGAAATGCTGGTGGAGCAGATCGTCACCTGCTACTGGCGCAAACGCCGCGTGCTGCGGGCCGAGAGCGGCGAGATCGCCCAGAGCGTGGGCGAAGGCGTCTGGGCGCGGCTGCGCCACCGCGCCGGGCAGCACACCCGATTCGAGGAAACGCAGGGCGTTTTGGGCGAGTCGAAGATGAAGATGAGCACCGCCGGCCTGGATTACATGACGGAGATATTGCAGATCGCCGGCGACGATATTGAGATGAGGGGGAAATTGGCCGATGAGATGCGCAAGGAATTGATCCGGGTCTTCGGCGCGGACTCGGACGGGGTGGCCGTGGAGTTGATGACGCTGGAGAAGTGGCGGCAAAACAATCCGGACAGGCTGAAAGCGGCGGCGTTGAAGTCGACGTATGGGGAGGCGGCGTCGGGGTTTATCGCGGAGCGGCTGGAGGTTTACGGGCATCTGCGAGCGGCGATGGAGACGCGGGAGGCGAGGGAAGAGGAGGAGCGCCGCCAGGCGTCGGTGCTGCCGTCGGGGGAATCGGTGGAGCGGATCCTGCGGTATGAGGGCGCGCTGGACCGGCAATTGTTCCGGCTGCTGCGGCAACTGGAGCGGTGGCAGCGGATGCGGATGGCGGGGAAAATGCCGAGGCCGGCGGCAGAGGACGAGGCCGCGAGGATGAAATGGGATGCGGTGGAAGAACGCGGGCCGGATGAATGTGGGAGGGGTCTCAGCGCCTTGGCCGCCGGAGCATCGGGCGAGTGGGCGGATGAAGATCGCATGGCGGATGTTGACGCGGCTTCGGGCGTTCGCGAGCGGGACGCTGAGGACGCTCCCGTAGTCAAGGAGTCATTCCGCCGTTCAAGGAAGCCGGGATTGGGCAGAAAGACTGTGGTCGGGAACCGGAGCGAGCGGCGGGAACGGGCAGCCACCGACTTGCGTCCGGCGGCCACCGACTTGCGTCGGCGGCTACGGGCGGCGGATCCGGACGAAGCAGCCGCGTCACGGAATGACGCGGCTGCAATAACGAAGCCAAATGATGGCGGCAGCGCGGATGCGGAAACGGCGGTTTCCAATGGAAATATGGATGTTTCGGGTGGCAGCCGTCCCGCGAACACAACGCAAATTTGCGAAACGAAGCCAAATGATGCCGGGGGCGAGACTGCGTCCCCGGACTGCGAGCCCGGAGGTTCTTTGACAACGACATCATAAATGGTGGGCGACAAGAAGCGAAACCAGGACGGAACCCGCTCGCGCGCTACATCTTGCGCGGCGGGGGCGGTTTCGGATAGTTTGGCGGCGGATGAGCGATATCGGAAAAATGCTGGTGCTGGCCGGGCTGGCCATGGCGGGCGTGGGCGCGCTGTTGTGGCTGGGGCCTAAAGTGCCATGGCTGGGGCGGCTGCCGGGAGACATCTCGGTGGAGCGGCCCAATTTCCGCTTTTACTTTCCGCTGACCACCTGCATCATGGTGAGTCTGCTGCTGACGCTGCTGGCGTGGTTGTTCCACCGGCGTTGAGCGGCGACGGACAACGATTCCATCATGGCAACACTTGGCATCCGCCGGCCGCGCAACGTAAACTGGTTGCGCGCGGCGGCCATTCTTTACGGCGACCTGGGCACGAGCAAGGCCTACGTCGTTGGCATCGCCTTTGCCCTGGCGGGCTACGCCAGTTTCGGGCCGGTGATGGCGGTGTGCGCGCTGACCCTGGTGGTGGGGTTCAACTACAGCCGCGTCTGCAAATACTATCCCGACGGCGGCGGCGTCTATACCAGCGCGAAGGCGCACTCGAAGTGGCTGGCGCTCATCGGGGCGCTGCTGCTGTGCGCGGACTACATCGTGACGGCGTCGCTGAGCTGCCTGGACGCCTTTCATTACCTCGGCGTGGCCAATCCCGAACGCTGGGCCATCCTGACGATCTTCTTCATCGGCATGTTGAACTTCTTCGGGCCGAAACACACCGGCACCCTGGCGTTCCTGCTGGCCGTGCCAACTTTGGTCGTGGTGCTGGCGCTGACAGCGGCCTCCGTGCCGCATTTGGGCCAGGCGGTGCATCACATGCAACCGCAGGCGGGCGGCTGGACGCACACGTGGACGATTTTCGTCGGCTTGATGCTGACGCTTTCAGGCATTGAGACGATTGCGAACATGACCGGTGTGATGGAGATGGACAGCCGCGGCAAGGGCGAGCCGTCCATCAACCCCACGGTGCAAAAAACCATCTGGCCGGTGATCATCGAGGTGTGCCTGCTGACGGCGCTGCTGGCGCTGGCGATGAACGCGCTGCCGGGATTGACCTTCCGATCGGAAACGCACGCCCACGGCATCGAGCAGCATGTGGTGGCGGCGGACTACGAGACCAACCCGCAACACAACGAGTTGGAAGCCTCGATGCTGCGTTACATGGGCGAGATGTTTGTGGGGCCGTGGTTCGGCTGGGTGGTGAGCATCGTGTTCGGACTGCTGCTGTTGTCGGCGACCAACACCGCCATCGTCGGCACCGTCAGCGTGTTGTTCGTCATGGCGCGCGACCAGGAACTGCCGTGGCTGTTCGCCAGCTTGAACCGTTTCGGCGTCCCGTGGCTGGCGCTGATGGTGGCGTGGATTGTGCCCATGCTGGTGCTGGACGCGATCAGCGACTTGCAAGGGCTGGCGGCGCTGTATGCCATCGGCGTGGTGGGCGCGATCACGGTTTTCCTCGGCTCGTCGGGGTTCAATTTCAAGCTGCCGATGAAACACTGGGAACGCTGGCTGTTGATCGGCTCCAGCGCGGTGCTGGCGGGCGTGTGGGTGACCATCGGCATCACCAAGCCGTATGCGCTGGTGTTTGCGCTGCTGGTCGTCGGCATCGGGTTGTTGTGCACCACGAAGCTGGTCAAAGGGCCGGCGCCCGCGCCGTCGGTGCTGGGCGCGCTCGAAGAGTCGGGCGAAATCACAACCGTGTTGGAGCCGGTCATGCCGACGGGCGACACCGCGCCGGCGGCGGCGGAAGGCGCGATCCTGGTCGCGGCGCGCGGCGTGACGGATGTGCTGAGATTTGCCATCGAAGAAGCCGCGTTGCGCCGGTGTGTGCTTTACGTGCTCTACGTCCGCGAGATCGCGGTACAAATCCCGACGGAATCCCACTGGCGCGACGACAAGGACGCCGTGGAAATTTTCAAGGCGGCCCGTGAGGCCGGCGCCCGGCGCGGCGTGCACGTGCTGCCCGTCTATACGACCAGCGACAATCCCGCGCCGATCATCCTGGATCTGGCCGCGACGGTGGGTGTGGAGTATTTGATTTTGGGCGGCACGCATCGCAGCCGGTTCGTCAACCTTCTCAAGGGCGACGTGATCGGCGAGGTGGCGCGCCAGTTGCCGTCGAACATCCACCTGCTGATCTTCGGCTGAGCAAACGCCGCAGCCGATGTCCGGCCCACGACGCGCTTCGGAAAAAAAAGAAGTGGCGTCCCGGCCGCGGGACGCCACTTCATAATGGTTTGAGGTCTGGCCCGGCGGCGCGAGGCCGCCGGCGATCCGGACTAGACCGCCTTGCCGCCGTGCTCCTCGGTGCGGATGCGGATCGCTTCCTCGACGGGCATGACGAAGATCTTGCCGTCGCCGATCTTGCCGGTCTTGGCGCTCTTGATAATGGCCGTGATCGCCGCATCGAGCAGCTCGTCGCCGACGACGATGTCGAGTTTCAGCTTCGGCAGGAAATCCACCGTGTATTCGCTGCCGCGGTAGATTTCGGTGTGGCCCTTCTGACGGCCAAAGCCTTTGGCCTCGGTGACTGTCATGCCCTCGACGCCGACTTCCGCGAGCGCGGACTTGACCTCTTCGAGTTTGAACGGCTTGATGATCGCTTCGATTTTTTTCATGAATCGTTCCTCAGTTCGCCTCTGTTCTTCAGCTTAGATCAAGTTGTAACCTTCTTCGCCGTGATCGGTGATGTCCAGTCCCTCGCGCTCTTGATCCGTCGCGGGACGCAGGCCAATCACTGCCTTTACCGTATAAGCGATAATCGTCGTGCCGACAACTGCCAAAACGAGGGTCAGGCCCATGGCCTTGAGTTGCTCCAACCAGAGCGTATGGCCGACGACGTCTTTCAGGTTGGTCGCCAGGTTGGAATTGACGTCCAGCACGGCCAGCACGCCGGTCAGGAACGCGCCCAGTGTGCCGCCGACCGCGTGCACGCCGAAGGTGTCCAGCGCGTCGTCATATCCGAACCACTCCTTGAGCTTCCAGACCGCCACGAACGGGATCAGGCCCGCCGCGATGCCGATGATGACAGCGCCGTTGGTGTTCACGAAGCCGCACGCGGGCGTAATCACCACCAGGCCCGCCACTGCGCCCGAACAGAAACCGAGCACGCTGGGTCTGCCGCGGACTATCCATTCCGCCATGCCCCACACGAAACTGGCGACGGCCGTCGCCATCGTCGTGGTGGTGAACGCGTTGGCGGCGATGCCGTCCGCGCCCACCGCGCTGCCGGCGTTGAACCCATACCAGCCCACCCACAACATGCCGGTACCCACCATGCAAAGCACCATGCTGTGCGGCGGCATCTTTTCCTTTCCGAAACCGATGCGCGGGCCGATGATCAAGCACAGGATCAGCGCCGACCAGCCGCTCGACATGTGCACCACCGTGCCGCCTGCGAAATCAATCGCCTTGATGCCCGCCTTCGCGTTCCAGACGCCGTTCATCAAGCCGTCGATGCCCCACACCATGTGTGCGAGCGGGAAATACACCACGAACATCCAGAGCGTCACGAACGCCAGCACCGCCGAGAATTTCATCCGCTCGGCAATCGCGCCGACGATCAGCGCGGGCGTGATGATCGCGAACATGAGCTGATACATCGAGAAGACGTTGTGCGAGACCCAGTAGGAATAATCCGTGTTCGGGGCCGAATCCACGCCCTTGAGGAACGCGAATTTGCACCAACTGCCCATGAACGGGTTGCCGGAGGCAAACGTGATGCTATAGCCGCAAATCCACCACAGGATCGTCACCAATCCGGCGATGCCCAGGCATTGCGCCAGCACCGACAACACGTTTTTCTTGCGCACGAGGCCGCCGTAAAACAGCGCCAGGCCCGGCAGCGTCATGAACAGCACCAGCGCCGTGCTGGTCATTTGCCAGGCGTTGTGACCGGGGCCGGAAGTCGCCGAGGTCGGCGTCACCAAGCCGTCGGGGATGGTCGGATTGCCGTCCTTGTCCTTCGGGCCGGTCTTCAGCGCAGTCGTGGGATCACCGTTGGTGACGTATGCTTCCAACGACGCAATGCGTTGCTCCAGCGTCGGCTCGGGTTTCTTCGGAGCGGCCGTCGTGGCGTCCGCAGCGCACGACCAACTGGCCGCGCCCACCAACAGAGCCGCCAGACTGCTGCCAAGCAGCATTCGTTTGGCCATGACTCGAGTTAGACTGGATAATTTCATTGGATTCCTCGCTTTGCAATCGGGCGCGTCACTCGCACCCGTGTTCACCTTTTTTCTCGTTTGAGTTTCGTTACCTAAACATACCGATTCTGCTATGGCAAATGGGTGAGCAATGCAGGTGCCAACCACATCGCGCTTGCCGGACCGCTGCGGGCTGGCGAAATTTGCGCGGGATGGCTAAAAGAGAAGGCACAGGTGATGAAAACCGCAAACTTCGACTACGCGCTGCCACCCGAACTGATCGCGCAACAACCGTTGCCCGACCGCGACGGCGCGCGCATGCTCGTGCTGGACCGCGTGGGCGGCGGCATCCATCATAAACAATTCACCGCGTTCCCCGAACACCTGCGGCCCGGCGAGGTGCTCGTTCTTAACGACACCAAAGTCATTCCCGCCCGGCTCATCGGCCGCAAACCCTCCGGTGGCGAGGTCAAGCTGTTGTTGGTCGAAGCGCTCTCTGCTTCCCGGTGGTTGGCGCTCGCCCGACCCGCGAAACGACTCCGGGAAGGCACCGAAATTGTCTTCGCCGAATCTCCAATCTCCAATCTCCAATCTCCAAAACCGGAACCGCTCCGCGCCACCGTCGAAGCCAAACGCGATGGCGGCGAAATCGTCGTCCGTTTCACGGGGACCGACGATCTCTTCGCCGCGCTGCAACGCGTCGGCCACGTGCCGCTGCCGCCTTATATCCGCCATGGCGAAGATGCTCCCGCGGATCGTGAGCGTTACCAGACCGTCTTCGCGCGCCAGCCGGGCGCCGTCGCCGCGCCGACGGCCGGCCTGCACTTCACGGCGCGCACGTTCGAGGCGCTGGCCCGGCGCGGGGTGCTGGTGCATCGGCTCACCCTTCACGTCGGCCCCGGCACGTTCAAGCCGGTTGCCACCGACGAGATTGAGCAGCACACCATGCACATCGAGCGGTTCGACATCCCGCCCGACACCGCCGCCGCCGTCAACGCCGCCAAACGCGACGGCCGCCGCGTCGTCTGCGTCGGCACCACCACCGTCCGCGCGCTCGAATCCGTCGCCGACGCCGACGGCCTCGTGCGCGCCGGCGCGGGCGAAACCGACATCTTCATCTACCCGCCCTATTCATTTCGCGTCGCCGACGCGCTGTTGACCAACTTCCATCTCCCGTGCTCGACGCTGTTGATGCTGGTTTGCGCTTTCGCCGGGCAGGAGCCGGCGTTGCGCGCCTACGCCGAAGCCATCCGGGAGCGTTACCGGTTTTACAGTTATGGGGATTGCATGTTAATTGTGTGACACGTAATTGGTAATTCGTGATTCGTGACTCGTGGGTTGAACGCAAGCAACACCAGTCACAACTCGCGAATTACCAATTACCAATTACCAATTACCAATTACCAATTACCAATTACCAATTACCAATCACGAATCACCAAACCATGAAACGCCCCTTTGTCTTCCTCAACATGGCCATGACGCTCGACGGCAAGACCTCTACCATCGAGCGGCAACCGACCGATTGGACGAGCAAAGCCGACAAGCAACACCTGATCAAACTTCGCGCCACCGCCGACGCCGTCATGGTCGGCGCGCGCACCGCCGAGACCGACCGCACCAGCCTCGCCGTTCCCAACGAGCGGCTCCAGCGGGCGCGCATCCGCCGCGGCCAGCCGCCGCATCCGCTGCGCGTGATCGTCAGCGGCAACGGCTCCTTTCGCGAGACCATCCGCGTGTTCGAGCGGCGGGTGTCTCCGATTCTGATTTTCGCGTCGCGCCGCGCGTCGCGGGCCAAACTCGACCGGCTGGCGCGTTTGCCGGACGTGCATGTTTACATCGTCGGCGAGCGGGACGTGAGCGTGCCGTTGATGCTCGACATTCTGGCGCGCGACTGGAAGGTGAAGCGGCTGCTGGGCGAAGGCGGCGCGGGCCTGAACTGGTCGTTGTTCGCCGCGCGCGCGGTGGACGAAGTGTTTGTCACGCTTTGCCCGCGCGTCTTCGGCGGCGCGACCGCGCCGACGCTGGCGGACGGCACGGGCTTCCCGCGCAAGCTGGTCCTCAACGCAAAACTGCTGCGTTGCGAGCGCCACGGGCAGGAGTTGTTTCTGAGATACCGGATTGAGTCACCGTCCAAGCCCAATCGCCGCCGTTGAGTAACGCGGCGTTGTCCTGTCTTGCCGGCCGGCAGGTTCAGCGGCGTCGTTTGAGAAGGCGCAGTTCGGTGCCGGTGGGGAAATTGGTGTTGTATTCCACCTCGTCGAATGTCTGGCGGATGAGAAAGCATCCGAGTCCGCCGGGACGCACATCGTCGAGGTCGCGCGATTTGAGGCACGCCGGGTCCACCTGCCGGCCGTAGTCGCGCAGGCGAAACTCGACGGCGTCGGGGGAGACCGTGGCACTGATGATGATGTCCTGCGAGGTGTCGCCGCTGTAAGCGTGGCGCATGATGTTGGCGCAAGCTTCGTTCACCGCGAGCGTCAGGTGGAACGTCGTTTGTTCCTCGAAGCACACCTCGGCGGCGACGCTGCGGACAAACGTCCGCACCTCGGCCAGGTGGCGCGGGTCGCTTTTGATGGTGAGCGGCGGCGGCGTCATGGTTTCTTGAAATGCAGCGCCAGCATCGTCAGGTCGTCGTGACGCTCGGCGCTGCCGATGAAGTGCAGGACGCGATGGGATATCAATGCCACCGCGGCTTCGGCGTCCCCGTGCGGCTGGGCCAGCGCCTCGGCGATGCGTTCACGGCCGAACTCGATCTTGCCAAGATTGCGCGCTTCGCTCAAACCGTCGGTGAACAGCAGCAATGTTTCCCCGCCGCGCAGCGTGCGAACACCCTCGTCAAACGTCATCTCCGGCAACATGCCGAGCGCGGGGCCGCCGCTGGCGGAAAGATCTTCAGCGCCGCCGTCCGTCTGCAGGATCGGATCGGGCAGGCCGGCGTTGGCGTAACGGAGCTCGCCGGTGGCCGCGTCAAAGGTCGCGCAGATCATGCCGACAAAAATGGGCGGGTGCGGCGGCAGATCGGCGGCCATTTCCGTGGCAAGCTGCGCGGCGGATTCGCGGGCCAGGATGTTGTTCTTCGCGATCAGCATTCCGGCAGGAGACATGCCGGCGCCGGCGGTGCCGCAGGAACGGCGCGTGTCAAAGAGGCAGCGCACCATGTAGAGCGAGGCGGCGACGCCTTTGCCGGTGATGTCGCCGACGATAAGCGCCACCTTCGTCGGCGAGAGCTGGATCACGTCGTAGAAATCGCCGCCGACGGCGAGGGCCGACTCGTTACAGGCGTGAATCGTGACATTGGGAATCGGCGGCATCTCGCTCGGCAGGAAGCTCTGCTGGATTTGCCGGGCGAACTCGCGCTCCTGCTGCTCGCTCTGTTGCTTCAGCAGCGCCTTGTGCATCTGGGCGTTGCTGATGGCCGTGGCGGCGAGGCTGGCGAAGGCCTCGAAGAACCCGCCGTCGTCCTCGTCGAAGACCGGTTTGTTCCGGGGATCAATCGCCTGCAAAATGCCGGTGACTTTTCCCTGCACGCGCATCGGCACGCAGACCATTGAGCGCGGAATCAGACCGCTTTTTTCCGCGGCCGCGCGGTTGAAGCGCGGGTCGTTGGCCACATCGGTGAGAACGAGTGACCGCCCCTGCTGCGCGACCCAGCCGCCGATGCCCTGGCCCATTTTGAGGCGGACGTTCTGCCGGACGCGTTCGCCGTAAGGACCGGTGGCGATGACGTAAACCAGTTCGTTCGTGATCTTGTCCACCAACGCGACGCTGACGGCGGCGGCATCCATCGTCGCCTGGGCCACGTCGAGGATGTTGGGCAGAACGTCGTCGGGATCGAGGCTGGAGTTGATGGCGGCGGCGATCTCGACAAGCTTCGAGAGCGCGGCCAGCTTGTTCTCAAGGCGCGCGGTCATTTCGGGGCGTCGGGCACGGCAGACTTGGCGGCGGGTTGATCCGCAGGCACTTTGACGGCGCCGCCCGACTCCGGCTTCGCGGCGTCCGGTTTCTTCTGGCTGGAAAAGACGGACCACGGAGCAAAAATCAACCGGAAGGTGTGCGTGATGTGCTTGGCGTTGTAACCCGTCTCGCGCAAGCTCGTCAGCATCATGCCAATGTTCTCGCGGTTGTCGTTGAGGAGGGCGTGCGTGGTGTCGAAGGTGGCGCTGGCCTTGTCGAGTGTCGTGCCGGCCTTGTCGAGCGTCCCGCCAGTCTTGGCCAGCAGTTCGTCGAGTTTGGGCCGCAGTTCGGCCGTGAGTTTTTCCATGTTGGTCAACAACGACTCCAGTTTCGGCTTCGTGTCGCCGAGCGTGTCGTTCAGCATGGCGAGGGTGGTCTTGCTTTTTTCGGTCAACTCGCGGGCGTTGCCGAGGGTGGCTTTGAGGTTGTCGCGGTTCTCGCCGAGCATTTCCCTGGCTTGCTTGAGCATGGCGTCGGCGTTCTCCAGCGCGACCTTGGCTTGGGCCACGGTGGTCTTGAGGTTTTGTTTGAAGTCGGGGTCTTTGATGACGTCATTGACGTTGGCCAACACCGTCTGGATGGAGTTCAGCAGCGGTTCGAGCTTCACCACCAGTTTGCGGGAGGTGTTGATGAGGATGTCCAAGCCGCCGCTTTCGCCGAAGATCTCGACTTCCTTGCCGGGCGGCAACGGTTGCGCTTTGTTCGGGTCGCCGGGCACGAGGTCCAGCTCCTTGTCGCCGAGCATGCCCACCATCGTGACCATGGCTTTGGTTTCGGTGTTGATCGGGGTTGCCTCGTCTATTTTGGTGACGACTCTGATGTGATAGAACTTGCCGGCGGCATCCTGCTTCGGCGTGGCGAGGTCCGTCAGCTCTTTGACTTCGCCGCATTTGCGACCGGCGTAGGTGACGGAGGTGCGTTCCTTGATGCCGCTGACGCTCTCAAAGTAGAGCGTCACGTCTTTCGTGTGTTGGAAGAGGGGAAACTTCCCCACCGCCAGGACCATGAAAATAAGCGCGACGGCGCTGAAGAAAATGACGGCACCCGGTCCGGTTTTCGGGCTTTTGTATTCGGCCATAAGAGTCTCCGTTGATTACTGCGATTCACCCAGAATGTCTTGCAAATAACTGTCGGCGTCCTGGCGCACTTCGCTCTCCGGATCGCCATTAATGAAACGCTTCACGCCAGGGTCGGGATGCGCGCGGATTTCATCCGGCGTGCCCACCGCCCAAATCTTGCCCTTGTTCAGCAGGATCATCCGCGTGCCGATGCGAAACGCGCTGGTCATGTCGTGGGTCACGACGACCGCGGTGACGCCGAGTTCCCTGCAAAGCTTCAGCGTCAGCTCGTCGAACTCCGTGACGCGCGTCGGGTCCAGCCCGGCCGTCGGCTCGTCGCAAAACAGCAGCTTCGGGTCGAGCGCCAGGGCGCGGGCGAGCGCGGCGCGCTTCTTCATGCCGCCGGAAATTTCTGCCGGCTTCAGGTGCGCAAACTGCGTCATGCCGACCAGTGAGAGTTTCATCTTGACCATGATGTCCACGGTCATGTCCGGCTGGTTTGGATAGTGCTCGCGAATCGGCAGCGCGACATTGTCGCCGACGGTCATCGAGTTGAACAGCGCACCGCTTTGGAACAGCACGCCGAACCGCCGCCGCACGTTGATAAACGCCTCCTCCGTCAGGCGCGTGATCTCGCTGCCGTCAATCCAGATGCGGCCCTGCTCCGGTTGCTGGAGGCCGATGAGCTGCCGCAACAGCGTGCTCTTGCCGCAGCCGGAGCCGCCCATGATGACGAGGATTTCGCCGCGCTTGACGCGGAAGTTCAGCCCGTCGAGCACGCGCCGGCCATCGTAAATCTTCACCACGTCCTCCACGACGATCACGTCGTCGGCGCCGATGGGCCCGCTTTTCGGCTGCGTTTCGGCGGAGGTTGGAGCAGGAGCGGTCATGTTCAGATGAAATAGAAAAACGCCGTCAGCACGCAATCGCAGGCGATGATCATGACGATGGAGGTCACCACCGACTGCGTGGTGCTCTTGCCGACGCCCTCGGCGCCGCCTTCGACAATGAACCCGAAGTAGCAGGCGATGTTGCTCACCAGCGTGCCGAAGGCCACGCTCTTGATCATGCCCGAGTAAACATCCTTGAGCTTCAGCATCTCGAACGATTTCTGCCAGTAGTGAAACGCGTCCTGGTCGAGAAAAAGCACGCTGATGAGACAACCGCCATACATGGCCATGAACACGCCGAGGATCGTCAGGCACGGCGCCATAATCACCATCCCCAGCACGCGCGGCACGATCAGAAAATGCACCGGATTCAGCCCCATCGTTTCCAGCGCGTCCAGTTCCTCCGCCACGCGCATCGTGCCCAGTTCCGCCGTGATCGCCGCCCCGCAACGGCCCGCCAGCACGATCGCCGTCAGCATCGGCCCGATCTCGCGCATCACCGCCGCCGCCACCAGCCCGCCGACCATCGAGAGGCCGCCCACCTTCTCCAGCGTGTCCGCGCTCTGCATGGCCAGCACCAGCCCCATGAAAAACATCACCAGGAACACGATCAACAGCGAGCGCACGCCGATCAGCGTCATCTGCCGGAACAGATCGTTCACCCGCATCTTCTTGCCGTGGAACGGCGACACGAACGCCCAATACAACGTGTTGCTGAACAACCAGCACCAACTGGTGACGTGCTGAAAAAATCGTGTGAGCGTGATCGGCATGGGGAGCGTCATCCGTTGGCCATCGTCCGCCGCCCGTTACTTCGCCCCCAGCGCCTGGAGCGCCTCGGCCTCCGTGGGGTGGATCGTGAACACCTTGTCCAGCCGCGCCACCGTGAACACGCTCTGCACCGGCTTGCTCAGTTGGGTCAGCCGCAACTGCCCGCCGTGCGGCCGCAACTGCTGGAACGCGCCGATCAGCGACGCCAGCCCCGAGCTGTCAATGTAAGTGACCGCCTGGAAATTCAGCAGGAGGCTCATGTGGTTCTGCTTGATCAGTTCCGTCAGCTTCGCGAGCAACTCCGGCGAGTGATAAAGGTCCACCTCGCCACTGATATCCAGCACCGTCACTTTATCCGCCGTGCGCACGCTTATCGTCATAAAGGAAAACTCCTTCCGAACACCACCCGGCTATCGTAGTCTTATTTCCCCGCCGTTGGCAACGGCGTTTTCCAAGCATGAAGAATCCATGTTCCGGACCGGAAGGCAGCGGCCCGGATGGGCAATGAGGATTCCGAAACCGGCAAACTCCAGCACCCGGATCGTCTTCTGCCCGCAGGCCCATGCCTTGGATTGACGAAGGCATGGACCGCCCAGCCGGTTCTGTCGCAGGCTTGAGCCAGCGTCGCCAGAAAGAGATGGCAGTTGTCGTCCATGAAAATGACTTCCCGCTGACCCCTTTCCTCCATTCCGTGCGCGCAGAGTAATGCTGACGCAAAACTGACGGCTTGTTCGAGCGGTTGTGATGCTGTAGGGACAAAGCCGCTCATAAACTCAAAATGAAACTCCGCCAACTTTTTCTCTCCGGCGTGTTGCTGGCCGGCACCTGCGCCGCCCGCGACCTCTCGACAATCAACCCGTCGTTTCCGCGCATCGGCAACTGCTACGGAGCGGGCCTCGGCTCGAAAACCTGGGAGGAAGGTTCGAACTACTGGAGCAAGCTCAGCCTCATCATCGGCGGCGGCTACGCTCTCAGTTACGATTGGGAAAAACCGCACTGGCCGAAAAAACTCGCCAAGGTCGAGGAGAACATCGCGCGGCTGCGGCAAGTCAACCCGCATGTGCTCGTGCTACCCTACGTTGATGTGGTCGAAAGCTCAGACGATCCCGCCGTGCCGCAACATTGGTGGGCGCTCAAGAACGGCGAACGTTGGAGCGGTTGGCCCGGTAAATTCCGCATCAACACCGCGCTCACCGAGGTGCTCCAGTTCAACCTCGACAAAGTGCGCACGGAGATTTGCGGACGCGGATGTTTCGACGGCGTGTTTTACGATGTCTGGGCTCCCGACGACTGGCTCGTGCCGCGCACGGCGGAACTGCGTGACGGCAAAGCGGTCGTCATGCTCAACGATGGGAGCTTGCCGCGCAAAGGTTTTGCCTCGCTCAACGGCGTGCTCGCCGAAGACGAAATCAACCGCGTCATTGATGGCAAAGTGGACTTCGAAGATTTCCTCGCCCGTTATCTGCGCTGGACGCGCGAGAGCCGCAAGCCGGTCGTGACGATGATTGTTTGCCGGCCGCAGAACATCAACAACGACCCATCGTATTGGCACAAACTGAATTGGAAGGAGCGTCAGGCGATCTGCGAGCGTGCGCGCGCCGCCGATGAAAAAACAATGCGCTTTGGTCTTGCGACGGCGCTGATGGGCGACGGCTATTTCGGCTACGACGCCGGCACGTCGGAACGCGGCACATGGTGGTGGTATCGCGAATACGACGCGCCGCTCGGCTATCCACATGGTCCCGCGCGCCGCAACGCTGACGGCACCTGGCGGCGCGATTTTGACGGCGGCACGGTGGTCGTGAACGGCACGCTTTTCGATGTCGTGGCGGAGCTCCGCGCGAAGTCGCGCGACGTGAGCACCGGCCGCGTCGGCACGCGCTTCACGCTCCCATCGTTCGATGGCCGCATCTTTTTGCCGACCGACGAACCGGCAACAACCACCGCCGATGTGGCGCCGCGTGTGACGGCCAAGCCGCCGGAACAATTGCGCGCCGCGAAACTCGACAACGGTGTCATCGCGACGCAGACACCGGGCGGCTTGGAATTGCGTTTCGACCGCGAGGCGAAACTGCGCCATGTAATCTGGCGCGGCCAACCGCTGCTAACCGGCGGCTGGCCGCTCGCGCGCAGTTCGTCGTCGCGCGAGTTTCATGCGGAAAGTATTTCGGGTGGAATTGCCGAAGCGAGTGACGGCGAGGTAAAGCTGACGTTTCGCGGCACGCTCGCGGCAGAATCGCAGCGCGTTGATTTCAACGAAACGTGCGTCGTCAAGCCTGACAATCGCTTCACGCTGCGATTTGATTTCACCGCCGCCACCGACCTGGACCTGCGCGTGTGGCGGCATGATTTCGCGTTCCCGGTCGCCCGCTACGCCAATGCGACAGCGAGCACCGACGCCAAACGCGTCACGTTGCCCGTGGCGCTGAAAGACGAATCCTTGCTGCCATCCGCCAAACACGTCACCATTGAAACCGGTGACACAACGCTGAATATCGAAAGCTCAGTCGGGTTGTCGCTCGTGGACCACCGCAAATACGGCACTGACGAATATCTGCTGGCGGGCTATCCGGTGCGCGGCGCGGTGAAACAAGGCACGCAGTGGTCGGTCGAGATTTCAATGGCGATTACCGCTAAACGAGTGGCGAACTGAGGCCGGTTGCCCCGGCTCATGGCGTGATAAACGGCTCCATCGTATTCGATCCTGGGTTTCCGTGGCATGGCCGCGCTCAAAACTGTCCCCTGACATTGCCTGACATCAGGACTTTCGCGTGGGAGTGGGCCGCTTGCCCGGAACCGGGCGAAAGCACAAACAGCAGGCGTGAGAGTGTGAGGCGGGACGGGGCAACGGAACCGCCCTCACCGTGACCGCCGAAAATAATAGCGAATTTAGCTTGACATACAGCGAAAATCTCTATATCTTCGTCCTGCAATGAAACGAGAAGGCGAAAAGCGCAAGACAGAGGTCGGAAGCGGGTCGGAAAACAGGGAGGCAGCCATGAGGAGCAATACGGAGGAGAACGCAAAGTCATGATTCTGTGCCCGGTCCTGTTACCGGAACGAGTTCTGCCGGCGCGACGGCAGATGTGCAAAACGAACCCAAATAAAGAACGCGGTCAAAACCGGAAAACATCGTTTTTCCGCAGGAATATGAACATTCCGATTCGCATCCGTCCGGGTGATGAAACATTTTTTTACGAAACGAACCCAAATAGAGAATTGCAAGAGCCGTGGTGGCATAGCTTTGCAAAAAAACCGATGTCGGGACGAAACAAAACGAACCCAAATAGAGAAATCGAAACAGGCAAGACCTTGCATGACAGGAAGTTCCATCCGAGGCCGGAACGCCGAAACCAGTTCACGAAGCGGTTCGGCTGTCCGGTTCGATCCGGCCCAATCCGACTGGATCCGACCGTGATTCTATCGCAAATACGTGATTCCAATCTGCCGCCGGGAGAAGTCCCCAACCGCGTCTTCAGTCACCCCCCGGTCAAAGCCAGTCAAAGTCAGTCCAAGCTGGTCAAAGTGATTTCGACTATGATTTTTTTGCAGCCGCATGTCCCCCAATCCGATTCGATCCGGGTAAATCCGACCGAATCCGACCGTATGAAACCCGCTGTGGATTGCAATGGCACGACGGCTGGAGTGACGGCGTATCCCGGTTTTAGGACAGATTCAGGCAACGGACTGGAAAGTCCGTTCTGCTTTGTGGCGCACGGAACCGTAGAACGGACTTTCCAGTCCGTTTTCTCAATCCGGCCCAAAACCAGGATGCGCCTTTCTTCCGTCCCGGAACTGAATCGAAAAGCGGAGGCGTTCCCTTGGCCCGGACAAATCGCTTGTAGCGCCGGGTTCGCGGCGGGTATAAGTTTTCCCATGACACAGGTGAAAAGAGCGTTTCAGGGACGCGGCATCATGCACGTCTCGCTGGTGGTGAGCGATCTGAGGCGGGCGCGGGCGTTTTACGAGGGCGTCCTCGGGTTCGTGCCGATCAAGCGGCCCGCCGATTTGAATTTTCCCGGCGCGTGGTATTTCCTCGGCGCGCAGGAGTTGCACCTGATCGAGGCGCGGGACACGAACATCAATCCGCTCCAGCACGTCGCCATCGAGGTGACCGACGTGCGCGCCGCGAAGATGGTGTTGCAGGCGCACAAGATTCAGTGCGTCTCGGAACTGAAGGCCGGCACGGGCGGGTTCCACTCGATCTATTGCTACGACCCCGACGGGAACCGGCTGGAGTTGTGCCAGCCCATCGGTTTTGGCGGCATGGCCAGCCGGAGTGATCGCTAAGGTATGGAACAGCTCGGTCTCATTGCGGGCAGCGGTGTGTATCCGCTGCTGCTGGCGCGCGCAGCGCGGGCGCGCGGCGCGCGGCAGGTGGTGGCCGTGGCATTTGAGAACGAGACCTCGCCCGACATCGCCCAGGCGGCCGACCACGTCGAGTGGGTCAAGGTTGGACAACTCGGCCGGCTCATCGGCGCGTTCACCCAGCGCGGCGTCACGGAAGCGATCATGGCCGGGCAGGTCGCGCCGAAAAACCTGTTTCGCGACATCCGGCCCGACCTGCGGCTGGTGGCGATGCTCGCCCGGCTCAAGGAGCGCAACGCGGAAACGATCTTCGGCGCCATTGCCGCGGAGTTGAAGAAGGACGGCGTGACGCTGCTGCCGGCAACGACGTTCATGGAGGACTACCTCGCGCCCGCCGGTCCGATCACGAAACGCCGGCCGTCGCGCGAGCAGGAACAGGACATCGCCTTCGGCCTGAAGATCGCCAAGGGCGTCAGCGCGTTCGACATCGGCCAGACCGTCGTGGTGAAAAACGGCACCGTTCTCGCCGTCGAGGCGCTCGAAGGCACCGACGAATGCATCCGCCGCGGCGGCGCGCTCGCCGGCGAACAGGGCGGCGCGGTCGTCGTCAAGGTTACCAAGCCGGACCAGGACATGCGCTTCGACGTGCCGGCGATCGGCACGCGCACCATTGAGAGCTGCGCCGCGGGCCGCATTGCCGTTCTCGCGGTCGAGGCCGGGGCCACGTTGTTGCTTGAGAAGGAGGCGACGCTGGCGGCGGCGGACGAGGTGAAACTGATCATTTGCGGAGCGGCAACGAAGTGAGAACGCGAAGGTTCAACGCAGAGAAGCAGAGGACGCAAAGGATCGCAGAGTCATTGCGAAACTCTGCGTCCTCTGCGCCTCCGCGTTAAAATTCCCGGCACCGAAACCATGGTCTCCAAAATCAAAATCGGCGTCATCGGCGTCGGCCATCTCGGCCAGCATCACGTGCGCGTTTATTCCGAGCTACCCGAAGCGGAACTGGTGGGCGTGTTCGACGTTCATCGCGCCGCCGCCGAGCGCGCCGTGGCCAAGACCGGCGCGCGCGTGTTCGACAGCGCCGAGGCGCTCGCCGGCGCATGCGACGCGCTGAGCATCGTGACGCCGACCAAACACCACTTCGAGGTCGCCGCCGCGCTGCTCGAGCGCGGCAAACACCTGCTCGTCGAGAAGCCGATCACCGACAACGGCGCGCAAGCCGAGCAACTGGTGCGGCTGGCGCAGGCGCGCGGGCTGGTGCTGCAGGTCGGCCACATCGAACGGTTCAACCCGGTGTTGAAATATCTGGAGCAGGTCGCCGCCGAGCCGCGGTTCATCGAGGCGCACCGGCTTTCGCCGCATCCGGGCCGCTCGGCGGACATCGGCGTCGTGCTCGACCTGATGATCCACGACCTCGACGTCATCCTGCATCTGGTAAAATCGCCGCTGGTCTCCGTGGACGCCGTCGGCGTGCCGGTGCTCTCCTCCAGCGAGGACATCGCCAACGCGCGGCTGCGGTTCGCCAACGGCTGTGTCGCCAACCTCACCTGCTCGCGCGTCAGCGCCGAACGCCTGCGGAAAATCCGCATGTTCACCAGCACCAGCTATCTCTCGCTCGATTACATGCGGCAGGAGGGGCAGGTCTATCGCGTCGCGCGCGCCGGCGAGGACGTGCGCGAGAGCGGCTTGCTGGCGAAACTGCTCGCCACCGCCGGCGCAGCGGCCACGGTCGTCTCGCAGTTCGCCGGCAGGACGATCATCCGCGAGCCGGTGCCGATCGAGAAAGGCGAGCCGCTGAAACTGGAGCTGGCGTCGTTCGTCGCCGCCGTGCGCGACCATCACGCGCCGGAGGTCAGCGGCGAGCAGGCCAAGCGCGCGCTCGACGTGGCGCTCGCCATCACCGAGCAAATCCGTTCCGGCCGATGAGCGCGGAATGTGAAACGCCGGGCGTGAAGCGCGAAGCGCCGGTGATCATGATGATCGCCGGTGAAATCAGCGGCGACACCCACGCCGCGCGGGTCGCGTCGGAAATTTTGCGGCAGCGCCCCGGCACCACACTTTTCGGTGCGGGTGGCCCGGCGATGAAGGCGGCGGGCGTCGAGTTGCTGTTGGACCTGACCGAGCACGCCGTGGTCGGCCTGACCGACGTGCTCGCGAACTACGCGAAATTCCGGCGGCTGTTCTGGCAACTGGTGCGCGCGGCGGAGCAACGCAAGCCCGACGCCGTCATCCTCACCGACTATCCCGGCTTCAATCTCCGCTTCGCCAAACAAATGAAGGCGCGCGGCATTCAGTCTTTTATTACATCAGCCCCCAGGTCTGGGCTTGGGGCCGCGACCGCGTGAAGAAGATCCCGGAGCTTGTGGACCTGATGATGGTCGTGTTTCCGTTCGAGAAGGATTTCTACCGGGAGCACGCGCCGGCGCTGCGCGTGGAGTTCGTCGGCCATCCGGTGATGGAGCAACTCGGTTGCGAGCGGCGCGAGATCAAGCGCGAAGAGAATCTCGTGGCGCTGCTGCCGGGCAGCCGCGAGGCGGAAGTGGAACACATCCTGCCGCCGATGCTCGGCGCGGCGTGGTTGCTCCGGCGCGAGCGGCCGGAGCTGCGGTTTGAAGTGGCGGCGGCCTCGGAGAAGGTGGCGGCGCTCGCGCGAACGCTGGCGCAAGGCGAGCCCGTGGAGGTGCGCGTTGGCGGCGCGAGAGAATTGATGCAACGCGCGGCGGCCGGCATGGTCGCCAGCGGCACGGCGACGCTACAGAGCGCGTTTTTTGGTTTGCCTTATGTGCTGGTTTATCGGGTAAGCTGGCTGACGTATGTTGTGGCGCGATGGTTGGTGACGGTGCGCCATCTGGGCATCGTGAACGTCATGGCCGGCCGCGAGATCGTGCCGGAGTTCATCCAGCAACGTGCGCGCCCGGAGTTGCTGGCGTCAGCGGTGGCCGGACTGCTCGGCGACCGCGCGCGGCGCGAGCGGATGCAGCGGGAGATGGCCGGGGCGATGGCGGCGCTGGAGGGCGAACGCGCCGCCGAAAGAGCGGCGGCCGTGGCGCTGGCGGCGTTGGATGCGGCAATCGCCGGGCGGCGCGGAACCGAAATTCAGAACTGAAACGAAATTTATAATGGGCGGCGTATCGGAAATCGAACGGACGGGACTCGACGGGAATTCGCACACTTCCTTGTGGCGGCTGTTGATCACGCTGTTTGCGTTGTGGCTGCCGACGGGGGTGTTGACGGGTTTGTTGCTGGCCAGCCAGGGGCCGAGCTTGTTTAACGGCGCGAGCGAACGAATCGAGGCGGGCGGCCAATCGGCGGAGCCGCACGGGCACCTGGTGGTGGTGCTGACGGTTCCCGCCGGCAGCTTGCTGCAACTCAGCGCTCTTTGGCTGGGTTGGACGGTGCTGCTTAACGAATACCGCAGGCACAAAAGCAAACACCGCCGCCGCCGCCGGAAGTTTTGGGACAAGTTGTTGCAGCGCACGGTGACGGGGCTTATCGCGATCAGCATGTTCGCCTGCATCCCCGCCTTCGGCTGGAGCTTGTGGCGCTTCTACCAGGCGTGCATTCGCATTTAACAGGACGGGCATCCTGCCTGTTCCAACTTCTAATAAGTGCGCTTGAGCAAATAATCCGCCAGCGCGCGCAACGCCTCGCCGGCTTTCCCAAAACGCGCGATGGCTCCCAGCGTGGACGCGGTCCAGCGCGCGGCTTCGGCGCGCGATTTCTCCAGACCGAGCAATGACGGATAGGTGGCCTTGTTTGCCTTCGCGTCTTTGCCGGCGGTTTTGCCGAGTTGCTCGGTGGTGGCGGTGCAGTCAAGGATGTCGTCAATGATCTGGAACGCGACGCCGAGTCCATGGCCGTAGGTGGTGACCGCCTTGAGCTGCGCGGGCGTCGCGTTGCCGGCCATCGCGCCGAGCCGGACGCAGCAACGGATCAACGCCGCCGTCTTGCGCTCGTGGATGTAACGGAGGTCCTCGAAGCTCACCACCCGGTCCTCACCTTCGAGGTCTTCCACCTGGCCGGCAATCAGTTCGAGGCTGCCACCGGCGCGCGCCAGCTCCAGCACGAACTTCGCGGTCGGGTAGCGCGGCTGCGGCCGGGTCCGCGCAATCACCTCGAACGCCTGCGTCAGCAAGCCGTCGCCGGCGAGGATGGCGATGCCTTCGCCGAACACCTTGTGCGAGGTCGGTTTGCCGCGGCGGAAATCGTCGTTGTCCATCGCCGGCAGGTCGTCGTGAATAAGCGAGTAGGTGTGGACCATCTCGACGGCGCAAGCCGCCGGCAGCGCGTTCTTGATCTTGCCGCCAACGGCTTCGCACGCGGCGAGCACGAGGATTGGCCGCAACCGTTTGCCGCCGGCTTGAAGCGAATAGCGCATCGCCTTGTGGATCGTGGCGGGGCGCGTTTTCTCCGATGGCATCGCGCGGTCCAGCGCGGCGTCCACCAGTTGCAGGCGTTCGTTCAAATAGCTTTTCAGTTCCATACTGATTCCTGAATTCGGTTTTTTTCCGGGGCGCGCTGTGTGTATCGTAGCTCCATGCAGTGGTGCAAGCAGAAGTTTCCGGCGCTGGCGGTGTTGCTCGGCGGCGCGGCGATCCTGGCCGCGGCGCTGACGTTCTCGCCGGGCGCGGACGGCTGGGGCGAAGACGGCCGCTGGCGGCTGCCGCCGTGCTCGTTCAAGACGATCACCGGATGGGTGCTCGGACGACCATTGCCGTGCGTCACGTGCGGTTGCACGCACGCGTTTGCCTACGCCGCGCGCGGCCGGTTCACCGACGCGTTTCGCGAGCAACCGGCCGGTGCGGCGGCGTTCTTCGTGATGCTGGCGATGATGGCCGGCGCGGGCTGGACGCTGGCTGGCGGCTCGCCGCCGGCGCAATTGCGGCGTTGGCAAAAAATCGCGCTCGGCATCGCGGCCGGCGCGCTGCTGCTAGCGGCGTGGATTTGGAAACTCTGGGAGGCATTCCACACGGGCGGGTAGCGCTGCAAAAGTTTGTTGATTCCGCGCCGCCGGTCGCTATTCTCGCGCGCCATGAATCCAGAAGAACTTCGCCCGTTTGTCGCCGCCAAACTCGCCGCCGCCAAGGGCGCGGTGCCCAAACTCACCGCCACCGTCGGCTTCGACGGGTTCGTGGATGAAATCATCCGCGTGGTGGACAAACGCGCGTCGCTGAACGAATACACGTTCGTGCCGACGATGACCAAGCTGGCCGAGAAGGTCGGCGGCGCGGCGGGCAAGAGCACCAACATGCAGCTCGTGGTGCAGCGGATGAAGCTCGGCGGCAACGGCCCGATCATGGCCAACGCGCTGGCAGGCATGGGCCTGAAGGTCACCTACATCGGCAACCTCGGTTTCCCGAACCTGCATTCCGTTTTCGAGCCGATGGCCAAACACGCGAAGATCATCAGCATCGCCGACCCCGGCCACACGGACGCGCTGGAGTTCGAGGACGGCAAGATCATGCTCGGCAAGCACGAGACGCTCGGCGACGTGAACTGGGCGAACATCGTCAAGCGCGTGGGACTGCCGACGCTCAAGAAGCTGCTCACGGGCAGCGCGTTCGTGGCCTATGTCAACTGGACGATGCTGCCGCACATGAGCGACATCTGGCGGCAGATTTTGTCGAAGGCGCTGCCGAAGGCCGAGCCGAAGCACAAGCCGGTCGTGTTCTTCGATCTCGCCGATCCGGAGAAGCGCACCGCCGCCGACATCCGCGAGGCGCTCGACCTGATCCAGAAGTTCGGCAGGTTCTACCGCGTCATCCTCGGCCTGAACCAGAAGGAGGCGCACGAAATCGGCGAGGTGCTCGGCATCAACACCGCCGATGAATCGAAGGATTCGATTGCGGAGTTGGCGGAGAAAATTTTTGCCGCGCTGAAGATCGAGCGGCTGGTGGTGCATCCGACGGCCTACGCGGTGGCAGTGGACGCGAAAGGCGCGGCGGTCGTGGACGGGCCGTTCTGCGTGAGGCCGCTGATCACGACCGGCGCGGGCGATCACTTCAACGCCGGGTTCTGCCTTGGCAACCTGCTCGGTTTCGACAAGGAGATGTCACTGCTGGTGGGCGTTTCCACGAGCGGCTTCTATGTCCGCACCGGCAAGAGTCCGTCCGTGGCAGACCTCGTCAAGTTCATGCGCAACTGGCCGACCAGTTAAACCCGCACATCGCGGGAGGAGGTTCCCGTGCTCAAAAAATCATTCCTCGTTGTAGTCGGCGTCGTGTGGACGCTGGCCAGCGCCTATTCTGTCACCGCCTCCGACTGGCCGCAGTGGCGCGGGCCGAATCGCGACGGCATCTCCACCGAAACCGGTTGGACCACGCAGTGGCCGGCCGGCGGGCCGAAGCAGGTTTGGAAAGCGAACGTCGGCACGGGCTGCGCGTCGGTGGCCGTCAGCGGCGGCCGCGTCTTCACGCTCGGCAACCAGTCCGACACCGACACGGTCGCCTGCCTCGACGCCAACAGCGGCGCGGTGCTTTGGAAACACACCTACGCCTGCCCGCTCGATCCAAAAATGTTCGAGGGCGGCCCCGGCGCCACGCCGACCGTGGACGGCGACCGCGTCTACACCCTCAGCCGGTCGGGCCATTTGTTCTGCCTGCAAATGGCCACCGGCAACGTCGTCTGGTCGAAGCAACTCCAGAAAGACCTCCACGGCAAGATGCCGATGTGGGGTTACGCCGGCTCGCCGCTGGTGCTCGGCAATGCGTTGCTGCTCGACGTCGGCGCGGCGGCGGCAAGCACGATCGCCTTCGACAAGATGACCGGTGCGGTGGTCTGGAAGAACGGCCACGAGCACGCCAGCTACGGCTCGCTGATGCCGTTCACCAGCCAGCGCAAATCCTGCGTGGCGTCGTTCAACGCCTCCGGCCTCACCGTGCGCGACGCCGCCAACGGCGCGCCGCTGGCGCATTTTGCATGGAAAACCGACTACGACATCAATCCCACCACGCCGATTGTCGCCGGCGACAAGATTTTCATCTCCTCCGGCTACGGTAAAGGCTGCGCGCTGCTCCAGCTGGGCGCCGCCGGCCTCACAGAGCTTTGGCACAGCAAAAAAATGCGCAACCATTTCAACAGTTGCGTCCTCTGGGAGGGACACCTTTACGGTTTTGACGACAGCGTTCTGACCTGCATGGACTTTTCCACCGGCGCGGTGAAATGGCAGGAGAAGAGCCTCGGCAAAGGTTCGCTGATGATCGCCGGCGGCAGACTGGTCATTCAGGGCGAGCAAGGCGATCTCGTCGTGGCCGAACCGTCGCCTGCCAGTTACAAACCGCTGGCCCGCGCCAAAGTTCTGGAAGGCCGCTGCTGGGTCGTGCCGGTGCTCGCCAACGGCCGCGTCTTCTGCAAAAACAACCTCGGCGATCTCGTCTGCATGGACGTCAGCGGGAAGTGACGCGGGGCACATGGCCCCTTCAAAAATTCACCCCGGCGGTTGACGGCCGTCCGAAAATCTCCTGCAATCGATGGAGCTTGACCGGCTGGGGAGCGCGACGGCTCTTCTGAAAAGGTTGTAAAACGGGCGGAACCCGCTAGAATGCGAGGCATCAATATGATTCCCGATTTTCTGTTCACACTGCCGCTGGCAGACATCACTTACTCGTTCACGGAGGCGCATCTGCCCGGCAAGGTCGTCATCGGCGTGCTGATGATCTTTTCGATCTTCGCGTGGACGGTCATGTTTACCAAGTTTGGCGAGATCAGCCGCACGCGGCGTTTGAACAAACAATTTCTGGAGGCGTTCCGTACGGAGAAAAGCGCGTTCGATCTTTTCACCCAACGCGTGCGGGTGGAGGGGTGTTCGCTCTACGAGATCTACAACGCCGGTTGCAAGGAGTTGAAAAATTATCACGGCATCCAGTCCGACCCGACGGCGGCGATGGGATTGCTGGCGTCCGCCGCCGGCAAACGCGTCACGCTCAAGCAAATGGACCACGTCAAGGGCGTGATCGAACGGACGGTGGCGGAGCAGGGTCTGAAACTGGAGCAGGGTTTGGTGATGCTGGCGACGGCGGTCAGCGGCGCGCCGTTTCTCGGATTGCTCGGCACGGTCTGGGGCGTGATGGACGCGTTCGGCGAGATTGCCATTCAGGGCAACGCCAGCCTCACAACGATGGCGCCTGGCGTCAGCGGCGCGCTCATCACAACGGTGACGGGCCTGCTGGTGGCGATTCCCTCGATGTTCGCCTACAACTGGCTGGTGCACAGCATTCGCGGGATGACCGTGGAGATGGACAACTTCGCCAACGAGCTGGCCACGGCGCTGGAGCGCGAGTTCGCGATGGAGTAACGCCATGCGCCGCTTTTCCCAACGTCATCTGTCGGTGCTGGCGGAGATCAACATCACGCCGCTGCTGGACCTGGCGTTCGTGCTGCTGATCATCTTCATCATCACGACCCCGCTGTTCGAGCAGTCCATCGGCGTCAACCTCGCCAAGGCCGCCAAGGCGCAACAGCAAAACCCCACGCACGGCCGCACGGTGAGCATTGACAAGGCGGGACAGATTTACATTGACCGCTCGCCGGTGGACACGGAGACGCTGCGCGCGTCCATGAACGCGTTGCACAACGAGGAGCCGGACGTGGCGGTGTTGATCCGGGTGGACAAAGAGCAGCAATTCGAGAAATTTGTGCAGGTGCTGGACGTGCTCAAAGGCGCCGGCATCAGTCACGTCGGCATTGTGGCATTGACCGAAGGTCGGACGCGTTAGCGATGGAAGCGAAAAAAGACGATCCCAGATACCGCTGGAACCTGTTTGTTTCGGCGGTGCTGCATGTTCTGCTGATTGGCGCGGTGATGATGTGGGCCGCGTTCGCGCCGAAGCAGGCCGACCAACCGGTGTGGCTCGAGCTCGGCATGGGCGGTGAGGCCGGCGGCGGCAGCGGCAGCGAAGGCGGCGGCAGCCCGGGACCAAGCCAGCCGTCCACAACACCGTCCGATGAACCCGCGCCCGCTCCGCCCGGCCAGCCCAATGTGGCCGAAGAAGCGTCAAAGCCCGCGCCGATATACGAGCCCGTCAAGCATGTGACACCGCCGAAGCCAAAGGAGGATACGCACCAGCCCGTCGTCCACATGGATCAGCCGAAGAAGATCGAGAAGCAGCCCAAGCCGGAGACCAAACCGCAGCCGCCGCATCCGACGAAAGTCGAAGACAACAACAAGATCAAAATTTCCAACACGGTGGTGCAGCGGCCGAAACCCGGCGTGCAGAATTCCACCGCGGTGACTAGCAAAGGCACCGGTCCCCCTGACAGCAAAGGTAAGAACCCCAAGCTGGCCGGCCGCAGTTTCAACGCGGACGCTTTCAAGAGAGGTATGCTCGGCAAACTGGGCTACGGTTCCAACACCGGCACCGGGCCCGGCACGGGCAACGGCAACAAATCGGGTCCGGGACAGGGCAAAGGTTCCGGCCAATATGCGGGTCTTGGCACCGGCCCGGGCAACAGACCCGGCACCGGCGGCGGTCCCGGCACAGGGCCCGGCACCGGCGGCGGTTTGCCGTCGGAGTTCGGCTGGTATTATCAATTGATCAAGGATGCGATGGATCACGCGTGGACGCAGCCGAGCCAGTTGCAGGGGCACTTGACGTGCGTGGTTTTCATCCGCATCCAGCGCGACGGCACCATCACCAACGTCTGGTTCGACCGGAAGTCGGGCAATCCCGTGATGGACGACACAGTGGTTTCTGCGGTAAACAGTGTGGGCCGGATCCGGCCGTTGCCGCCCGGCTTGGGCGGCGGTTACGCGGACATCCCGGTGGAATTTGAACTGAAGCCGAAAGGACACGGCTAATTTTTGTTTTTTAGGAGTCATTTGATGAAATATCGTATGTGGAGTTTGTTGGTTGTGAGTGTGGCTGCGAGCATGGCCATGGCGGCGCAAAGCACTGTGATTAGAATTACCCATGGTGCGGCGGAAAAGATCAACATCGCCGTCGAGCCGTTCGGCGGCGACACGAGCGCGCAGCAAATCGCGGCGGTGCTTGCCAGCGATCTGGTGCGGTCGGACTGGTTCAACTACGTCGCCGCGGCCAACGCGGAAGTGATCGTGCGCGGCACCGTGTCGGGCGGCGCGCTCAACGGGGCGGTCTTCAGCCGTGGCGGCACGACGCCGGTGCTGCAAAAAGTATGCGCCGGCGACGGCTCCAATCCGCGTAGCGTAGCGCACCAGATGGCCGACGAAATCGTCCGCAACATCGCCGGCAAGCCCGGTATTGCGCAGACCAAGATCGCCTGCGTCGCCAACGGCAACGGCAGCAAGGAGCTTTACGCGATGGACTACGACGGCGCCAACGTCAAGCGCCTCACCAACGACCACACGCTCACCGTGCGGCCGCGTTTCGGTCCGAACCGCCGCACGCTCGTCTATACCAGCTACCGCAGCACATGGCCGGACGTTTACATTATGCCGGACATCGCCGCGCCCGCGCCGCGCTGCGTGGCGTCGTATTCCGGCCTGAACACCGGCGGCGCGATTTCGCCCGATGGCCGGCGGCTCGCCCTCATCCTCAGCAAGGACGGCAATCCCGAACTCTACATCAAGGACCTGACCTCCGGCGGACTGACGCGACTCAGCCGCACGCGGCAGGCGGAGGCCTCGCCGTGCTGGTCGCCGGATGGTTCGCAAATCTGTTTTGTCAGCGACCGCGCGGGCCAGCCGCAGCTTTACATCATGTCCGCTTCTGGCGGCGAGGCGAAGCGCGTCACCTTCGGTGGCTACAAAACCGAGCCGGATTGGGCGGCGTGGTCGGTGTCGCCGGAAGTGCCGGACATTTGTTTCTGTGCGCGCGCCGGCCGGCAATTCCAGATTTTTGGCCTGAAGTCGCACACCGGCGAGGAGCTGTTACTGACGAAGGACGGCGCAGACAATGAAGACCCGTGCTGGGCGCCAGATGGCCGGCACATCGTTTATTCACGAACGCTCGGCCACCGGTCGTCGCTTTATATCCTTGACGCCTTTACGGGTCGGGCGATAGAACTCAATCCACATTTGAGCGTCCTCGGTGATTGTACGGCACCGGCGTGGTCGCGTTGAATTGCGGATTTCGCATTGTATAATACTGTTGGATCGAAGGAGATAAAATGAACATCAGATTGTTGACGAAGATTAGCGTTCTCAGCCTCACCGTCGCCCTCAGCGCCGGCATGGTCGGTTGCAAGAAGAAGACTCATCCGACTGGCGTCGGCCCCGGCCTCGGCACGGAAGGCACCGGCCCCGTGGTCGTGGCGCCGCCGACGGAGCCCGGCGCGATGGGGCAGCGCATCGGCAACCTGAGCCAGCGCAACCAGCCGCCGCGTCTCGCGGCCGACACCGTTCACTTTGCCTTCGACAGCTCGGTGGTCAATCCCAGCGAGCGGCCGAAGCTTGACGACATGGCCGCCTACATGCGCGAGAAACCGAACGATGTCATCACCATCGAAGGCCACTGCGACGAGCGCGGCACAGCCGAGTATAACCGGTCGTTGGGCGAGCGCCGCGCGCAGGCGTGCCGCGAATACCTGACCAGCACCGGCATTGATGGCAACAAGCTGCAGACCATCAGCTACGGCAAAGAGAAGCCGGCGGACCTCGGCCACGGCGAAGAAGCGTGGGCCAAGAACCGCCGCGCCGAATTCATCATCACCGGCCAATAATCGCGACGGCTGGTTTCACATTCGAAACGGCCCGGATGATGCGCGTGTCCGGGCCGTTTTGTCCGATGGAGTTGGAGTTTTACATTTGAACGGGAAGGTCCTAACCTTCCATGAATCTTAGGAACGGAGAAGAGACATGAACGTAATATTGGGTGTTTGGGATTTGGGGATGGGACAGATCATCCTCATTCTGCTCGTGGTGTTGCTGATGTTTGGCGCAAAAAAACTGCCCGATCTGGCCAAGGGGCTGGGCCAGGGCATCAAGGAATTCAAGAAGGCCACGCGCGACATTCAGGACGAAGTCACCAAGGCCGCCAACGCGCCCGACGAGCCGGTCTCCCGTCCCGCGCCACCGGCGCCGGCACCGACGAAGACCGCTTCTGCCGAGCCGGAAAAACCGCAAGCGCCGCAATCCTGACGCGCACGCCTCGCGCGAACCGGCGCGGGGTGATCAGTAAAACCTGCCATGGCCGAGCCATCCGATACACCGCCTCCCGGTCACGAGCCGGACGAAGAAGAGGAGTTGGAAACCAAGCCGTTTCTGGACCACCTCGAAGACCTGCGGTGGACCCTCCTGAAATCGCTGGCGGCGGTGTTCGTCACCATCTCCGTCTCGTTCTACGGCCTGCCGTGGATCATGACCGCGCTGGAGTGGCCGCTGCGCGGTGTCGCCTTAGTCTTTCGCGAGCCAGTGCCGTTGACGGCGCGCGACCTGCGCCACGCCGGCGACTTCGCCACCAAGCTGAGAAACCCGCCCGATGCCTTGGCGCGATACCTTGCGGAGCATCTTACCGAGGGCACTCAAAAGGAGCTACAGACACTGGATCCGACCAAGCCCGCGCCCCGGGCGTTGCGGTCAGACTTGGTGGATGATCTCAATAAGATCACGGAAGGCGAGTGCCTCTACACGCCGGATCGATTTTCAAATATCAAGCTGAGCGATGAGGCGCTGGAGTGGGTGCAACAAAAACCCAGTGGCAAGGAGCGCATTCGGCTCAACCGCCTGCTGTTGGAGGAGGCGTATCCTCTCGAAATCGAAAGGCTCAATGAGCCGAATGATTTTGATCCGGGCAAGTTCCTCAAAACCATCGGACCGGGCGAAGTATTTATTTTTTCCATCAAGCTCGCCGTTTACGCCGGCACGCTCCTGGCGCTGCCGTTCATCCTTTATTATATCGGCCAGTTCGTCCTGCCGGCGCTGACGCGGCGCGAGAAACGCTACATCTGGCCGGCGTTCGCCTTCGGCGGCGGATTGTTCTTCCTCGGCGCCGGTTTTTGTTTTTTCTGGATCATGCCGCGGGCATTAATGGTCAGCATCGCGTGGGCGCGATGGATGCACGTGGATCCCACGTTCTGGCGCGTCGGCGAATACGTCGCGTTCGTCACCGGCTTCATGCTCGGCATGGGGCTGGCATTCGAAACACCGGTGGTGCTGCTGTCGATGGTGAAGATGGGCATCATCAGCCATGCCGGCTTGAAAAAAGGCCGCCGCTTCTGGATTGTGTTCGCGCTCGTCGCCGGCGCGCTGCTGACGACGCCGGAGGTGTTCACCCAACTCGTCATGGCCGTCGTCCTCTGCGCGCTCTACGAATTGAGCGTCTGGGGTGCCTGGCTCATCGAACGCCGCGAACGCCTGGCGGCGGAGAAGGCGGACAAGGAGTGAGTCGGACAAAACGGAGAGACTGACATGGCTTTGAAATCCTCCTACGACCTCGCAATGGAACGGCTCGGCAAAACGCTCGGTCCGCAGCGCAAGCTGACCGGCAGCCAGAAAAAGCAACTGGCGGAAATTGACTCGATTTACATGGCGAAGATTGCCGACCTGGAGCTTTCCATGAACGACAAGATCGCCGCCGCCCGCGCCGCCCAGGACGTAGAGAAAGTCCTGAACTGGGAACAAACGTTGCTCGCCGAGCGGCAAAAGCTGCGCGACGAGTGCGAGACGAAAAAAGAAAAACTCCGCATGTCTTCCTGAAGCCGGCCGCTGGTTCCGCGGTTAGGAAACTAGAGGGGGATCGTTCACCCTCACGGGCGCCGGACACAGGCGCGCGTCTTTTCGGAGCCGGACGAGAAGGAACGCGAAGGCGACAACGAAAAGAGCGTTGGACGCCATCAACTCGACCGACCCGCGATGAGCGGCGATGAGAACGCCGACCAGCACAAAGACGGCGTTGTCGCCAATGGAGAACAGGAGGCACGTCATCACCGGCAGCGCGGATTGTTTCAGGAGCCACCTGAAAACCAACGCGAGCGCCAGAATATAATACCCGCAAAAAACCAGCGCGGGCACCTTCGCGCGGCAGAGGAGCAAAGGCGCGAGAAACAGCGTCAGAAAACCCAGTACGCCCATGAGCGCCGGTTTCAGGCGAAAAGGTTTCTCATCGTTCAGGGTGGCTGGCCGCGAAATCCGGGTGGCGACCCACGCCAGCAATCCCATGGCCAACAGCATGAGAACATAATGAGGAACCTGGCCCGGCCCCCTTGCCTTGTTGTGGCCGAAGAAATTCAGTGTGAGGATCAACACCGTCGGCACCGCCAGCCATAGCGCGCCCTTCCGGCTGAGCCACGGTTCCTCGCGATGCGCCGGAAAAAAATAATACGTGATCAGCACCGGATAGAGGAACGCGTGAAAAGCGTGCCAGACGCTGATGAAGATGGCCCACGGAATACAAATGCCCGCCACGTAGCCGTAGCCGTCGAACAGGTTGATGGGCACGCCTTGGGCCAGGTAGAACGTCTTGGCCAGTATCCCCTCATTGATAATGCCGTAGAAAAGGCCGAGGCAGATCATGCCGGGAACACCCATTCGGTTCCGGCAGGCGATCTCCCGCAACAACAGCACAGGAAAGCCGTATCCGATCGTGGCGAGGAGGAGAAAGCCGAGCGGGTTGAAGAACTTGGAAGGCGGGATGTTGCCGGAAAGCAGTTCCGTCAGAAACGGTGTGATCAGCAGCAACGTCAGGATCGGTTTCCAATGCGCCCGCGCGGAAGGTCTCATTGCCCCCAGATACCCGCCGCCGTGGCGAATGGTTACAGTCCCAAGCAGCCGCTAGCGGCGTTGAGCCGTCTGCTGCTTCAGTTTCAACACCACTTCCGCCGCAAGATCGGCACGAAGGGATCAACAGGGTCTTGCAACGGCCCGCTGGCAATCAGGAGGCAGCGGGGTGTTGCTGGCTTGCGCTTACTTCATCGCTTGCTCCAGCGCCGCGATGAAGGCCTTCGGACCGCCTTCCAGATAACCGACCTGCCGCCAAGCCTCCCCGCCGCTGCTCTTCAACAACAGCAGCGTCGGAAAACCTTGCACCCCGTATTTCTCCTTCAATGCCATGTTCGCGGCCTTCAGTTTGTCGTCCTGTGCTTTGGCATGGGGAAAATCCAGTTCCACCAACACGAGCTTCTTCTTCGCGTATTCGGCGAACTCCGGCGTCGAGAGCACCTCTTGCTTGAACTTGATGCACCAGCCGCACCAATCCGAGCCGGTGAAGTCCACCAGCACCATTTTCTTTTCCTGTTTGGCCTGCGCCAGCGCTTTGGGCATGTCGGTGAGCCAGTCAGCCCCGGCGGCGTTCATCACGAAGGCCGGGCAGATGGCGAGAATTAAGACGATCAGTTTTTTCATAAGGTTTGTCCTCCAAGGTTTGACGGCGAAGGATACACTGCCCCCGCATGTCCCGGCAATCGCATCCTCGCCGCCGTCGGCGCGACGGACCGCCGGCTGCAAGACATCTGAAACTGTCTCAAGCCCGGCGGCCCGCCGTCCGCAATCTTCACTATCCGGCGAAAAGCGCTACTCGCCCTTCTCCATCTTCTCGCCCGCCTGCTTCCAGCCAGAGATGCCCGCCACCAGGTGCTTCACGTTGGTGTAGCCCAGCGCCTTGGCGGCTTTGGCCGCGGCCGCATACGCGCCGCAGGACGGCCCGCCGCAATAAGCCACCACCAGCGCATCCTTGTCCTTGGGCAGCAGCGCCGCCAGGTTGCCCTTGCTCGCGCCGAACTCAATCGCGCCCGGGATATGACCCTGCGCCCAGGAATCCTTCCCGTTCACGTCAATGACCGTGACCTTCCGCGCGTTGATGGCATCCTTGAGTTCGCCAATGCTGATGTCCGGGAAGTCGCCCGCATAAGCGCCCGACGCGAACAAGGCCATTGCCAGTGCTACGATTACTTTCTTCATTCTCTGTGTCCTCTTTGGGTTTGTTTTTTGTCGAATTGCCCCAACCACGGGGCAAAACTGTTTTCGTTAGGAAAGGGGGACAAACGACGGCGCGGCAGTCGGATTTTTAACCGCCGGCGAAGAGATGCGCGCGCCCCGCGCGCGTCAGGAAAGCAGTCACGTGAAACCGGACACTCGACGTCCCCGGCCGCGCCCGAGGGTGCAGCCAAAGGGATTCAAACAAGTCGCATTCATGACTCAGCGATGTCCGTTACGCTGGCGGTAATCAACTCCATCCAGCGGCCATTGGCAAGAGTCAAAAACAACGTCCGGGACCGCCCATTGGGCCGCAATGAGAACCGGAGTTGACCGTAGAATGGACATTCCTGTCCGTTGGACTCCGTTCCTGGGTTGAGCCGCGCGCAACTTCGCATCCGCGCCCGTTGGGTAGGGCGAGCCGTCCCTGGCGAACCGCGGCCTTTGGAACGTGAACGATTACGGCTCAGCGGGGACGCTTCGCCCTACCTCTGGGGCTTGATCGTGGCGCGTGTGCCGCCTTGAATTTTCGCGCCGTTTCCGATACAAGAGCGGCATGTCAATTCCCGCCGCGATCCAGGAATTGGTGGAGCGGTTCCAAAACAACCGCGACGCCTACCGCTCCGCCGCCTACAACGAAGCCCAGTGCCGGCAGGAATTCATCAACCCCTATGCCCTCTACGGCCTGACGGAGGACGAGATCAAGATCGTGCGAGGCGAATACAACTCATGACTTTCACAGAAGGAAATACCCGATCATTCCACCGGTTCTTGAACACCGTGGGAAGGAGTATCGGACTCATCAAAGCCAGCCTTGATCTCTCCGCTCCTGCTGCTGGCAAAGGCCACGAAGACGCGGAAGTCGTTCGGGATGACATCATGCGTGCTGCTATTGTTTTGGCTGTGGCGGCAATGGACAACTATTTTACGAACAGGTTTGTCGAAATGTTCATTCCGTTCCTAAAAACCAGAGGACCAACCAAAGGACTCTTGGACCTTCTCGGAAAAGCTGGTTTCGACACGAAACTAGCCTTGGAAATGCTGACGATGGAAAGGCCGTATCGGCGCCTGCGGAGCTTGGTTGATTCCTACCTCGATCGTTTCGTAACGCAGAGATTTGAAGTAATTGATAGCTTATTTCTTGCTTACGGCGTCAAAAACTTTACCCATTCTGTTCAAGCGAAGATTGGTCGGAAAACATTGCTACGGAGCATCGAAATATTAGTAGAGAGAAGACATGCAATTGTTCATGGCGGAGACCTCAACGCACACAATTGCTTAGTTGACATTGACGGCTCCGAAGTGCTGCGCCGTATTACTGATATGGAGGTTTTTGTTACGGGTGCTGAAAAGTTCCTCAATTCGCTCGTGAGGGTGAAGAAGTTGCCTTCGCCGTCGGATTTATTGGAACGCGTTTGGCGTGAGGCATGGAAACCGCCCGATAGCCGCGCTTGCTAGAAAGCAGACGTAGTGCCGGGAAGGGAACGGTCGCCCAGAAGGCGCTGGAGCGGCAGATTGCGGCGACGGACGCCGGGATTGACCGGCAGGTGTATGCCCTCTACGGCCCGACGGAGGAGGAAGTGAAAATCGTGGAGGGTGCGGCATGAGTCGCGGAGCGACGTTAGACCATAGCCCACGGCGCAAGGGCGTGTTGCCCAAATCATTTTGGATTGAATGCCGGGAGGGCGGCAGGAGTCTAGAGAAGGCATATGATGGGTGAGCAACAACCGCAAAAGGAACTCTTCAGTTACCACATCGATCTGGA
>Ga0114951_10001151_pt1 | contig 34079 bp, 31 predicted proteins | sample AM7aDNAmetaG_FD_88677 | JGI IMG/M metagenome (GOLD analysis project Ga0114951, IMG submission 88677) | Freshwater microbial communities from Finland to study Microbial Dark Matter (Phase II) - AM7a DNA metaG | ecosystem: Environmental > Aquatic > Freshwater > Lake | place: Finland: Lake Alinen... | reverse complement strand
GTCCACAGGATACATTCTTAATCCAAAAGTTGCGGTTTCCGAAAAAATAAGCGCAGCAATTTTTTCTACAATACTTTTTTCGCAAATCACTTCCAGCTTGACCGCGGGGCGGTTCTTTTTCATCTGCATTTGAGTTAAAGAAGCATCCAGAGCCCCGGCATTAAATAATTTTTCCAGCAAAGTATCATAAACAAGCGGAAGCGTATCATCAATGTTGGTTTCTATTACAATAATATTTTCCCGGACTGAAGTATCCGGCTCTTCTCCCAAAATTATTCTTAAGACATTTGCTTTCCCCGGAAAATTCCGGTCTCCGGCTCCGTAGCCGATAGAGTTAATTTTCATATTGATGGCATTTTGACCGTGGTTAATATTATTTTTTTCAAGCACGCCCGAAAGTATAGCCGCGCCGGTCGGAGTCACCAGTTCACAGGAAATCTCCGAGATGTAGACCGTCACCGGGGAATTTTTAATTATTTCAATTGTGGCCGGAGCCGGATTTGAGAGTTCACCGTGTGAACTTTTAATTACGGCATTGCCGCCAAGATTTACCGGCGAAGAAAAGTATTTATTTACGCCGAGTTCTTTGAAACAAAGCAGAGCACCAATAACGTCAATAATGGTGTCAACATTTCCCAGCTCGTGAAAATGAATATCCTTAATAGGCTCCCCGTGTATCTTTGATTCCGCCTTTGCTATGGTAAGGAATATTTCCCGGGCTTTTTCTTTAATCTTATTATCTATGCCTGCATTTTTTACAAAACGGTCAATTTCCGTATATTTACTATGCTCATGATGGTGAGAATGCGAATGAGTATGAACACTGACCTTGGAAGCAGAGATACCCGCCTTAACAACCTTTGAACAGGTTATTTTATAATTGTGCAGTTTTAAGTTCTTAAGTTCAGAAACTAAATATTTAAACGGGACACCGGCATCAACGCAGGCGCCAAGAACCATATCTCCGGAGATCCCGGAGGCACAATCAAAGTAAAGAGTATTTTCCATTCTAACTCCCGGTTAAGAATTTATCTACAGCTTCTTTTAGCCCGGCAACACTTGCGCGGGTATTAATACATGGCCCTTCCGGCCTTTCATTAATAATGCCGAGAACCTCGCACCCGGGCACATCAAATATTCCACTAACTAATTCCCGTTCGCAGGCAACGGCAATGATAGCTTTCGGACGGAGTTTGTCAACCAGGGCTCGGGCCTGACTGCCGCCGGTGACCAGGGCAACTTTAATACGGAGGGGGCTCACTATTTCCCGTATCTCTTTTACATCGCATTTGCCGCAGGATATACAATTTTCCAAATTGTTAACTATATTGTATTTGCATTCATTATTTTGAATACACCTTGGCAGCAAGACCAGAAGCTCTTCCGGTTTAACGGTCGTTTTTTTTAATCCCAACAGGGAGGCGCTTAAAGCAATGAAAGACCTTTCAAATTGTTCTTTTACACCCAGAACTTTTGCAATAAAAGCCGCCAACCCGTAAAGCAAGCCGGAAAGAGGGCGGTTTATTTTTATAGGCAGCATAATATTTTTCTTTAAGGCAAGCGCTGTAGAATTAAGCAGCAGATTAAACAACACAAGCACAAACAGGAGCAGGAGCGGAAACAGCGAAAGCACAAGCCAGGTGCTCTTAACTGCGGCAGCCATGACAAATAATAACGCAGCTATAAATAAAAGAGCTGAAAGAAAAAAAAGCAGGAGACAGAGCAGTGCCGGCCTTTTTTTAGAAATCAAATCTGACACCCAGCCCCCCGTAGAAAGTTAAACCCATTGCCGGAGTTATAGCCAACGCGGGTGCTACTTCAATATACAAATCAAAGGGGTTTACCAAATATTCAACCCCGACAGGCAGACGCGCGCCCAAACCCATTGAATTGGTGGTCCAGAAGGAAATATATGCTCCCCCTCCGTAATAAAAAACCAAATCTCCGCTATTTAGTTCTTTTGACAGGTCCCTTAAAAGCTCATAGTTATGGAGCAAGTAATCTGCATGTACATATAGAGTCCTTGTCTGCCCCAGGGAAAGCACACCGTCAAACGCCGTTTCTTTATTGTTCCAAAGTTTTACCGATATCCCCAGAGGATCTCCCACCACTATCCCCGCGCCGACTCTTTCAAATTTTATTTCACCGTCAGCCTTTCCTTTCGCAAAAGTAAGAGACCCGAAAACCAGACAAAGAACGACTGCCGTAAATAATGTTTTCATAAATCCGCCTTTAGTATTTTATGTGGGACTTAATTTCATAGCCCTTTAATTTGCCGCGCCCGTTTAAAAACGAGAGCTCTATCAGAAACGCCAGAGCTTTTACTTTTCCGCCAAGCTTTTCTACAAGTTTAGTCACTGCCTCGGCGGTGCCGCCTGTTGCCAGCACATCATCCAGGATAAGCACCCTGTCCCCTTTTTTTATAGCATCCTGATGCATTTCCAGTTTATCCTTGCCGTATTCAAGCGAAAAGGACTGGCTTATGGTCTTTCTTGGAAGTTTACCGGGTTTTCGCACCGGGACAAAACCGGCTTTTAATCTTAATGCAACAGGGACCCCGAATAAAAATCCTCTGGATTCCATCGCTACCACTTTATTTATCTTAAGTTTTTTGAGTTCTTTTACCCAGAGATCAATTACATGGGCAAGCGCTTTGGGATTTAAAAGCAGCGGTGTTATGTCTTTGAAAATTATACCTTTTTTCGGAAATCCGGGAACATCAATGATGCTTTTTCTTACATTTTTCATTTTGCCCTCCTTTTCACCTGTGTTGATTTTTTGACGCCGAATTAAGTAACGACTCAAGCCGTTTTTACCACAATACCGGAAATAAGATTTGCTACACCATCAACACGGTCACCGGCGTTACTCAGATGCCGGTAAATCTCACGGGTTTTCATCATACCAACAACATCCGTACCGTTAAATAAGTCTTTTAAAGCATCCCGATAAGTCAGTTCAATCTGATTTTCAAGTTTTTTTGCCCGCAAAGCATGTTCATTTGAAATATTGGGATTCTCTTTCAGCCTGCCGACCGCATCCTTTATCTCGAGAGTTGCTTTAACAAGCAGCCCGGTCATCTTGACAAGGTGGGGATTTGTTTTTATCTCAAGTAGCTGCATTTCATCTACGGTACTCTTCCCGTAGTCTATTATATCGTCAATCTCACGCGAAAGGTCAAAAAGATCCTCCCTGTCTATAGGAGTGGCAAAAGTTTTGTTCAACTCATCAATTAAAGTCCGGCGCACGCTATCTGCTTCCCGTTCTATATCAAAAACCTTTTTTGCCAGGTCTTCCGCGGGGGCCTGAATATATTTTTCGAGAGCATACATCCCTTCAAGCGTTTTGACAGACTGCTCTGAAAGTATCCCGAATAAATCTACTTTTTTTCTGAAAAGCGGCATAACCACCCCTTTTGCCGGCAAGTCCTTCCGCCGGAAAATCTTTTTATCGCACCTATATTTTAATGTATATTATAGCATAATAAAAAGCAATAGCAATACCGCCGGATAACGGCAGAGTAAGAACCCAGGACAAAACGATGTCCGTTACGATATTCCACCTGACTCTGTTTAAACCTACACTGCTGCCGGCTCCAATTACGGAAGAAGATACCACATGAGTGGTGGAAACCGGACCGCCCAGTAACGCGGCCGTGAAAATAACGGCAGCTGAAGAAAACTGAATGCCCAGGCCATGAATGGGGCTTATCTTGAATATTTTTGAGCCCAGGGTCTTCATTATTTTAACCCCGCCGGTTAAGATGCCCAGGGCTAAAGCAAAAGAACAAAGCAGTTTTACCCAAAGAGGGACAGAAAAAGATCCTTGTAGTCCGCAGGTTATAAGAGCAATTACAATTATTCCCATTGATTTCTGGGCATCATTCCCGCCATGACTGACGGCAAGGAAAACGGAAGCAGGTATTTGCATAATTTTTAATATCTTATTTACTTTCGGAGTAGTGTTTTCTGTCAGGAGGAAAAGCAATTTCATGACAATAAAAGTAATAACAAATCCCAGAAGCGGTGAAGTAAGCAGAATTAAAAATATTTTTATCACGCCTGCAGTATGAATTTTATCAATACCCGAAGAAACAGCGACCGCCCCGATAAGCCCGCCCAGCAAAGCGTGAGAGGAACTCGAGGGCCGGCCGAGGAGTTGCGTAATCAGGTTCCAGGAAATAGCGCCAAGAACAGCCGCGTAAAGTATCTTTAAATTAATAACCGAGGGATCAAATAACCCGCTGCCGATTGTTTTTGCGACTGCCGTGCCTAGCAGAAAGGGCCCAAGAAATTCAAAAATCGCAGCCAGTAGAAGCGCGGAGCCCAAAGACATAGAACGCGAGGAGACCATGGAAGCGACAATGTTCCCGGAATCATTCATGCCGTTGATATAGTCATAGATCAGAACTATTAGCAACAGAATAATAAAAGCCGCGCTCAAAGGGTTAAACCCGGGTCAGCATTTAGATCATAATCACAAAATTCTTTTCTCTGATACTTTAAATATCCTGCAAGTGCTATCATGGCCCCGTTATCCGTACATAATTTACTTGAAGGGAAAAACAGCTCTATTCCCTCCTTTTTCCCTCTCTTGACAAACTCTGCACAGATAGTTTTATTGGCAATAACTCCCCCGCCTAAAACAATCCTTTTTATCCTGTTTTTTGCCGCTACGGCAAAGGTCTTATTAAGAAGCGCCGCAATAACAGCGTCTTGAAAGCCGGCGCATAAAGAATTATTATCGGTATTTTTACCGCTGTTCTTGAAATTACGCACTGCAGTCTTTAAACCGGAGAAGGAAAAATCAAAACTGCCGTCTTTCATAACTGCCTCTGGAAATTTGACTCCAAAAGTGGCCAGGTTAGCCAGTTTTTCCACCTTCGGACCTCCGGGGTACCCGAGATCAAGAAGTTTGGCAACCTTATCAAATACCTCACCGACGGCATCATCCCGGGTTTGGCCTATTATGGAATATTCCCCGAAGCCGGAAACTTTAACAAGTTCGGTATGCCCGCCCGAAACAATTAAAGCAATGAAAGGAAATTTGAAACTTTGCCCCTCGAGGAGGCTGGAAAAGATATGCCCTTCCAGATGATTTACTCCTATTAAAGGTATTTTATAAACATAAGAAATAGCTTTTGCGGCTTCTATGCCCACCAGGAGAGAACCAACAAGTCCGGGTCCATAGGTAACAGCAACACCGTAAAGGTCTTCAAATTGTAACCCGGCTTGTTTTAGGGCTTCACCTACTACTATATATATGTTCTCGAGATGGCTTCTGGACGCAAGTTCCGGCACTACTCCGCCAAACTCACTGTGAATTTTTATCTGAGAAGAAACAACATTTGAAAGGATTTTACTGCCGCCCTGAACAATCCCGGCAGAGGTATCATCACAGGAGGTTTCTATGCCAATAATTACAGGCTCAGGCTTTGCCAACTGAAATTTTCTCCATACCGCCCATATAAGACCTTAAAACTTCAGGTATAAGTATATCCCCGTTTTCCTGCTGGTAGTTTTCAATTATCGCCGCCATGGTTCTTCCGACTGCAAGCCCTGAACCATTAAGAGTATGCAGAAATTCTGTTTTTCCCGTAGCCTTTCTCTTGAATTTAATATTGGCTCTTCGCGCCTGAAAGTCCGTACAATTGCTGCAGGAAGATATTTCCTTGTAAGCATTCAATCCCGGCATCCAGACTTCAAGATCGTAAGTTTTAGCCGACACAAAGCCCATATCACCCGTACAAAGTTGAATTACCCTGTAGGGAAGTTTCAATTTTTTCAATATTTCCTCAGCCTGAAGCGTCAAACTCTCAAGTTCAAGAAATGAGGTTTCGGGGGTAGTAAACTTGAAGAGCTCAACCTTATCAAACTGATGAACCCTTATCAAACCTTTCAAGTCCTTGCCGTAAGAACCGGCTTCTCTTCTAAAACAGGCAGAATAAGCGGCATAAAGAAAAGGCAGCTGGCCCTCTGGAACTATTTCATCTCTGTGCATATTTGTGAGTGGAACCTCTGCCGTAGGAATAAGATATAGGTCGTCCTCGGAACATTTATAAGCTTCATCGGCAAATTTAGGCAGCTGGCCGCTGGCTTGCATTGATTTTCCGTTCACAAGGTAAGGGGGAAAGATTTCCGTAAAGCCGGCGCTTGTATGGGTATCCAGCATAAAATTAATTATTGCGCGCTCCAGTCTTGCCCCGGCATTTTTTAAAATTACAAATCTTGAAGCCGCAATCTTAACGGCCTTTTCAAAGTCAAAAATACCGAGCGCTTCCCCTACTTCCCAGTGGGTCTTTGGTGCAAAAGCATACTTTGGAATATCTCCTATGGTCCTTACTACCGGATTAGCTTTTTCATCTTTTCCGACCGGCACACTTTTATCCGGAATATTAGGCAGGAGCAGCATCGCCTCACTGAGTTTCTTATCCACACCGGCGAGACTTCCGTCAAGTACTAATATTTTTTCATTTATTTTGCCTACTTCTGCCATCTTGAAGGAAGCATCCTGTTTTTCCCGTTTGAGCTTACCTATTTCCTCGGATTGCTTGTTCTTGGCAGATTTGAGCGCTTCAACTTCCTGGATTATTTTTCTGCGTTCTTCGTCTAAGGCAATAATACCCGAAAGATCTATCTTTGAGCTTCTATTATTTAAAGACAGCTCGACAAGTTCTCTATTTTCTCTAATTAGTTTTATATCCAGCATAGCTTTTCCGGAGACCTAAACCTGATTTTTTTTGGATTCTTTTTCAGGAATCTCGTGAATTTCATCTTTAGCACTGCCCGTCATTTCACAATGACCTTCAAAAATCCCGCCTTCCGCAATTGTAACCGACGGAGATTTTATATTCCCCATAACCTGACCGCCGTCTATAACTTCAACCTTTTCCCCGGCCAAAATATTACCGGTAATTTTCCCGCCAATAATAATATTCTTAGCGGCTATATCACCATTAATTACACTTTCCCTGCCCAAAACCACATCCCCATCCACAGAGATATTACCTTCTATCTTTCCGTCTATCCGTATTGTGTCCTTGGATTTGATATCACCCTTTACTTCAGCCTGGGACCCGATTATACTGTCTACTCTGCCATATTTTTCGTCTCTCATTCCAAACATAGCCATTCTCCCAGGAACTTTATCCCCTGTTGTCTTTTGGTTAACAATTGTTGTGAGTTGGCGCTAATTTAGATTTGCTAAGAAAAACAGACCGCAATCGCTTAGTATCTTTCTTCTATTATCTATTTTCTATTGTTCGATTGCTCTATAAAATTTTGTCGAACAAAATTTGCTTTTAATTACCGCTTTTTGAGCAATAGACAATGGAGCAATAGAACGCAATCGTCAAGTATTTCTCGTCTATTATCTATTTTCTATTGTTCGATTGCTCTATAAAATTTTGCTGAACAAAATTTTATGGGCCCTGTAGGGTTCGAACTACCACCAAGTCGCTTTGCTCCCCAATAGGGGTTTACACCCCTGATGGCGTCTCGCCAACGAAGTTGGCGGACTGTTCACCCCTCTAAAACGAAGGGGCCGCTGAACATCCCCTTCAACCCCTTGTTGGTCGTAGGTTCAGTCTTCTTTTCTTTTTATTAGTTATCAGCAATCAGCAATTAGCTATTTATTTATGGGCCCTGTAGGGTTCGAACCTACGACCAACGGATTATGAGTCCGACGCTCTAACCAGCTGAGCTAAGGGCCCCGGTTAATTGGGGGTTTTAGAAAATAACTTCTCCTTCTAAATAATACTTGAGATTCTTTGCAAAATAGTTCAAACTCTAGAAAGAGATTATACCAAAAGACAGGCAGGTAAAACAAGAAGATTGTCTAAAGTCAAATAGGACTTACCCGGAAACAGAAGGTTAAAGAAACCCATAGGAGCTCAAACAAACATTTTATTTTTTATTTTTATTCTTTTTTTGCTTGGCTTCAGTTTTTGGCGCTTCATCAGAACTTATTTCTTTCATTGCTTTTTTGAACTCGAGTATAGTTTTCCCGACCGACTTGCCGATTTCCGGCAGCCTTTTTGCTCCAAAAAGCAAAAAAGCTATAACCAGCACAATTATTAATTCGGGCATGCCCATTCCAAACATATACTCTCCACTTTTGTATTTAAAAAACAACTTGCTTAATAATGTTTAACTTTCTGCATTGACTTAACAAAGTCAGCCTTTCTGTGTTCTGTTATTCTTATCTGCTGAACTCCTTCCGCAAGCTCGAAAATTCTCTGCGATAGGTCTTTCTACTGCAGAAATCCTCATTTTATTTACTTCTTTTTTAAGCCTCTCAGGGCTAAATAATTTATCTTGACCGTCTTCTCAATATCCTGATAAGTATGAGCCCCGGATATAAAGGATACCTCAAACTGGGAAGGCGGCAAATATACTCCGGATTTCAACATTGTGTTAAAATATTGAGCATAAAAGCTTATATCGCTGGACTTTGCCGTCGCATAATCATTAACAACCTGATTAGTAAAAAACAGTGTTGACATAGAACCCAGCCTGTTATAAGTGTACCCTAAATTTAATTTTCTCAGATTTTCTCTGACCCCATCTTCCAAAAGCTTTCCTTTCTTTTCTAAGTCTTCGTAAAACCCTTTAACTTTTAATTTCTTCAAGGTCGCGATGCCTGCGCTTATCGCGAGCGGATTACCGGAGAGTGTCCCCGCCTGATAGACCGGTCCTCTTGGGGCTATTAGTTTCATTATCTCTTCCTTACCTCCATACGCCCCTACGGGAAGCCCGCCGCCGATAATTTTACCAAGGCAGGTGAGATCCGGTTTTATACCAAACAAACCGGAAACTCCCCCAAAACTAAGCCTGAAACCGGTAATAACTTCATCAAAAATAAGGACCACTTTATATTTTTGCGTGAGCTCCCTGATCTTTTTGAGATAGCCTTCTTTTGGCAAAACCAGCCCCATATTACCGGCAACCGGTTCAATTATCACGCAGGCAATTTTGTCATGTATCTTTCTAATAGTTTTCTCAAAGGCAATTATATCATTGTAAGGGAGACTGATAGTGTCTTTAACCGTATTTAACGGAACTCCGGGACTTGAAGGAACTCCGAAAGTTGCCAGACCCGAGCCGGCTTCACTTAGTACGCTGTCGGAGTGCCCGTGATAGCAACCGTTAAATTTTATTATCTTATCTTTAGCCGTAAATGCCCGGGCTGCTCTAATTGCACTCATAACAGCCTCAGTTCCAGAATTTACAAACCTTACAAGATCCATCGAAGGTATGGATTCACATATGAGTTTCGCAAGTTCTAATTCCCTTTCTGTAGGCGCGCCAAAACTTGTGCCATCTCCGGCTGTTTTTCTAATGGTGTTAACCACCATTTTATCCGCATGTCCGAGTATTAAAGGGCCCCAGGAACAGACATAATCTATATATGCTTTACCTTCTACAGAATATATTTTTGACCCTTTTGCTTTACTTATAAAGACAGGCGTGCCGCCAACCGCTTTAAAAGCTCTTACGGGAGAATTCACTCCGCCGGGAATATATTTTTCTGATTCTTTAAAAAGGAAACTGTTCTTCTTCATTCGGTTGACTCCTTATTGACATTGTCTCACTCCCCGGTTTCTTTGGCAAAAGGAGGAAATAAATAAATCAATACGGCTAAAATAATTACCGGTAAAATTATTAGCGCAGCAGCGGTCATCAATCCTTCCTTTCCAATCAATTCTAATTTATATGTGGTAAAACCTCTAAAACTCTTGGAGAACAATTGACCGCCGATTACAACATTCCATCTCATGGCAAATATTCCGATGAGCGTAAGCATTCCGGCAGAAAAATACATGGGCTTTCTAATTTCAGGTTTTACCTTAATTAATTGAATTATACTTAATAAAGTAATTGGAACTAAGGTTCCAAGAGCTATCTGAACGATTAAAAGTGAAATATGCAATTTACCGGACATCAACATGGCTAAAGCCCCGAAAGCTTCGTTAGATTCATAAAATCTGTGAATAAGATCCAGTGTTTCGAGGGAAAAATCTATTATAAATGCATATAAAAGATATCTGCCTATGGTATCAAGACAGTTCATATCTATTACAACTTTACGGAGCCAGGAAACAATCATATAAATAAGCATAACCAGAGCAATTCCCGAAACCATCGCAGAAAAAATAAAAATGACAGGCATAAGCGGAGAAGACCACCAGGGGTTGGCTTTTATTGAACCAAATATAAAACCGACATAACCGTGCAGCAGGAAAGCTGAAGGCACGCCGATTATTGTTACAAATTTTCCTATCTTATCATCCAGTTCAAGTGCTTCCGGCGAAATATTGTAAGACCACAGTGCCATCGCCTGATAAATATATTTTTTTATGCCTTTCTCGCTTTGCGCTAAAATTACTATATCTTTTCTATAGTCAAGCCAGATCTCCACCACCAGAACAACCATCAGGTACCAGATATAAACAAAGCCAAATATCGCCATCGCTGAACTCAGATGCGGCGTGAAAAGTATTTCAAGCGCCCTTTCCGGATGGCCTAAATGAATATTCAACGGCATCGGGGCTATTAAAAGGAAAGCTAAAGCGGTTAAAAGTGCGAGCCGGTAAGTGGGCTTCACTTCTTTAACATTAAAGACCCTCTCCAGGGAGGCCAATATAAACGCACCGGCCACAAGCCCGGTAATAAAGGGATACAAGACAATAAGTATACTCCAGTGCAGTTCTATTTCATTGGGATAAATAAAGCCCTGAACTTTACCCAGATATTCGAATAAAACCCTTATTATTTCATCCATCTTTTAAAAGATCTCCTTGTCCATGCCTTTATAATATATCTTCGGTTTTGTCCCCAGATGCGGTTTAAGGACCTGAATATCGTTTGCATTCAGGAATTTCTTAATTTCGCTGTTGGGATCTTTAAGGTTCCCGACAATTCTGGCTTTTACCGGGCAGACTTCCACACAGGCAGGAAGTAAACCTTTGGTAATCCTGTGATAACACAACGAACATTTGTCGGCAACATGAAGTTTCGGGTGAAGATAGCGCGCGCCATAAGGACAAGCCTGTATGCAATATCTGCAGCCAATGCAGTATTTCCTGTCCACAAGGGTAACGCCGTCCGGGGTTGTGTATGTCGCACCCACCGGACAGACCTGCACACAGGGCGGATGTTCACAATGATTGCAAATCTTCGGAACAAAATATTTCTTAACCAGCTTCTCGTCTTTATATTTGTCCGTAAAACCGTTCAGCCCTCCGTTAGGAGAGTCTACTTTAACTTCACCGTTTTCGAGAATACCGTATCTTTCCACCCAGGTCCTGAAAAAAAACGGCTCCTTGGGAACATTATTTTCTTTTTTACAGGCATCCACGCATCTTCCACAGCCTATACATTTCGATATATCTATTCCGTAGCCCCACAAATTACTTTTAATATCATATTCTTTGTTTACAGGTTTTCCGGCGACAGCGGCAAATAATTTATTCGCCTTTAAAATTTTGGCAAATCCCCCGATAAGCACAAATTTCCCTGCAATTTTTAAGAACTCTTTTCTGTTATATTTCATATTTTGGAATCCTCATAGCGGGTCGTGGGAATCATGACAGGCTAGACAATCTTCCCCGGGGTTGTGTTTCTTAAAATCCACCTGCGGAAAATCTTTCCGTCTGACACTATTAATACTGTGACACAAATGACATAAGTCCTTACTTCCGGGCTTAACAATTTTCTCTTTTTTAGGTTCCAAGGAATGCCTCAACGCCGGACCGTGACAGGTTTCACAACTCAATCCTTTGTGTTTTGACTTGCTTTTTTTTGTGTACACAGCCTCGTGACACTTTTTACAAGCAGCCATCCCGGCATACTCAGCAGCAAACCCCATATTTTCCCTTAGGGAATCTCCGCGGTAATGCCCAAATTCTCCGAAAGAGGCAGGAGTGAATAATGCTCTGGCGATTAGGAATACTCCCACGCCAAGCAGGAAGATTGCCAGTAATCTCAACAAATGTTTATAATCTTTGTAACTGTACTTCATATTTTATTACACTCCAGACAACTCTAAACTCGTAACAATTTATTTATTTTACAATAACTAAAAAATGATTACAATGTTAAATGTTCCGTCTGCCTATTAAGGGTTTCAATCTATAAATCATGGCAGGCAAGACAGTCTTTTTCTTTAATAATCAATTTTACGGCCTTATGACTGCCAAAAGCATGACAGGTATAGCAGCTCAAACCCGAGTCAATATGTTTTTTATGCGGCATTTTTTTGCTCTTAAAGGTAACTTCATCCGCGGGCACTTTAACGCCGAGTGCAGAGTGGCATAAGGTGGCGCAGAAATGACCCGACAAAACCGAATCCGTATCCAGGTTTTTCAAACTCTTGCCCGTAAGTTTTGAAATACTTTCCAAGTCACTATCTGCTTTATGCATAATCTGCGAAGCATAATATACATTATGCTCAGTCGGTGTTTGAATTAAAAAAGCAATATTATGTTTCACTTCGGCTATTTTTTTATAGGCCTCTTTGTAGGCTGCGGCATTTCTATCCCCGGCGTCTAAAGCGCCTTCCGCCTGTTTTATTTTCTCCTGAATCTTCCCTATTGCCGCGCTTGATATATTTTTCCAATTACTCAGTACCCCGGCATAGTTCTTCGAATGACATTTAATACAACCGGAATCCGAGGATTTATAGGTCTGTCCTTTGAATTCCAGTTTATCTTTATCGGCCTCAGGAATAACATGACAGCCGACACAATTCACATTTGCCAGGTACATAGGCGACGGCATTGCCGGCACGCCTATTGCACCGTTGCCCATTAGCATTGTTTTCGACCCGTTATGCATACTCGAATGACAAACATTGCAATCGGTTTCGAGAGGTTTTACGGTTGTTTTTATGGAATGCTTTATTTCTTTGTGACAGCGGTAGCAGGCAATGTAATGTTTCGTGACATGCTCATTATGCAAAGCGATGCCGTCTTTTAGTTTCTCAAGCTTTTCCGGCTGATTATGACAGGCAATACATCTGTCTTTATCTACCTCCCCGTCGCCGGCCACAGAATCTAAATGGCAATCCTGGCATTTGACACCTTTTTTGAAAACAAAATCTTTATGATTATACGAGGTGTTCTGTATTTTAAATTCTTTTTCAGGAATTGTATGACACGCCGTACAGCCGCCTAACGGATTTAACTCCCGGCCTTCTTTAAATCCTTTAAAGTGGCAGAGATAACAGGTATCATAGGTTACTTTTATATGCTCGCCTATCATGGCCTGGGAATGACAGGAAGTGCACCTTAAATGCCGGCCTCGTCTTTCTTCGGTTAAGTGGGGTTTATGATCAAACATTATACCCTTACCGAAAGTAACTTTACTTTTTAAAAGTCTTGTGGAATGACAGCCCATTCTTAAGCAGGCAGAGTCTTCCACTTCCGCATAGGGCCTCGAAGAGTAAGTCCTTGTGACATATTTTGCAACCTGGGAAAGAGATTGAAATTTTTTCCAGAGATGATCTTCCGGTTTACCGGGCGGGTAATGACAGTCTACGCAGTTAACTTTATTGTGTTTTGAGCCTGCCCAGGCCTGATAATAAGGTTCCATTATATGGCAGGAACGACAGAAGGACGGGCTTGTTGAATACTTTGTCGCGCCTATAAGCAGCAGCAAACCGCCAACAAACAGAGAAAATAGAATGATGAAAAATCTGCGCTTTATGCTTATTTTCTTTTTCTCATGCAGGGTAAGTTCTATACCAATAAAAACAAGTATTTTCTTCAGCAGCTCATTTGCTCTCATATTTTTTTCCTTTTCATCAACTTCTCCGCCACAAAGCGTTGGCGGATTTCGCAATGCTTAACTTCTCATTATTCATCTTGTTTTTCTTCTATCTATGGCTCTATTGGTCCATTATTCTATCCCGTTCTACTCGGGGATTTCTCCCTCAGTTTTTTCTACTCTTTCTTCTTTTTGTTTTTTTGTTATTTTCCCGTTAAAAGAAACCCAATTTGCCGGATAAATATCAGGATCAAATATTACCCAGTAAAAATGCCAGACCACTATTGCCAGAGAAGCCAGTATCGCCTCGTATAAGTGGATGGTAAGTGCCACATCGTAAAACCACTTCGGGAAATACTGGAGCGCCAGATCTTTAAATATCAACAGGGTACCTGTTATGACCATAACCACCCCGCCCCAGATCAAAGCCCAGTATTCGCTTTTTTCTATATAATTATATTTATTGAAAAGGGGTCTGTGTTTTGCCAGGCCCAGATTATAGGCCGAAAGATGAATAACATCTGTAATATCTTTAAAAGCCGGCAGCATTTCAATAAATTGTCTCCTACCGTGCTTTGAGAATATTAGCCAGATAATATGCAGAAAAATAAGGACAACAAAGGTCAGAGCCGACAGTCTGTGGAGAATTTTCCTGACTTCCATGCCGTCAGTAAAATACTTAAAGGGCAATGACCACCACGCGTTTTGGTCCAGATAAACAAAGCCCGTATAACCGAGGAGGATAAAGGATAATAACAATATAAAATGCTGAATCCGCATATACTTGCTGAACCTTTCTTCAACAAAATCTAATTTATCCTTCTGGTACCTGAGATAAAGTTTTTTGCCGAAATCCAGCAGGTTATGAAAAATCATACCCCCTATTATGAGTACTATGAGGCCAATATAAAACAGCGTTACATAAAATATTATTTTATCCTTTTTGGAGGTGGCCTTAACATGAACCGAACCCAGGGCAACTTTCTTACTTGCTCCGATATGACATTTGCCGCAGGTCTTCGCAAGATTCGCGGGAGAGACGGAGGAACGGGGGTCGGAAGACGGCAAGATATCGTGATAGTTGTGACAGGTGGCGCAGTTTGCTACGGTTGCTGCGTTGTACTGATAGGCAATGCCGTGATAGGACTCCAAATAAGTCTCCACTCGATCCGCAGGAAGCCCGAATTTAGTATTTATTTTTTCTGAGGAATGACAGTGGCTGCATGTTTTTACTATGGCAACTTTATTAACCGTCGAAGTCAGGTCCGTGTGTTCTTTTATATTGTGCTCGCCATGACAATCTATGCAAACCGGGGCTTCCTTCTTTCCGGCGCGAATTGCCTGCGCATGAATTGAGAGCTGATAGTCTTTAAGTTGATTCTTGTGGCACTTGCCGCAGGTGGCAGGAATATTAAATTTATAAATAGTGGCTTCGGAATTTGAGGCAGTCTCGAGATTATGGCTGCCGTGGCAATCAATACAGATGGCAGCTTTCAAATTATTTTTCTCGAGAAAGGCCTTGCCGTGAACGGTTTTCGAATAACTGGAGTAGGCGTCTTTTAACTTTTGAAAACCCATTTTTGTATGGCAATTGTTGCAAGTATCAGTTATTTTGTTCCGGCTTGTCGGTGAACCCGGGTTCTTAGAATTAAGTATGGTATGAGGCATGCCATGACAGGACTCGCACATCTCGCTATTGGGTATAACCTTCAACGCGTGCTCGCTCTTGGATACTATTTTTGCTTTGTCGTCATGACAGGTCTGGCAGGAAATAGCCTTAGTCCTTCTTGGATGAGGATATACGGTTATCTTCTCATGACAGGTATCGCAGGTCAGCCCGCCGTGGACCGAACCCGCAAACTCTTTGCTATTTCTGATGAGAGCCTTCTCTCCTGCCTTGGTGTGACAGTTTAAACATTCCTCATTCGTCAAAGCAAAAATATTACAAGAAATGTAAAACAAAAATATAACCAGAGCTTTTTTTACCATATTCTCCGCCGGTACAAAATGTTTACTGCAACGGTTAAAAGGAAAACCCTATCCGCCGTTACTTATATAGAAATATTATATTAAAAATTTTACTTTTTTTCTATTTCGTGGAGGCCTTTTTTCACATATTCTTTATAGTCAAACTTCGGGCTTTGTTCTTTATTATGACAGGAGATACAGTAACTTTCGGTAATCTTTGTATTAATAAATTTCTTTCTATCCTCTTTAGCCGCTGATTTATGCAGGCTCCCGGGGCCATGACAGCCTTCACAGGTTACATTTTTCATCTGCTCGTCCGCGGTCGCTATAGCAAAGCCCCCGATCAGGCCGGATCCGGTAGTGTGACAGGCCACACATTCCTCTTTTTTATCCGAGGCCTTATCCACCAGGATTTTAAAAGCACCGGCATGCGGTGTGGTTAGCCAGGATTTATAGGTCTTCATATGGCACATCTTGCATTTATTTACCCCGATATAGGTAGCCCTCCGGCCTTCTTCCACATTGTCAGGTTTTTTATCAAAGGCATGCTTCTCTTTATATATTTTGCCGTTATCCGTCATTTCTTCTCCGCCGGCCACATTAGCGTGGCATACAGCACAGGCAAGACTTTCTTTAGCCGCATAACGGGGTGTGGCGAAGACCATACTTACCAGCAAGCCTGCAAAAACCAGCACAGTTTTACCCAAAATATTTTCTATTCTCATTTTCCCGTCCTCTCTTCTTTATTTTCTTCTAAATAAAATTAGGAGTTGTTTTTTTCAACTCTTTTATTGATCGTAATATTTTGTAATTTTTTATCTTTGTAGCCCGGGCAACTTTTATTATATTCTTTTGCAACTCTGTTTTACTCTTTGCATGTATCATTGTATACAGATTATACGGCCAGTTTGGCAGTGTTGCTCTTTCATAGCAGTGAGAGACGAAAGCAAACCTCGAAGCCGCTTTTCCCTGTTTAACTACTTGAGTTTCACCTGCATTCCAGACCACCATAGCATTGCTCGTTATTCCCACCCTGCGATGCGAAAGCGCAACCCCCGTTCTTCGTATCGTCTTGTTTCTGACCATACCTTTTACCTTTTCAAGTAAAAGATCTTCTTTTATTTTTAATATATCCGCCAGTTCCGAGAACGGTCTTTTTGTCAGCGGATAGCCCTGTTTTAATATTTTAATTATTTTTTTGTCTAATTCTTTCATATTTGAAATACCGCCACGATCTTAAAGAGCCTTACTGACGGCAGTGAAAATATCTCGGCTATCCCGGTCTTATTCCTGAGCTCTTTTAAAATCAAATCCAGCCTCGTCTTATTCTTCGCCACTATCGCAAACCAGATATTGTACTCCCCTTCCCTCAAGTAATTATGAGTGATCTCCGGATACGCGTTTATCATCTTTACGGCGCTTTTAAGTTTTTTTAACGGCACTTTTGCCGCCACCAGAGTGCTTGTATATTTCAATTTTCTAGAGTCAAAAGACGGGCCAAAATGCCTTATTATTTTCTTAGCTTTAAGATACGCCAGCCGCTTGATAACCTCTTCTTCCCTCATCTTAAGTTTTTTTCCCAAAGCCAGGTACGGCCGCGCAACCACCGGAAACTCTCTTTGTATCAGATTCAGTAGTTTTCTGTCTTTCGCGGTCATTTATTCTGCCCCTGCAGTTTTTTAGGCTGATAAGAGCAGTAGGGTTCCTCGCTCATATAATTACCGTTGTTGGTCAGGCCTCTCGCCCGGCAGCCGCCGCAGACATTCACATATTCACAAACTCCGCATTTACCGGTGAGGAGTTTTCTGTTCCTTAACTCATTAAATACGGGGGAGTTTTCCCAGATATCTTTAAGCTTCTGTTTTCTGAGATTACCGGCCTTAGCCGGCAGGTATCCGCAAGGGAGCACATCTGCGTTTGCGCCGATAAACATGACGGCTATCCCGCCAAGACAGCCTTTATTCAAATTCTCCATGCCGGGAGGCAGCTTAGGCATTACAGGCATTTCTTTTCCCTGCCTCAAAATCCGGTTAAAGTGCGGCGCACAGGTGGCTTTAATATTTATTTTTGTCTTCTTTTTCTCCTCAATAAGCCAGCTTAAAACATTTTCATATTCTTCAGGCGTTAGCTCATCCTCTATCATTTCTTTGCCCCGGCCTGTCGGAACCAGCAGGAATATATGAAAGGCATCCGCCCCGAGTTTTTCTACCAGTTTTATTATCCCGGGGAGGTCCTTCATGTTTCTTTTTGTGACCGCCGAATTTATCTGTACCGGAAGTCCGGCTTTGATAATATTCTCTATTCCTTTAATTGCCAGATCAAAAGCTCCGGCCCGGCCCCGGAAATTATCATGTATTTGTGCATTTGAGCCATCCAGGCTTATGCTTACCTTTACTATTCCGGCTTCTTTTATCTTCTTTGCTGCCTCCGGAGTTACCATAGTGCCTTCGGTGGCCAGCAGGGTCCTGATTTTTTTACTCGAGTATTTTATAATATCGTAAATGTCCGGCTTTAACAGGGGTTCCCCTCCGCTCAAAATCAGCAGGGGATTACAATAACCGGCAATATCGTCAATTATCCGCAATACCTCCGGCGTCGAAAGCTCATCCGGCCCGGGTTTTTCTGTCGCACACGCGCGGCAATGGGCGCACTTCAAATTACAGGCTTTAGTCAACTCCCAGAATATGAGATGCGGAAATTCTACTTTAATATCCACTTTGATTTCGCCGCCTCTTTTGCATGATAGGTTATTATAATATCCGCTCCGGCTCTTTTAATACTTGTTAGAATTTCTATGACAATTCCGGCCTCATCTATCCAGCCTTTTTGCGCTGCGGCTTTTACCATACTATATTCCCCGCTGACATTATAGGCTGCAAGCGGCACAAGATATTGTTCTTTTGCTCTTCTAATTATATCAAGATAGGAGAGTGCCGGCTTCACCATGACTATATCCGCTCCCTCTTCGATATCTTCCTGAATCTCCAGCAGCGCCTCATTGCTATTTGCATAGTTCATCTGATAAGATTTCCTGTCCCCGAACTTGGGGGCTGAAAAGGCAGCCTCTCTGAAGGGCCCGTAAAAGCTCGAGGAATATTTTGCCGCATAGCTCATAATGGGCAAATTCATAAAGCCTGAACCGTCCAAAGCTTCCCTTAGAGCTTGAATGCGCCCGTCCATCATATCGGAAGGCGCCACAATGTCTGCACCCGCCAGAGCATGAGAAACAGCAATATCGCCCAGTATTTTGAGTGTTTCGTCGTTTAGTATCTCGCCTTTCTCAATAATTCCGCAATGGCCGTGAGAGGTATACTCGCAGAGGCAAATATCGGTAATAACCACCAGCTCGGGAAACCGTTTTTTTATCTCCCGTACCGCTTTCTGGACTATACCGTTCTCCGCAAAACTTCCTGAACCGATTTCATCTTTCTTATCCGGTATTCCAAACAATAATACGGCGGTTATCCCGGCTTTTCTTATCTCAGCAATTTCTATCAGCACCTTATCAACAGAAAAATGAAAAACCCCCGGCATAGAATTAATCTCTTTTTTTACGCCCTTTCCCGTAACTATAAATAAAGGATAGACAAAATCCTTTACGGATAAAATAGTCTCCGAGACCAGATCTCTTACTTCTTTTTTCATTCTAAGTCTTCTTAATCTCTGAATAGGAAACATTTATACCTCCAAAACTAGACTCTTGTGCTAATTTCTTCTTCCGTCAAATAGCATGCCGGATCTTCCATCCAGGGATCATCATAGACGGCTTCCGCCCGGGCCCTGAAATTTCCGTTACAGATATCAACCCAAACACACCGGCCGCACCGGCCTTTTAAAAGTTTTTTCCTGTCTTTTAAGCCTTTCATTATCGGATTAGAGGTATCATCCCAGATATCCCCGAACTTCCTGTCTTTAATGTTTCCGAAGGTTTGATTTCTCCAGAACTGGTCGGGATGAACATTTCCGAAACAATCAATACACGCAATTCCGATACCGGTGCTATTACCGCCGGTATATTGCAGGAGCTTTAAAACTGACGCGGCCCGTTTCGGGTCTATTTTTCTTAATTTAAGATAGAGATACACGCCGTCGGTATGATTATCTACGGTTAAAATATCTTTATTGTAACCTTTTTCCTGAAACTTAACTGTTCTCTCAATAATATAATCTACTATTTCTCTTTTTCTTTCAAGAGGCACATCCTCTTTAATCAGGTCCTTCCCCCGGCCGCTGTAGACCAGGTGATAGAAACAGGCCCTATTTATACCCTCATTTTCAATAAAGTTAAATATCTCGGGCAAGTCGTCAATATTTCCTTTTGTAAGTGTGAGCCTCAGGCCGCTTTTTAAGCCCGCTTTGACGCAATTTCTAAAACCTTCCCTGGCTTTTTCGAAAGCGCCCTTGACCCCGCGGAACTTATCATTGACCTCGCCTATCCCGTCAAGACTAATACCAATATAACTGAAATCGCTGTCTTTTAATTTTTTAGCAACTTCTGTGGTAATAAGCGTGCCGTTGGTGGAAAGAACCACCCGCATCCCCGCGGCTTTAGCAAAATCCGCCAACTCAAAAAGATCAGGGCGGATTACCGGTTCCCCGCCGGAAAATAAAAATACCGGGGCCTTATATTCCGCAAGTTCCGTTATCATTTTTTTTGCCTGCTCTGTGGTGAGTTCGTCCTTGTACCTTTTATCATCGGCGTTGATATAGCAATGCACGCATTTCAGGTTGCACTTCTGCAGGGAGTTCCAGACTATTATCGGCTTCTTTACTCTTGCGAACTGCAATAGGTTCGCCGGCAAATTCTTATCCCCGTATCTTAAAACATCGCCTTCGGAGACCGTCCCGCAGTATAACTTGGATATTCCTATCATAGTTCCTCGCAGATTGAATTAGCTAGATCCTTAATAGTGTAATTTTTTGGTTGTATATCCACCCGGTATTTTAATTGTTTCAGGGTCTTTGTAGTTATGGGCCCTATGCTGGCAATCCCGGCTCGCTTAAGATACTTTTTGTATTTAACCGCAAGCCTGTCAAAGTTAATAACCGTAGAAGAACTTGTAAAGGTAATACAATCAATTTTCTTATTTATTGCCGCTTTTACGAAGGCCCGGGGAATGTTTTTTTCCGCCGCCGTAACATATACCGGCAAATCGTCAACCAGTGCTTTATTTTTTCTTAATAAAAGAGGCAAAATATCTCTTCCCTCTTTAGCCCGGGGCAAAAGTATCTTTTTGCCTGCAACCCTGCCCAGTACTTTGAAAAGGGCTTCGGCTTTATATTCCGCAGGCAGATAAACCGCTTCTAAACCTTTATGGCTAAGGACGCTTGCAGTGACCGGGCCTATAGCATAGATTTCCTTTCCCTTTAAATCTTTAAGCTTACCTGCTTCCAAAAGCATATCAGTGAATATTGCCGCACCATTAACACTCGTAAATATTATTTTGTCATAGCTCTTTATGTTGGAAACGGCCTCTTTTATCCCTGCATCCGGCCTCAAAGCAATAATTTTAATAGTCGGAAATTCAATTACTTTTGCCCCGGCCGCTTCCAGTAACGCCGTAAAACTGCTGGCCTGAACGGCCGCTCTTGTAGTTACTATGGTTTTACCGGCAAGAGGAGTTTTTTCAAACCAACCCAATTTCTTTCTTAAATTTACCACCTTACCGGCCACAATTATAGCCGGCGCCGTGATACCTGCACTTTTTACTTTTTCACAGATATTTTCAAGAGTGCCCGTACAAACAAGCTGTTCTTTGGTGGTGGCCCTTTGAATAATGCCGACCGGCGTGGTTTTTGGTTTTCCGGCAGCAATAAACTTTTTTACAATACCGGAAAGATTGCTCATGCCCATTAATATTACAACCGTGTCTACACCCTGAATAAGTTTGGTCCAGTTTATGGAAGAACTCTTTTTATTTGCATCCTCGTGCCCCGTAACAAAGCAGACGGAGGACGCAAGTTTCCGGTGCGTTAAGGGAATCCCCGCGTAAGTCGGCCCCGCAATAGCCGAGGAGACACCCGGAACTACCTCGAACTTTATGCCGTGCTTTTTCAAGACCTCGAGTTCTTCAGCGCCCCGCCCGAAAATAATAGGGTCACCGCCTTTGAGCCGGATCACCATACCGTTAGTTTTAGCTTTTTTTACTATAAGTTCATTTATTTCTTTTTGTTTCATAACATGAAAGGTGCCGGATTTTCCCGCGTAGATCAGTTCCGCCCCGCGTTTGGCGTATTTTAAAAACTTCTTGTTAACCAGATTATCATAAATAATAACATCCGCAGCTTTAATACAGTCAAGCCCTTTTAAGGTCAATAGGCCAAAATCTCCCGGCCCGGCCCCTACCAGAAATACTTTTCCGCTTTTCATGGTTTTTTCTCTGCTTTATTTTCAATTATTTTTTTTGCGTTTTGCCTTATTTGTTTCTGCCCAAGCTTTTGACCAAGCGCGGCACTGTCTTCTACTAAACCTTCTTCTTTGTCCTTTATAGACACTTTTCCGTCCGGGCTTGTTACCGAGGCCTCAATTACAAGTTTATTACCGTAAACCCCGGCATTTGCGCCTACAGGCACCTGGCAGCCGCCGCCGAGTTCTTTAAGCAGCGCTCTTTCGCAAAGCACCACCGCGGCCGAAATGTTGTCGTTTAAAACTGCGCAGATTGCCTTAATTTCTTCATCGCCTTTTCTTAGTTCTATCCCCAGGGCGCCCTGCCCTACAGAAGGCAGTATAATTTCATAAGGAATTATTTCTGAGACCAGGCTCTCTAAACCCAGCCTCCTTATGCCTGCCAGCGCCAGTATTATCCCGTCATAAGCACCGCTTTCCAGCTTCTTAATTCTTGTATCCAGATTACCTCTTAAATCTTTTATCTGCAGATCCATTCTAAAATGCTTTAACTGCGCGATTCTGCGCAAACTACTCGTCCCGATAACGGCGCCTTTCTTCAATTCCGCAAGCTTCCCGCAGGTCTTAGATATTAAGATATCGTGATTATCCTCCCTTTTGGTTATAGCTCCGAGCAAAAGAGCTCCGGCCAGGTCAACAGGGACATCTTTCATACTGTGGACCGCCAGATCAGCACTGCCGTTTAAAAGGGCTTCTTCTATTTCTTTTATGAACATCCCCTTGTCCGGTATCTTAGAAAGCGGCACATCGTTAATAATATCCCCGGTGGTTTTTACGATAAGTATCTCAAACACTGTTTGTTTAAAACTTTTCTCCAGTTCCGTTTTAATATGATTTGCCTGCACTAAGGCCAGTTTACTCCCGCGCGAAGCTATTACAATTTTATCTTTCATTTTATCAGCTCAGTCCCTGTTCTTTTAACTTTTCGAGCACCGCATTTTCAATTTGCGGCCCGCTTAATTTTCTATTTTTTTTAAGAAACGCCTCGTTTATGATACTATTCCAGACTTTCTCTTTCTTTTTCTTGTCTAATTTTATTATCTTGCTTCTCATTTCCTTAAGCGGCTTAAGGAGACCTGCATATCCGCCGTACCTTTTCTCAATATCCTTTCTTAGATACTTTGCCAGAGAGGGGCTTACCCCGTTAGTCGATACCGTTATAGTCAAATCCCCGCGTTTTGCCATCGCCGGTAGTATAAAATCACAGAGTCCCGGGACATCCACAACATTAACCAGAACCTTTCTGCTTTTTGCTGCTGCCGATATTTTAGCGTTCAGCTCCATATTGTCCGTGGCAACGACGGCCAGGAATACATTCTTAAGATCCTTAAGCGAATACCTTTTTTTTATGTATTTAAACCGTTCATTCTTCTTTAGATTATTGAAACCCGGCACTATTTCCGGGCTTACTAATTTTACCTTTGCACCAAAAGAGAGCAGAGCCCTGACCTTTCTATAGGCCACTTCTCCGCCGCCCACTACCAGGCAGGTTCTGCCTTTTAAATTAAGTTGAACCGGATAATACATTTTCTTTCTGGCCTCTAACTTGACTTTAACACAATTGAATTAAAATATTTTAAGAGATCTTCTTTTCCTTTCTCAGCAATCTCCTCGGCTTTATTAATACATTTTGCTCTTTCATCTTTGTTGTTATTAACGATCGACTCCAGATCATCGATGTTATACAGGTATACATTTTCAAGGTCATTAATCTTCGGGTCAATATTTCTCGGAACAGATATATCTATAAAAAAAAGCGGTTTTTGATTTCTCTTTTGCATGCACCTGTTGATTTCATCTCTTAATATAACAAAATGCGGCGCACCAGTAGAAACAATAACTATATCCGCTTTTAAAACATAGTCATAGAGGCTTTCATACTTTATGGCTTCGCCCCCGACCCGGGCAGCAAGCTCAACAGCATTTTCATAAGAACGGTTAGAAACAAATACCTTCTTGACCCCTTTTTTTATCAGATGCTTTGCGGTTAGTTCACTCATACTGCCGGCACCGACGATTACAATAGTTTTTTCTTCAAGTGTTTCAAATATTTTTTCGGCTAAATCCACGGCTATAGAACTTACCGAAACCGGCAACCGGCCTATTTCGGTCTCGGTTCTTATCCTTTTTATAACCGCGAACATTTTCTGAAAAAGATTACCAAATATTTTTGCAACCGCACCATTCTGCCTCGCCCGGGCATAGGCTTCTTTTACCTGTCCGAATATCTGGGTCTCCCCGACAACCATTGAATCCAAACTCGCAGAAACCCGGATTATGTGCCTCAGCGCTTCACTGCCGACATAAGTATATAAATGTTGCTCAAAGAAGCTTCTATTTATCTTATGATAACCGCTGAAGAATTCCTTGATAGCCTCTTCCGCCTTCTCGAGTTCTTTTACCACAAGATACAATTCAACCCTGTTACAGGTTGAAAGTATTACCGCTTCCTTAACCATAGGCAAAGCTTTTAAGCCGGCAAGAGCGGCATTCAACTCATTATCCTGAAATGCCAGCTTCTCTCTTATTTCCACAGGCGCATTTTTATGACTCAAGCCGACAATTATTATTTCCATAGTCATCCGTTGTACCTTATTTAATAAAGTTGTGAAAGCCTTTGAACAGGGTATTAACACCTAAATAGGTAAAGGCCATACTTAAAAATCCCGCTATCGAAAAAAATGCGCTTTTTTTTCCCCGCCAGCCCTTGAAAAACCTTAAATGGAGCCAGGAAAAGTATATCAAAGCGGTTATAAGCGCCCAGACTTCCTTTGGTGACCACATCCAGTAGGAGCCAAAAGCTTCCTTCTCCCAAACAGCCCCGGCTACTATTCCTATAGAAAGAAATACGAGACCTAAACTCAAAAGTTTATAATTAAGGCTGTCCAGCATAGCAAGCGAAGGCAGAGCATGGGAAACTTTCCCTATCCTGTGAGATTTAACCTGATGTTCCTGAATCAAATAAACAATGCTTATACCCAGGGACATAACAAAATTTGCATAACTCAGAAAAACAAAAGGCAAATGCACACTAAACCAGCGGTTCCTGAAAATAAGTTTAACCGGTTCGATCTCTTTATACATACCCAGAGCAACAATAAAAATAAGCAGTGCAACCGGCAGAATAAATGATCCGAGAACGGTTATTTTATGCCTCAGCTGTATTAAAAGGATAATTAAAATAATGCAAAAAGATAAAAAAGAAAGCGTCTCATAGCTGCTTGTTAAAGGAAGATAATTGAGGATCATGCTTCGGTAAAGCAAAGAGCAAAGATGACTAAGCCCTCCCAGCCCCAGAACAATTAAGGAGCTATATTCAAAGAGAGGTGTTTTTCTGAAAAAATAAAGCCAGTAAGCCGCCAGGCTCAAGAGATATAAAAAAACCGTTGCATAAATTAGTATCAGTTCCATCAACTTTTTGTCTTTACCTGATTGATAATCTTTTCGAATTCTTCTTCAAATGTGACCGGATCCCTGTTTGCCATACCGGCAATAATTATTTTATCCCCGCTGACTTTCACCCATATTCTGCGATAGTACATGAAGAGGGACAAGGCCAGCCCCAGAATAAGCAACGCAAATCCCGTATAGACAAAGGGGACCCCGGGATCTTTCACAACCTGTAGTACGCTATAATTTGACTGCTCGTAATCCAGGCATTTGAAGAGAAAAGGTGTCTTCTTCTTTGAGTGAAACTCCGCCATGCCTAAAAAGACCCAGAATTCAATATCCTTTTCTTTTGCTTTAATGAGTTTAAGGCAGACAGCCGGATTATTAGACTCTGCTGAAGCAGAAAAAGGCTTCATATTTTCATCAAGCTTGAAATCAGGATAAAACAAGACGGGTTTTACAAAGTAGCCTGTCCCGGGCAAAGGTACCTGTTCATTAAGGCCTGCTTTTATTTTGGCTATCTCTTTACCCTGCAGGTTTTGCACGCTTAAATTGAACCTGGCACTCTCTTCATCCTGACCATAACTTGCTTGATAGAAACTTATGCCTTTGTAGTTAATAGGGTGATTAACCTCAATGGTTCCCGGAGATTTTACAGCCCCATCGGTTATCTCAACCCGGCTTAAAAATGTTTTGGGTGTTTCCGGATTGTTTTTATAAAACTCAACCTGGAATTTATTTAGTTTAATATCGAAACCCAGCGGGATGGAAATATTTTTTTTATCTGAATTTACGATCGAAACGCTCTGGCCTTCTTTAAGATTAAGATGGCCTTTAAATCCAAAAAAATAACCCAAAAGAGCGCCGACAAGAACAAATAAAACGCTTACATGCGCAATTAAGACTCCCCACCGTGAGAGGATACCTTTATGAAACAAGGTTGCATCTTTTCCTGTCATTTTTGAGAAACCGCCCTTTTCTAAAAGCTTTCCTACACTTGCCTCAGTTTCTTTTAAATCCGGCTGTATTTTAAACTCATGGTAGTATTTCAAATTTTTTAAATATTCATCAGAAAGGTCTACCGGCGGGGTTACCACTTGTTTATAGATAGAACTGAACCTGTCCAAGGAACAGGCGGCTATGCTCAAGCAAAAAACGGCTAATAATCCGATAAACCACCAGCTGTTATACAGGTCAAACAAACCTATCAGGTTAAAAAGGCCGTAGAACGCACCGTAGGTTTCTTTAAGCTGTTCACTGTTGGTGTCCTGGAGAATAAAAGTCCCAACCAGAGAAGTCAGGGAGATAAGAATGAAGAACAAAATTGCCGTCTTTATTGATTTTAATTTATTCCAGATATTTCCCATTTTTGCTCCTCCCCAAAAAAGCGCTTCCCAGCCCCTTGCAAAATCCCATCGCAAATGGATATTTTCCCTGTTTTCCTTTCCTCACTTTCCCCACTTTATTAACTTCTTTCACTGCTCTTACTATCTGCCGTAGCTGTGCAGGCCTGACAGCAGGAGATTGACACCCCAGTAGGTGAAGAGAACGCAGAGAAAGCCAAAACACGAAATATAGGCCAGTCTCTTTTCGCTCCAGCCTTTTACAAATCTTGCATGCAAATAGATAGCATAAATAATCCAGGTAATCAGGGACCAGGTCTCTTTTGGATCCCAGCTCCAGTAGGTACCCCAGGCGGAATTTGCCCAAATTGAACCAGAAATTATGCCGAAAGTTAAAAGCACGATGCCTATCAGGATAGATTTATGATTAAGATTTTCAAGTTTTCCTGTTGCAGGAAGTTTATCGGAGTTATTCTTCTGTTTTACCAAAAACATGATGCTCATTACGAAAGAGAAAGCAAAAAACGAATAGGCCAGCATGCAGGAAATGACATGTACCTCCAGCCAAATACTCTGAAGCGCCGGTACCAGCGGAGTCATTTCTTTATAATGCGCCGGCAGTATCGAGGCAGCGCCTATGGCAAGAAACGCAAGCGGCACGGTGACCATTCCTATATTTTTGATCTTGTATTTCAATAAAATTAAGAAATAAACTAATACAATAGCCCAGGAAAAAAACACCGTGGACTCATATAAATTGGTAAACGGCGCGTGTCCGACCTGTTTCATCCATAAGACCAGTCCCAGGGTATGGGGAATAAAACCTATAATGGTAAGTATAAAATTGAATTTTTCCAGTTTTTCATTTTTTAGCGTGATGTTTATCAAATAAAGTATAGAATTAACGAGATAAACTATGGCAACGAAAAAAAATAAATCGACTACATTTATCATTTTTATCCTCCTCCTTTTCAATTACTGATTGTCCGCCTTAAGGCGAGATCTCACCGCAGGTGGACTGATTAAATAATTATAAGCTGAAAAAGTCGTCTAATACTTTTTAAATTTCACTTTACTTCTCGCAGGACATCTTATCTTTGCTTTATTATCTCACAAAACACTAAACTTTGCTATACCCCAAATTTTGCACAAAACGCAATTTACAAGCAGTATAAAGGCTTTATAATTCTTTTTAAAGACCTATTATGCTGTCCTTTAAAAAAACAGACCTTCCGCGGTTAACGGAAGGTCTGCTGAAACATCAAAAGTTTTAGAACTTGCAGGCTACACTGGCGCCTACTACACTGTAAACACCGTCATTTGCATCAAGATTTTGATCATCCCACTTTTTATACATATAGTTAACCGATATGGTCGTATCCTTTATGATCTCGTAATTCAAAGTGAGAGACCCGGAATAACTTATGACATTGACCGGCATAACTTCAAGTATCTGGTCACCTGTCGTTACTATGTCGTCCATGTACAATACTTTTGTGGTGCCGTTCGTTTTTGTTATTCCTGCATTTGCATTAAGGCTTAACGCATTGGTAATGGCGACATAACCATTTACATTGCCAAAGTACGAGATATATTGAAGAGGGGCATTATCACGAAGAGCTATTGCCGTCGCAGTGGTAGTGGCAGTTCCAAAATACATATCCCCATTGCTGCTTCCTTGTTCTATTCCTCCGGTAATTCCGGCGGAAAGTTTCGAATCCGCACTGCTCCAGCTCAAGCCGACAACTCCGTTGTCAATATCATTGGTATAATTACTGAAGCTTGAAGAAAGATTCTTTTCGCGTTTATAATCATAATCCGCCGTGAACTGCAGATTATCGACTATAGAAGCAGAGACGGAAGCATTCAAATCATCTGAATAATCGGGAGATATTTCCGTGACAGCAACATTTGATTTCATATTCTTGTACTTAACATCTATGTCCAGCCAGCCGAAAGGAGTGATACTCGCTCCCGCTTTTATCGTGTTCGCAAAATTCTCAGCAGCCACTTTATTGTTAGTTGAATTAGCAAGTACAACTGTCGGGGCCAGGGCACCCTGGTAAGTTACAGTACTGGTAAAGGTCTGCACAAAATTTTCTGCATTTGGCCTCTTGATATCGTCATATTTGTAACCCGCATAAAGCGTTACCCCTTTTAGGACACGATACTTTGCATTCAATTCTCCCGCAAATTCATCCCTGTTCATTGGAGTTTCAGGAACCACATACGAGGGGTTCGCATTGGAATTGGTTCCGTACTTGTAAGCAAGATATGCCGGGTCAGTTGTTGTAATATTTCTAACCTCGCCTTTGTTAAATTTTCCCGTTAAAGTAAGATCTTTAAGCGGCCGGTAAGATAAACCTGTTACCAGATTATAGGATGAAGACTTCGCATGGGACCACATATTTTCTTTATTCCTGCCGACACCGCTTAGATCTATGGCAAGATTATCAAGAAGGTCATATCTGGCTTTTCCCTTGTATTCCTGAGATTCTATCTCGGGGCCGGGGGTAAAATCACTGTAGTAATAGGTAGTGATCGTAGTGCCTCCAAGCCGGGTATAAGTGTCGGGAACGACCATATTATTGGCTTCTCTAAAGGCAGATATGGTCATTTCGATGTTTGCTGCACCCTGCTCGCCAATTTTCGCATTTGCGTCAAAGGATATATCAGAAGCAGTCCGGTCGATATTCTTATGGGTCTCGATAATATTGGATGAACTTGCTATATAAACCGGTCCGTTATTTCTATCATAGTAAACAAATTTTTGATTACCGGTTTCTATTTCCCCGCCGTAACTAATACCCAGCTTAAGCCAGCTCAAATTCGGCACATCGAGCATTAAACTTGCTTCATCCGAGGTCCTTCTTATGTAGTGGTCGATTCTGTCGTTAATTAAGATTCCGATATAAGTAACCGCTCCGTTTTGCGTTACGAAAAATTTATCATCATCCGCAAGTCGGTGAACCAGATAATCCCTGGAGACATTCAGTAATACACCCTCTGAACTGTACTCCAATTTCCCTGAAGCCTCGCCGACACCCAAAATGGTGTTTTTTATATTTTGCAATGACATTTCAAGAGAATCAGCGCCATCCAAAATCGAGATATTCAAACCATAATCAAATGTTTCGACTGAACTAAGGTTTCTGCCGTCATACTCGGCCACCCACTGCATTGAGCCGGCTATGCCATAAGGATAATAAACATTTATGCTTGGCTGTATAGATATACTTTTATCACTTTTTTTAACCACTACCGGAGTTGGAGATTTCACTGCTGCTGTTTCTACAGGAACTACTGCCGGAACCGCTACAGGTACAACTACGGGTGCGGCCATGGGTGCCGGCACCTCAGGAACGACCACAGGCATTGCTGTGGGTGTTGCTGCATCGGGAACAATTACAGGTGCCGCTGCCGGAGTTGTTACCGCGGGAGCAGAAGTATCCTGCGCCGTAATAATTGAACTGCATAATAAAACAGCTAGAAGCGCTGCAAATAAATTTATCTTTTCTGTCATTTTCTTCCTCCCTTTAATTTACCGTGTAAACCTGCTGGTTATATCAGAACCATGGATCATTACATGACACCGAGTACATTCAGTGTACCGTCTTTCTATGTTATTTACGGTGTTGAAGGCTGTCTTAGTCGCGTCATGCGGTCCTTTATGGCACCGGACACAAAGCATTGAGGTCTGCTGTTTCAGCAATTTATTGTTAATGGAACCATGGGGTTTGTGACAGGTCCCGCAGTCATCCTCAACAGGCGGATGACCAAATACAAAAGGCCCCGCTTTTTCAGCATGGCATTTTGCGCAGAGTTCATTAACGGATTCGGCTTTCAGATTTCCTTTATCGCCTCCATGGGGGTTATGACAATTTTCACAGGAAATCTTTCCTTCCACGATAGGATGATGCGAGGGAAGATTATTTTCCATCTTCACTTTATTATGGCACTTGTAACAAAGTTCCGGGGTCTTTTTTACAAACATCTTTTTCGTAACCCCGCCATGCGTATCATGGCAGCTTGCACAACTAAGATCTTTGCTAGCATGGGTACTGGATTTCCACTGCACAAGATTTTTTTGCGTGTGACAGCTTAAGCATATTTTTGAAACATCCTCGGGGGCTAATTTTTTCGGATTAACTATCTTGGCCTTATCGCCTCCCGCGGCAATATGCTCTACTCCCGAGCCGTGACAGGCCTCACAGCCTTTCTTGGCGTCAGGAGCTTTATTGTCCAGAAAGGTTTTATAATGAATTGAGCTCTTGTATTCTTTAAATTCTTTGTCATGGCATTCTTTACAAGCCTCTGCCCCGGCATACTTCTTTGTGTCTTCGGAATATGCATTTGCCGTGAAACCAAGCAAAAATAATAACCCGACAGACCAGACAAAAAGTGCTTTTAAATCTGACTTAAACATCCTTTCCTCCCCTGCCAATTAATTTAAACCGGCTTTTTTGACCGGCTAAATCATCTGCTTATCTTTTTTTTAACAACTCCTTTACTTTTTTCAGCAACTCTTCCGGCTGTGCCGGCTTATTTATATACCCGTCTACAGGAATATTTCTGCTGCCGTCCTCTGTTATAAACTCCCTTCCCTGCACTTTGGTGCTTATCGATGTTATCATAAGAATCGGTATTGCTGCCAGTTTTTTATTCTTTTTTAACCGTACCGCCAGATCGGAGCCTCCGTAAGCACTACTTTCATTTTACCCGCAATTTGATTCTCCTTATCACGCCGGCCGAAATCCGGCAGAGAATGCAAATTTTCTGTTCAAAAAACCAATATAAGCATTAGTTTATCTCTATTATAGCAAAAAGCGTGCCAAGAAAAATATTCAAGTAAAATAAGGATTTTTAACAAGCGGACAATGAGAAAACATTACATAAAAGTAATGTTTTCTAAAAAAGTAATGTTTACTCTATATCGAAGTCTTTTATCTTTTCCCATAAGGTTTTCGGGGTTATTCCGAGTATTTCAGCTGCTTTCTTTTTTACGCCTGCAGAATGTTCCAGTGCCCTAATAATGTGCTCTTTTTCTGTTTCGCGGAGAGCCTTCTTCAAAGAAACAGCTTTCCAGGCATCCTTCTTCCTGAAATGCTCGGGCAATAAATCAGGCGTTATGGTCTCCTTTTCAGAAAGACAAACCATACTTTCTATAAGATTTTCAAGTTCCCGGACATTCCCCGGCCAGGCATATTTAATCAGCAAAAGCATTGCCTCGGGGGATATTTTAACGGCTTTTTTTGTGTTTTTATTGTAGTACGCAAGAAAATGGTTTACCAGAAGCGGAATATCCGAAGGCCTCTCCCGTAAGGCCGGCAATTTTACAAGAACCACATTTAGCCGGTAATAGAGGTCCTCCCGGAAAGTTCCTTCAAGGATCTTCTTCTTTAAATCTGTTTTTGTGGCAGAGATGACCCGGACATCGGCTTTAAGGGTTTCAGAACTTCCCACTCTTTCAAATTCTCTCTCCTGAAGTACCCGGAGTAATTTTACCTGGACGGCAGGACTTAAATCGTCAATATCATCAAGAAAGATGGTCCCCTTATTTGCCAGTTCAAACCGGCCTATCCGCATTTTAACGGCGTCTGAAAAAGCGCCTTTTTCATGCCCGAAGAGCTCGCTTTCAAGAAGCGTCTCCGGCAGAGCCGAACAATTCACCTTAACCAGCGGGCCGAATTTTCTCTCGCTTAAAGCATGAATTGCGTCCGCAATAAGTTCTTTTCCCGTACCGCTTTCGCCTTCGATCATTATCGTTGTGTTTCCGGGAGAAGCTATTTCAATAGTTTTATATATTTTCTGCATCAGCGGATTTTTTCCGACAATGTTATTTAATGAATTCCTTTCTCCGAGCCGTTCCTTAAGCAGCAGATTCTCTTTCCTTAAAGAACTCAATTCAAGGGCATTTTTTATGATTTGGGAAAGTTCTTCAAACAGGAACGGTTTTCCTATGTAATCAAAAGCGCCGAGTTTCATCGCCGAGACCGCAGTCTCCACGGTCCCGTAAGCCGTCATCATAATACAGGGGACATCGGAAACGGTATTTTTTATCCTCTTAAGCAGAGTAACCCCGTCCATCTTGGGAAGTTTAATGTCCATAAGTACCAGGTCAAAACCGCCTTCCTTGAATTTTGCAAGTGCCTGCAAACCATCGGTCGCCCCCGTTACTTCATAACCTTCGCGGGTAAGATTGTCCCTGAGCATATTTAACATTAGATCGTCGTCTTCCACAACCAGCAGTTTAATCTTTGGCATTTTTTGTTTTCCTTAAAACCGGAAGTGTCACCGTAACCATAGTACCCGCGCCTTCCGGATTATCAGCTATCTCCAGCGTCCCCTGTGAAATCTGAATAATATTATAGCTTATAAAGAGTCCGAGGCCCACCCCTTCGCCCACTTCTTTAGTCGTGTAAAAAGGCGAAAAGATCTTGTCCCGGTCTTTTTGTTCTATCCCCTTACCGGTGTCAGAAAAATTCATACTAATTTTATTATTCTTAAGCGAAGAAGTTATAGTGAGCTGTTTTTTTGCCGTACCGGACATTGCTTCAACGGCATTTTTAATTATATTCGTAAAAACCTGCTGTATCTGGGACGAACTCGTATAAACGGCCGGCAGTCCCTCTTTCAAGTCAACTTTCAATATAACTTTTTCCTCCTGTATTTTGTGCTGCATAAATTCCAGGATCTCCCTCAGTACTTTGTTTAGATCCACAGGCTCCGTAACTCTTCTTCCCGAATATAAAAGAATCTGCTTTATTATATTTTCTATCCGGAAAAGGCCTTTTAAACTGAGTTCCAGGTAATTGCGGTTATCCCCGGTTACGCCCGGGTTAGCCAGGACGGTCCTGAGATAATTGACAATTGCCCCGAGGGGATTATTTATTTCATGCGCGATGCCGGCGGAAAACCGGCTTAAAGCCGCAACCCTGGAAGCCTGATGCAGTTTCTCCTGGACTTCTTCAAGTTCGGTAGTTCTTTCCAGGACATTTTTTTCGAGATTATTCCTTTCTTTTGTTATTTCCCGGCTCTTTTTATCAAGTTCCTTCAGGAGATGAATACTCGAGATCTTAAATTCATTCAGCTTCCGTTCTGTTTTCTTCAATTCTGCGTGTTCAAGTTCCAGTTTCTCTCTGACGCCGATAAATTGCGAGGATAAAAGCCGGAGGGTCTTCTGCCAGGTCTCCGTATTCAGGTTTT
>Ga0114951_10001149_pt1 | contig 34100 bp, 25 predicted proteins | sample AM7aDNAmetaG_FD_88677 | JGI IMG/M metagenome (GOLD analysis project Ga0114951, IMG submission 88677) | Freshwater microbial communities from Finland to study Microbial Dark Matter (Phase II) - AM7a DNA metaG | ecosystem: Environmental > Aquatic > Freshwater > Lake | place: Finland: Lake Alinen... | reverse complement strand
GCAATCGTTGAACTCATGGAGGTTGAGAAACCGCTCGGGGCAAAGGACCCGAAATGGAAAGATCTGTATGATAAGCACTATCAATCTGTTAAACGTTCCATTGACGATCTTGTCAAGAAGAAGCTTGATGTAAAAACCGAGGGTGGCGGCACTTTCGAGGATGGCTCAGTTTCCTGCTCCGCCACACAAATTGCAATGTTTGCCCTGATGCAGAGTGATCCGGCTGAACGTCAGAGATATTCCGATGCAGCACTTGGATTCCTTAATGCCCACTCCTGTCTTACCCGGCTTCTCTCGCCGGATACGCGCTCTAATGGCAGCACTATCCGGTGGTGGGAAGCCTGGGGCGATAACAAGGTTGACGGGCAGATGACCACTTCGCCACATGGCTGGTCGGGATGGCGCCTTTATGCCGTATATTATGAATACCTGCTCACCGGACACGAGGATTTGCTTGAAGGGGTGATGAACGCACTGGGGTCATGCGCCCAACTGATGGACTGGCCATCCGGCCGGCTGCGCCAGGCATACGTGATTGATCCCCATCTGGCAGCGTTCAAGCGGATGCCCGACCCGAAAAAACCTGACGGACAGGCAGTCCCCTATGTTTACAGCGAGGAATATTTGGAAACAATAGGAGAATGGTATGGAAAATGTACTGTTGGAGACACCTACCTTGACCGTGTTGAATGGGGTTGGACGGGTGACCAGATTCCGTATGAAATATTCAAGGCTATGGAGGAATTTGCCCTCAATGCCGCGTATGTTATCGAACGGCAGGACGGATCCGTTAAATCATACAATTGTTCCTGCGAAAAAGTGGGAGGTAGCCTGATTATCACCCCATCGGAAAACATAGTCGACCGGGTTCATGTTAACACCAAAAACCCGTTGAAATGCCAGGTCCGGTTTGCCGGCAAAAAACCCGTTTCCAGCACGGTCAATGGAATGCAGTGGATTAACTGACCAAATAATAAAGACCAAAGCCAATGTTGAATGTTGAAATCGCAAGATCAAGTGGACCCGGAGGTACAATTATCACCGCCATCCTGGTCATACTCCTCTCAGGCTGTAAAGTAAAACCAGCCGAGGTACAGGTTTATTCCGATCCTGTGATGCCGCTTATACAGCTGCCAGTGGATTTCAAGTCGTTTCGACAGAACACTAACAATGTTCTGGAACCGGGTGGTTATTATAACCTGCTTGATGCCAAGGGGCCCGGTTGCGTGAGAAGTATCTGGTTCCTTTATGCAGAGCACAAGCGTATTGTGATCCGTGCCGATGGAGTAACCCAGGTGGATATGCCAGCTGATGTGTTTTTTGGTACGCTGCTGGGCAAGGAGCCCTATCTGCTCAATTCGGCAGCACTGGTAAGCATGCCCAATGATATGGTCAAGAAAGATTTCGGTGGCGGCGGCGAGCCGGGATACACCTGCTACCTGCCTATCCCCTTTCAGGATTCTTGCAGCATCCGCATTTATGAGCTGGAAAAGAAAGGCATGTCGGCCATGGTCAACTGGCACAAATATGCCGATGGCACCCGGATCACTCCATACCGGTTGTATGTGACGCATAATATAATGAATCCCGCACCTGCGCGCGGGGGGACCATGGTGATGGCCGATGTTTCAGGATCAGGATTTATCGCCGGCATCATGCAGGGAATTATTCAACTGAAATTCGATGACCTCATGTATCATCACGGGGGCATCACCTGGCTGATCGATGGGGAGACTGACCCAAATGCGATTCGTGGCTTCAATATGGAGGATGATTATGGTTTCACCTGGGGATTTCATTCCCATCAAACTCCCTGGTTCGGTGTTCCCTACCATACCTATAAGCGATTTGAAGGATCGGACCCGAAAGATGGCTCCATTTTCGCTCTCCAGCAGGAGGCAATTGTTTACCGGTGGCTGGGGCCCGATCCCGTTTCTTTCTCTTCCTCGATATCCATGCGAGTCGGAACAAGGCCTGACCATACCGAGACCGTTATCTGGTATTACAAGAAAACCGGCACCACTGCTCCGGAAGTGCTTACCCCGAAAAAGTGGCAGATCACGGGTACATTTCCTTGCAAAACAAAAGAGGAATTTGATAAGACCGATCTGCCCGCCGGGCTGTCTGGCTCTTGGCCCGACACCCTTAAAATCGGAACAAAAAATTATGCAGTTCACGAACTTCAGCCCGATCATACCTGGGTGAACTTTCACCGTTTTTATTTCACCCACACCTATACGCCTTTTGCGCTGACCGATCAGGCAGTTTACGCCAGGGGGACTGTGGAGAGCAAACGCTCCGGAAATGCCTCCATCCGGATAGCCTTCGACGACTGGATCTCACTTTGGGTGAATGGTGAGAAAGTTACCACCCTGTATCATGAGCATGATTTCGGATTTCAGAATATCCCCGTCAGATTAAAGAAAGGTGCAAATGAAATCCTGATAAAATCGATAAACTTCAATAAAATCCCTAACAATCATCTCTGGGCTTTCAGCCTTATCGTAAATTGAAAATTATGAAAACACATCGTTACCTATCTATCGCCGCCGCCCTGCTGATCAGCCTGGGCAGTGTGGCAGCCCAGACAAACCCATCAAAAGTATGGTCGAAAGAAAAGGCTAATGCCTGGTATCAGAAAAAAGGCTGGCAAAGTGGGTGTAATTACATCCCTGCTACCGCTATCAATTCGGTCGAGATGTGGCAAAAAGAGAGCTTCGATCCAACCACTATCGATAAGGAACTGGGCTGGGCCGAGGAGCTGGGTTTCTCTACCATGCGCGTATTCCTGAATAGCCTGGTGTGGAAAAACGATCCCGAGGGGTTCAAAAAAAGGATGGATCAGTACCTGGCGATATCTGCAAAACATAAGATTACCGCCATGTTTGTCTTTTTCGATGACTGCTGGATGGAAGAGTCACATCTTGGTAAACAGCCTGATCCAAAGCCCGGCGTACACAACTCGGGATGGGTGCAGGACCCGTCCAGGAGCCTGCGCAAGGATACGGCAAAGCTGTATGCCGATCTGGAAAAATACGTGAAAGATGTGATGGGAGCCTTTAAAAATGATGACCGTATCCTCTGCTGGGACTTGTTCAATGAGCCCGGTACAGAAACACTCGGTTTGCTGAAACGGGTATACAACTGGGCGTGGGAAATCCGTCCCAGCCAGCCGTTGACTAGCGGAATTAATAATCTTGATGATCTGGATATCAACCGATTCCGATTGGACAATTCTGATATTATCACTTTTCACTGTTATGACAGCGTGAAGGATGAAACCTACTGGATCAAGTTTCTAAAGATGTACAACCGACCCATTATCTGTTCGGAATATATGGCCCGCAAATTCGATTGCCGCTTCCAGAACATCATGCCTCTGTTCAGACAATACAATGTTGGCGCCATCAACTGGGGTTTTGTATCCGGAAAGACAAACACGATCTTTGCTTGGGGTGATCCGCATCCTGACGGCAAAGAACCGGAACTCTGGTTCCACGATATCCTGCGGCAGGACAAAACCCCGTTCGATCAGAAAGAGATTGAGGCCATCATGAAAACCAACGGAAAAATCAAATAACAACCAGCCAGCATACCATGATTAAGGAATATATCGGAAACCTGGTTTTCAACCATAATGATTTTACTGCATTGCCTCTCGCCACTGGTGAATATGAGAATTGTACTTTCATCAGTTGCGAGTTCTCCAATGCAGATATTACTGAAATATCATTTATTGATTGCCGGTTCGACAATTGCAACCTGAGCATGGCTAAGCTGAACAATACTGCTTTACGGGGCACTGGCTTCAAAGGCTGCAAAATGCTCGGACTCAACTTTTGGAAATGCAACCAGTTTGGTTTAACAGTAAGTTTTGATAATTGCAACCTGAGTCACTCCTCCTTTTATCGGACCAAATTCAAGAAAACAAGCTTTAAAAATGTGAATCTTCAGGAGGTGGATTTTACCGAATGTGATTTATCCGGTTCGCTGTTTGAAAACTGCGACCTGACCCATGCGATTTTCGAAAGGAGCATTATTGAAAAAGCAGATTTTCGTACCGCAACGAATTATTCCATCAATCCCGAGACCAACCGGATTAAAAAAGCTAAATTTTCCATGTCCGGAATAGCCGGATTGCTGGACAAGCATGATATCGAAATCGAATAATAAATTTTAGCAACCTTGGAGCCAAGAATAGAAATATTACCCGAGAAAAAACTGGTGGGCCAGCAGCTGGAAATGACTTTCAATCAGGACAAAACATTCCAGTTGTGGAGGAACTTCATGCCCCGGCGAAAAGAGATTACCAATCAAATCAGTGACTTGCTTTATGCGATCCAGGTATACGGACCATCGATGAGCTTCGAGACTTTTAATCCGGACGATCTGTTTGTAAAATGGGCCACTGTAGAGGTTCCTGATTTTAACAGGATACCGGAGGGGATGGAACCTTTTACCTTACCCGGTGGATTGTACGCTGTTTTTATCCATAAAGGCTCCTCAGCCGATGCGCCAAAAACCTTTGGATACATATTCGGAACCTGGCTGCCGGCATCGGGATACGTAGCCGATCAAAGGCCTCATTTCGAAATACTGGGCGAAAAATATAAACGTGATGATGACTCCTCCGAAGAGGAAGTCTGGATACCGATCAAGCATTATAAAGATGACTGACAAAAAACCTGTCGCGATTGCGCTTTTCTGCGCCATAATGATCTCTTTGCCCGGCTTTGTTCCGCCGGCGGTAAGCCAGTCGGTCTCCGGAAAAGTGATCACTTTCGAGTCGCTGCTCGATGAAATGGTATCGATGGAGGAGATGGCCCGGTACCCCGATCCATATTATACCTGCCGCCAGGAAAGCAGTCACGACAGGCGCTCGGTTTCGCCGGATGCCCCCAACTGGTTCGCCAATGGCGACGGCTATGACGGGGGAAATTTCATTAGGATCGACACGATTAACGGACGGATTGAGAAAGTAATGCTCGACGAAAGCGGTCCCGGCGTGATCACCCGGTTCTGGATAACCTCGGCCGACAGGCAACCCATACTGCGGTTTTATTTCGATGGGGCTAAGGAGCCGCAATTTGTGATCCCTGCCTACGACATGATGCAGGTTGGAGTGGCAGGAGCAGGCAAGGGGCTCATGATTCCGCATACCAGCTATTCCAGCGACGGAAGTGGCGGAAGCACCTCGTTTTTACCTATCCCGTATGCTCACGGTTGTAGGGTTACCATTGAGATTCCGGTAAAGGTGGATAAGAAACCCCGGTATTATCAGATCAATTACCGCCGATATGAAAGTACGGCCAGAATTGAATCTTTCTCAAAAGAAATTGCTTTACGTGCTCAAAAGAAGATTGAAGAAGTAAACAGGATATTGCTGAGTCCCGTGGTACCTGATTTAAAAATGGTGACCAGTGATGGACAGAAAAAGCTGAACCCCGGCGATTCGCTCCTCATCAGCCTTCCCAAAGGCGAAAATGCGGTTTATGAGATCGTGTTCAATATCAAAATTGGAAATCGAGAAGAGTTTGCACAGGTTATGCGGGAGCTGATATTTGCGGCCACTTTCGATGGCTGCCCAACGGTATGGGTACCCATCAGTGATTTCTCAGGAGGGGGTATGGGCGCTCCGGCGGTGAGCAGCTGGTACCTTACCTCCGACGGAAACGGAAACATCACCAGCCGATGGCTGATGCCCTATCAAAAAAAGGCTTTCATCAGTATTAAAAATGTTTCCTCATCGGTTGCTGAGGTCGCCATCAGAATAAAAACCAGTCTGCTAAAATGGGACAGCCGGTCGCTTTATTTCCACGCTTCCTGGAAGCAGGAGGCCGGGCTCTGGCTAAGCAACTGCAACGAGGATATCAACAAGCCCACCTGCAAGGAGTGGAATTTCTGCACCCTCACCGGTAAAGGAATATACAAGGGCGATGTTCTTTCCCTGTATAATCATTCCAAAAGCTGGTACGGGGAGGGGGATGAAAAAATCTGGGTTGACAAGGACACTTTTCCATCTCATTTTGGTACCGGAACCGAGGATTATTACAATAGTTCGTGGGCCCCGGTAGTGCTTTTTCAAACTCCCTTCGGCGGTGCCCCGCGTGCCGATTCCACCAGCTCGCATGGGTATAACACTTTTTTCAGGACCCGGAATCTGGATGGCATTCCTTTTCAGGGAAAGTTTAAATTTGATTTTGAATTGCTCAGCTGGTTCGCGGGAACGGCTGATTATTCCTCCACGGTTTACTGGTATGGTGATAAAAACGCGAAAGCCATCGGAACCAGCGGAATCGAAGAAACCAAACGCATATTATTAAAACAATAAAATTTAGTACGAATGAAGAAGCTGATTATCATTTTTCTCTGCTCACTGAGCATTGCTTCGATAGCCCAGAAAAAGCCAGTGGTGCATGCCGTTACAGATCTGGCACACGAATTCACCTTTTACGCCGATCATCGTTTTTACAGTCAGTATCTGCCGGGCCAGAAAGGCGAAACCAACTGGTGCGATCTGTATAATTTTGATTTCTCCAATTACAACCTGCTGATACTGCCCGGGTGCGACGACCGGATTGAATACTCGGCAAAGGATATTGAAATAATCAATAAATTTTTAATATCCGGCGGTGGCGTTGTGGCCTTCGGATCCATAAAGAGCAAGTCGACCAACAAGCTGCTCAAGACTTTTGGCGCTGAATTTACTGCTGAGGCGAAAGCTCCGATAGTGATTTCGGAAAAGCTTAGCGCCATGATTAAATCTGCTCCTGCTGAAATTGAGAGCCAGCGAATAACCTCGTCATTGACATTTGATCAGGCAAAAACCTGGAAAGTACTGATCCACGATGCTGGCGATCAGGCAGTCATGGCAACTAAAAAAGTAGGGAAAGGAACCCTGCTGATATCATCGCGTTCACTGGCCGGCAGCAATCCGAATGCAAAAGACTCTATCAACAAGGACCTTTGGAAACCTTTGCTGATTGCTATTTCATCAGCAAAGAAGATCGATCCGGATAAAGAATTGAAAGGTTTGGGCATTGAGGATCTGGAATACAATGATGATCACGGCACTTTCAAGCTGAGCTACAATGAATACATGAAGCCGTTTGCCGAGGCCATGGTTGATGTTTACAAGCGTTCCATGCCCTTTGTGGAAAAAAGGATGGGTGTGCCCCTTTCTCCCGGAATGGCCTCGCAGGTTACTTTGCTGGCAACCGGTGGTGGCGGCTTTTCGAGCGGCACGATTGTAGCCCTGGCAGTCTGGTGGGGTGGATTTCCGGAACGCGAAGACGGAATGATCGAGTTCCTCACACACGAGTCGGTGCATTCCTGGGTGCTTCCCTATCCGGAGGTATGGAATGAGCCTGTTGCAACCTATGTCGGCAATCTGGTGATGATTGACATGGGCCATCAGGAAGAAGGCCTGAAAAGGATTCAAAAGACCATTGAGCGGGCTACCAAAAACGACCCTGAAATGAAGAACTATGATCTGACGGGTAAGCTCACCGGAACCGGCAAGGAGCTATCTGATGGCGAGAAAAACAACATCCACTGGGGCAAAACTTACTGGGTACTGGAGCAGCTGAGGAAGGAAAATCCGAATATCGTGGCCGACTATTTCAAGCTTAAACGGCAATATGCAGTTCCAGGCAAAATTACGAAATACGACCTGAACAACACCGTCGCCTTACTTAGCAAGGCTGTGGGCAGGGATTTGTTTGACTGGTTTAATCAATATGGAATGCCGGTTGACCGGAACAAGGCTGAAATAAGATAAACAAATCCGCTTACCCTTTAACCCATTCATCCACCATGTGCAAAAACATCAGGATGTTGAAAGGCTTGGTTAAGTAATCCCTGGCACCCGCCAGCATCAGGGTTTCAACCTGCCTTGGCATGGCATCGGCGCTGATGATAACCACGGGAATAGATTTTGTTTTTTCCTCTTCCAGAAGGCTTGCCAAAACTTCAGTACCATGAATACCAGGCAAATCAAGATCGAGCAAAATCAGGTCGGGTGCATGCTGAATGGCAAGTGCCACCGCCTTACGCCCATCCATATTGGATATCACGCGAATACCGGGACGCTGATCGGAAAGTACGTTTTCAACCAGTTCAATATTGGAAAAATTATCTTCGATATACAGAATGATACCTGTTTTGATAACCCCATTGGACAGCGAATGTGCGACCTCCCCGATTGCTGCTTTTCTCTCCTTGGTTTGCGCTTGATTTACCACGAATGGCAAGTCAATCCAAAAATTGCTTCCTACTCCCGGATTACTTTCAACACCGACGGTTCCACCCATAGCATCCATTAACTTCCTCACAACAGCCAGCCCGAGGCCGGTGCCTTCAGTTTCCGATTTTTCAGCCCCGATTCGCTCAAAAGGGTCAAAAAGTTTGGCCATGTCCTCCGGAGAAACTCCAATACCGGTGTCTCTGATAGAAATCCTAACGACCATGGTGCCATTTTCGTCATTTTCCACCGGTTCAATTTTAACAAAAACCGATCCGCCTGTTCGATTATATTTAATGGCATTGCTGAGTAAGTTCAGTAATACCTGCTTTAATCGCTGCTGGTCGGCCATAACGGAAATCGGGCCTGCCGAAGATTCTTCAATTTTAACAGACAGTTGATTTTTCTCCGCCTGATAGTGTACGGAATCAACCAATTCACTGGCAAGAAGGAAAATGTCAACAGGCTCAATGCTCAGCGACATATGGCCGGCTTCGATTCGCGCAATATCGAGCACCTCATTAATTAAATTGAGCAAATGGTTGCCACTTTTCAGAATATGGTTAACCCCCTTTTTCTGGGCGGGTCCGAGATCTCCCATGTTCAGCAACTGGGCGAAACCCAGAATTGAATTCATCGGAGTGCGGAGTTCATGGCTCATACGTGAAAGGAAATCACTCTTGGCAAGGTTCGCCTTCTCAGCCTCGTTCCTGGCTTCACTAATCTGCTCTTCGGCCCGCTTGCGTTGGGTGATATCTTCGAAAATGTAAAACCGTCCGTAATATTCATCATTCTCACCACGTATCTGGGTAGTAAAGCGCTGTATTGTCCTATCTTCCGTAAAGCCAATCTCATCCTGAACAACAATGCGGTTTTCTTCAAACTGAAGCGGTTTGCACGATTCGGCAAACGCAGGTATATCCGTCAGCACGGCCAGGCAGTCCGGGATAATATCGTTGTTTTTCAGTTCACCCAGCCTCATGCGTTCCGTTAAATGCCCGATGTTCCAGATCTCGCAGAACCGGTCATTGAAGTAAAGAATTTCGTCGGTGCGATTATCAACAACCAGAAAACCCAACGGAGATGACGTTGCCATCAGCCGCATCAGAGATTGGTTCCAGTGGAGTTTTTCCTCAGCCTGCTTATATTCAGTGACATTTGCAATAAACCCGTGCCAAAGCACCGAGCCGTCACGTGCCTTTTGCGGGACTGCGTTACCGGATAACCAGTGCACACTTCCATCGTCAAACTTAACTCTGTAATCGTGTCTCCACACTGTCAGCTCACCGGCTGATTTTTTAATGGACTCAACCACACCTTCGAAATCTTCGGGGTGTATTTTGCTGAATACAATGGTGGCATCATCAACAACTTCCTCCGGTGAAACCCGGTAAATATTACGTATGCCATCGCTGGCAAAAGGAAAGCAGGAGGTGCCGTCGGGGCGCAGCTGATACTGGTAAACCATTCCCGGGAGACGGCTGCCAATTTTCTGCAGCCGGTTCAATGCCTCTTCCAGCGCTGCGGTTCTTTCGGCTATCCGGAGCTCCAGATTTGCATTGAGCTCCAGAATTTCCCTCTCCGAGTTTTTTCGCTCGGTTACATCTTCTTCAACTGCCAGGTAATGGGTAATCGCTCCCTTCTCATCCAGAACCGGAGATAACGATGCTGATACCCAGTAAGGTTCCCCATTCTTCTTCCTGTTCAAAAACTCTCCCCGCCATTCCTTACCTGAACTGATTGTTTCCCAAAGGATCTTGTATTCCTCTTTCGATTTGTTCCCCGAGCTGAATATCCTCGGATTTTCACCGATAAGCTCCTCCCGCGAATAGCCGGTTAATTGTGTTACCTTGTTGTTGACATTCTCGATTTTTCCGGCGAGGTTGGTTACGTAGGTCATAGCCGGACTCTGTTCAACAGCCTGTGATAATCGCCTTAAGCCTTCCTGACTTTTCACCAGATTCATGCCGGTCTTTACTCTCTCAGTGGCATCGATGACAAAAACGGAAACCCCGACAATATTGTCTGAAGAATTTCTTACAGGGCTATAATGATTTTCATAATATTCCCGGGCAAGTTCTAAATCCCCGTATTCTTCAATTAACACAAATGTTTCTCCGCTTAAAGCCCTGTCAAAATTGATTTTAGCCTTCGCACTACCCGCAGGATCCAATATGGCATTGAGCATATTCATACCCAAACAGATATCAGCGCTCCAGATATTTTTCATTGTCTGCTTGTGTGATCTATTGAACCACGTGTAGCAATAGTCTTTATCAATGGAGAAGATGATAATACTAGCCGCGCCTTCGTAAATGGATTGCAGCAGTTGGAGTTCGTTCGGCTGCATATTGTTGCCTTTTTTCATCAGCTCAAAGATATAAAACAATTTATGAGACCCATTCAGTTCTCTCATAATGAATCCTTATGATTATTATTGTAGTTACAGAAAACTTCAATGGAACGTCGCAATTTTATCAGGGAATCCCTCATTACCGGTGCCGGTTTGGTAACAGCCTCAGGGCTGCCGCTGACCGGTGCGGAAAGTCTTTTTCGTGCCAATGCCATACCTCCTCTGATGGGCAATCGCTTTGTTACCTTATGCATTATGATCCGAACCACGCCCTGGGAGGTTTCGCGCGATGTTAAGCTTCATCCCCGCGAAGAATATCAGTATCATACCCTTCAGGTGGTGCGTGATCTTCGGGAGGCTTTTTCAAAGAACAATCCCGATGGCCGCCTGACCTGGGGATTTACCCTGAATGCATTGGAAGATAAGCGCGATCATTACAGTGATATCCGGAAATACACCGTGGAATGCCATGAAAAATACGGTGATGAGATATCCTATTTCCCCGGATATTTCCCGGCCATGTATCTCCCCCGTGAACGTGTGAACCGGGAGATGAGCGAAGCAATCGAAATAATTTCAGGATTTGTGGGAGGCGGATACCGGCCGAAATCCATCATGGGTGGTTTCATTGCTGCGGATACCTTACGATATCTGGCCGAGAAAGAAAATATCCATGCTGCTCACGGGGTGATCTGGAGCCAGCATGCGGTCGACGGCGGAGGTGCCGATGGCTCACCTTCGTATCCCTATTACCCATCGACCGAACATTTTTGCAAGCCGGCACAGGGCAAGAAGGACTTTATCGATTGTGTGAACCTCGACGGATGGAGCGTGGATTTCCTGTGCGCCAAACTGAGTGGCGGTATCAACGGGACTACACCATTTAACGGCGGATCGAGCCGCCGGGGCGTTGGACCCATCGAAACTTACTGCGAATGGGGTCTCGATATCGGCCAATTGTCGGTGATGCATACCCAATCGCTTCATTTCGACCGTGGATTTGAGCGGAACGGCTTCGGCTGGATCCCAAATATCTGGGAAGCAGCCCTCGTAAAAGTTCCCGAAAGAAAAGACTGGGGCGATAAGTTCATCTTACAGGCGATGGAGAGATGGGTGGGTGAAACCAAAAAGAGGTGGCCCGATGTTCAGTTTATCACTTTCGGTGACTATGGCGAAATCTGGCGCAACCATTACCGGAATAACGACCAGTGGAACTATCGGTTTGAGGAAAAAGGCCTGGGTATTGGAAATTCCTATGCCAATGAGGAGATCCGCTGGTTTATGAATAAAACTTTCAGGCTGGCTTTATTAAAAAACTGGCACAAGAATACGCCCGAAAAGGTGATCGACTTTACCCGTTACGACCTGCCCGCAAGTGAGCCTGCCGATCCAAGCCCTCAGCATCCGGTGACCGACTGGAGCCTCATGAACCGGATCAACCAGAAAGGTCTGAGGCCACAGGACACACCAATATCCTTGAAAGAGCTGAAGCAGGATGAACAGACCCTGATCGCAAGATATTATCCGGAGCTATTCACAGAACCCCCAGGTTGAAACCCGGAGTTAATCAAATATCCTGATAATGAGATCCCTGACTAACCCCAGACTTCAGTCTGGGGCAGAATACGAGCCAACTATCCTCAATGAATTAATCTATCCCGACTATGAAACAAGTCATCACCACCCTCCTCTGTATGCTCTGTCTGCAATTGCCGGCGCAAAATAAAAAGATAGCTTCAACACCGCCTCTGGGATGGAACAGCTATACCGGTTACAGCACAGCTGCCCATGAAGATGAGCTGATAAAAAATATCGATGCGGTAAGCCAAAAACTCAAGCCCTTCGGATACCAGTATGTAACCGTGGATAACGGATGGTTCCTCACCAAACGACAGGATGATGGAGGTACTGTCATTATTGATGAATATGGCCGGCCGGAATCATCACCCTTTTTCTTTCCGAACGGGGTAAAATCGGTAATCAACTATGCCCATAAGAAAGGATTAAAATTTGGTATCTGGCTGATACGGGGCGTCGACCGTAAAGCGGTGGAGAAAAACCTGCCAATCGAGGGAACAAAATACAGGCTTAAGGACATTGCCGACAAGAAAAAACTGTGCCCCTGGAATGATTTTAATTATGGGGTAGATATGAGCAAGCCCGGAGCCCAGGAATACTACAACAGCCTCCTGCGCAAGTATGCAGGATGGGGTGTGGATTTTATCAAGTTCGATGATATTGTTCCTCATCCCGATGAAGTTCAGGCAGTTGTTAAGGCAATAAAATTCTGCGGACGTGATATCGTGCTAAGTCTTTCTCCGGGCGACTACATCAAAGTTGAGCACAGCCAGGCTTACAAGGAAGCTAATATGGTGCGGATCACCAGCGATATCTGGGATAACCGCGAAAGTATTGATGCCACTTTTCAGCGCTGGGAAGAGATGCAGAGTTATGATGGCGCCGCCAACCACAGCTGGCTCGATATGGACATGATCTGTTTCGGACAGCTTTATGTGGTTGATAATGGCGGCTGGCAATGCAAGTTCACTCCCGGCCAGAAGCGCACCTTTATGCTGCAACGCGCACTAGCTGCTTCGCCCTTAATTGCCGGAGGGGTCATGTACAGTATGGATGACTTTTCCATCGGCTTGCTAACCAATCCCGATATCCTGGAATGCGATCAGAATGGCGTGGTTGGGAAATTGGTTTACCGGGCCGATAAAACGGATGTCTGGAAAACACCAGAAAGCGGAAATCCGGATAACGGATGGATAGGAATTTTTAACCGCGATGGTAAAAATACCCATAACATTCAGGTCAGCCTCAAAGAGCTGGGCCTGGATTCAGGCATCGAATACACCTTTAAAGAATTATGGAGCCGTAAAGATGTTCCCCAATCCGCAGTTCTAACTTTTCCGGTCAATCCTGATGACTGTGTTTTCCTGAGTTATAAAAAAAATAAAAACGCTTTTTTTAAAAAAGCCGAACCTGTTTGGCCCGTTGGAAAAGAGTTGGAGAAAAATATGACCGTTGGATTCCGGTCAGCCTTTTACCGGGGAGCGGGAGGAACTGCTTCAGTAAAAATTGCCGGCTCAACGCTCTACCGGGTTTTCCTGAACGGAGAATTCGTGGGATGCGGTCCTGCGAGGGCCGGTCAGGGATATTACCGCGTTGATGAGTGGGATCTGTCAAGCAAACTGACACCTGGAAAAAATACCCTGGCAATTGAAGTAGCCGGATACAATGTAAACAGTTATTACCTGCTCGACCAGCCTTCATTCTTGCAGGCGGAGATTGTCTCGGGCGATGAAGTACTTGCTGCAACAACATCAGAATCGAATGATTTCGAGGCTTTTTTGTTGACCGGACGAGTACGGAAAGTTCCAAGATATTCCTTTCAGAGGCCCTTTACGGAGGTTTATCAGCTGAATCCTTCGTGGGATGCATGGAGGACAAACCAAGGGCAAGAGGGCAAGAGGGCAGAAGGGCAAAAGGAAGGTGATAAGGAACAAGATATAAGGCTCAAGTTGGAGAGAGCAGGAATCAAGAAGTTAGTGCCAAGGAGGGTGATGTATCCTGATTTTTCGGTAAGGCAGCCGGAGCAGTCCATAGCATCCGGTACCATGAAAACCGGAATTAAAAGAGAGAAATACTGGAAAGACCGATCGGTGGTGAATATCGGCCCCAAGCTGGGCGGATTCAAGGAAAGTGAACTCGTTATAAATCCAGCAATCAACCTGCAGGAAATGGAGATTGGGGAAATTAGGAGTAAAGCGGTTCCAATAAACCAAAAAACCACCTTCGAACTCGGGCCGGATCAATTCCGGATCTTTGATTTCGGGACCAACCTTACGGGCTTTATCGGGAGTACAATCGAAGTAACAAAACCGGGCAGGATCTATTTTACTTTTGATGAGATCCTCACCGGAAAAGATGTCGATTTTAAACGTCTTGGATGCATCAACGCAGTAACTTACGACCTGGCTCCGGGCACTTACACATTGGAATCTTTTGAACCCTACACGGCCCGTTATTTGAAAATAATCATGATCGGCGGTCAGTGCACAGTGAAAAAAATCACCCTACGCGAATATGCCAATCCGGATATCAAACGGGCATTTTTCGTGAGCAGCGACGAGCGTCTGAACCGGATCTACCAGTCGGGGGTGGAAACATTCAGGCAAAATGCCGTCGATATTTTCATGGACTGCCCTCACCGTGAGCGGGCCGGGTGGTTGTGTGACAGCTATTTTACCTCACGAGTGGCCAATGATTTATCGGGCAATAACCTGGTTGAGAAGAACTTTCTCGAAAACTTTCTGCTGCCGGATTCATTTCCTCATCTCCCCAAAGGCATGCTTCCAATGTGTTATCCATCGGATCATAACGACGGGGTATTCATTCCCAATTGGGCAATGTGGTTCGTGTTGGAACTCAGGGAATATCTGTACCGAAGCAACGACCGGAAACTTGTCGATGACCTGAAGCCGAAAGTCATGGCGTTGCTGAAATATTTTGAGCCCTTTAAAAATCCCGATGGACTGCTGGAGAAACTCGACAGCTGGATCTTTGTCGAATGGTCGGATGCCAATAACTATGTGCAGGACGTAAATTATCCCACCAACATGCTGTTTGCTTCCACCCTGGAAGCTGCAGGCGAAATGTATGGTATCGAAACTTTGAAAAATCAGGCAGCCGCCATCCGCGAAACCATCAGGAAACAATCTTATAACGGCAATTTTTTTATCGATAACGCGGTTCGTAATAAACAGGGAAAACTTGAGGTTACGGCTAACACTTCTGAAGTTTGTCAATACTTTGCATTCTATTTTAAGGTGGCGACTCCAGAGACTTACCCTGAATTATGGAACAAGCTGGCCAAACAATTCGGTCCCAAACGCAAAGGCCACAATCCGTATCCCGATGTTCATTTTGCGAATTCGTTTGTAGGTAATTATCTGCGTCTGGAACTCTTGTCGCAAAACAACCTCAGAGCACAACTTCTTGGGGAATCCATCGATTTCTTTAATTACATGGCTCAGAAAACCGGGACCCTCTGGGAAAATATCTCGGCCGATGCAAGCTGCGATCATGGTTTTGCTTCTCATGTGGTGCATGTGCTATACCGCGACGTTCTTGGGATCGCTGATATCGATACTCAGAAAAAGCTCGTGACGATCCAATTTTCCGACCTCACCTTGAAATCGTGCAGGGGTGCAGTCCCGGTGGGAGATGGCCTGGTGAGGCTCGATTGGCAACGCAAAGGCAATACTATTAGCTACAATTGCGAATATCCGAGGGGATATCAGATAGTGGTCAAAAACAACTCGAAACTAAAACTGATCAAGGAATGAACTCTCGCATTTTCATCGCCTTTCTGCTTCTATTGTCTCCCAAAACAGGCTTATTTGCCTCTGAGCCTGAAGCCCTTTTCAAAGCCGGTGATTCGGGTTATGCCTGTTTCCGGATTCCGGCGATAATAAAGTCTGCGAAAGGGACATTACTTGCATTTGCGGAGGCTCGTAAAAAGGGTTGCTCCGATACGGGGGATATCGACCTTGTGCTCAGGCGCTCCTTCAATGGGGGTAAAACCTGGGGTCCCCTGCAAATCGTCTGGGACGATGGTGACAATGTTGCCGGCAATCCGGCTCCGGTGGTAGATTATGAAACCGGAAACATTTTTCTGGTTTCAACATGGAACCTGGGCAAGGATCACGAATCAATGATTATCAACCAGACCAGCCAGGACACCCGGAGAGTTTTTATCATGAATTCTCTGGACGATGGACTTTCCTGGAGCAAGGCCAGGGAGCTGACATCCTCTGTCAAGCTGCCCTCCTGGACCTGGTATGCTACCGGTCCCGTCCACGGAATCCAGATGAAAAGCAAACCTTTCAGGGGCCGCCTGATCATTCCCTGCGATCATATTGAAGCCGGAACAAAAAAATATTTCAGCCATATTATCTACTCCGATGATCATGGAAACACTTGGAAAATAGGCGGTACCACACCGCAGGATCAGGTAAATGAGTGCACTGTGGCCGAGCTGCACGGCGGACAGCTGATACTGAATATGCGCAACTACGAGAAGAATCAGAGGAGCAGAAAGGTAAGTATTTCAACAGATGGAGGTGCAACCTGGTCGGACCTGATGAATGACCCGAACCTGATTGAGCCCATCTGCCAGGCTGCCTTGCTGGATATTGTCTTTAACAAGCACCAAACGGCACTTGCCTTTCTGAATCCAGCTGATTCCTCCGACCGGCGCAACCTGGAGCTGAAAATCAGCCGCGACCAGGGTAAAACCTGGGACCTGCTGAGCACAGTTCATGCAGGCCCAGCTGCCTATTCAGATTTGGTTCAAGTCAGCGGTAAGGAGATCTGTTGCCTGTATGAAGCAGGAGAAAAATCGGCATACGAGGGTATTTTCTTCAGAATTGTTCCACTCAACTTAAAGACAATTAAGGTTAAGGGCGTTACAATTTTAGATAAAACTGCCTTCAAACATTATATCGATGAATTCAACGAACAGGACAAGCAGGAGCTCCATGTGGATATTGTGCCGGGTACAAAAATGATCCGAAATGTCGAAGCCTGGCCATTCATGGTTGCCAACATCCCATTTTTTGAATGTCCTGATAAAGAAATCGAGGAAGTATATTATTACCGCTGGTGGACCTACCGCAAGCACATCAAGCAAACACCTGAAGGCTACGTTATCACCGAATTTATGCCAAATGTTTCCTGGGCAAAAAAGTATAATACGATTTCCTGTGCCGCCGGACATCACATGAGGGAAGGCCGCTGGCTTCACAACCAGGATTTTATCAAGGATTACGGATTATTCTGGCTGCGCCAGGGAGGTGACCCTTATGTTTACAGTTTCCCGATTGCCGAGAGTTTTCTTCAATTCCAGATGGTTCATCCTGATAATGCCCTGCTTACTGATATTCTACCCGATCTGGTCAACAATTTTCATGAATGGGAAAAGCGCCGCAAAAGTGCGGACGGACTATTCTGGCAATATGACGGTCAGGACGGTATGGAGGTAGCTATCGGAGGAACTGGCAAGAGACCGACCATTAATTCCTATATGTTTGCCGATGCACGCGCTATTGCCTGGATAGCTTCGATGACCGGAAATAAAAAACTCGCCAGCGAGTTCAGCGCTGAATCAGATAAAATACAACGACTTACACTCGATAAACTTTGGGATCCGAAAGCAGAATTTTTCAAGGTTATTCCTACCGCCGGTGAAGGCAGCAAAACAGACGGGTCAACTGAGTCACTGAGCGATGCCCGCGAATTGTTGGGTTACATTCCCTGGTACGTTGAGCTTCCGCCAAAAAATGCGGGATATGAAACCGCCTGGAATCAACTCATGGATTCTAAAGGATTTTTTGCACCATTCGGCCCCACCACTGCAGAGCAGAGAAATCCGGGATTCAGGGTAAGCTATGAAGGTCATGAATGCCAGTGGAACGGTCCAAGCTGGCCCTTTGCAACCTCACAAACCCTTACTGCACTGGCCAATGTACTGAATGATTATCCGCAGAATGTGGTTACAAAAAGTGATTTTTTCGAAACCTTGAAGATCTATACCAAATCTCACCGGTTTCGTCAGATTCCGCCCGGCGGGGATGCAATAATCAATGACAAATTATGGATCGATGAGAACCTTAATCCTTTCAACGGAGATTGGCTGGCCCGCACCCGCATGGAAGTGCAGAATTACAACCACGGATTTCAGGAACGAGGCATTTACTATAACCATTCCACCTATAATGATATTATCATCACCGGGCTGGTGGGACTGAGACCATCATTGGATAATACGCTTACAGTAAACCCTTTGGTCCCTGAAAGCTGGGATTGGTTCTGTCTGGATGATATCTCATATAAAGGCAAACGGATCACCATACTCTGGGACCGTACCGGTGAGAAATATCAAAGGGGTGTCGGACTTCAGGTTTTGGTTGACGGAAAGGTGGCAGCTAAAAGCAAAAAGATGGGGCCATTACACACATGCCAATGGCTACCGTGATAAATCTATCCCAATCAATATTAAAATTCTTAATTGCGGACGCACCTTACTGAATATCCGTGACTTTTTGGCCAGGGGCTGCGATCGATACCCGGAGAAACATTATCCATCCAGCGGTCAATAGCTTTGTCCGCATCCTGACTGGTAGCTGTCCAGAAACATGTTCCTGTAAGGAGTGCCTGAAATAGGTTATCGCCGCAAAAACCGCCAGGTATTGCACTAAATTCACTTGAGTTTGTATTGCTGTTTGCACCCCACGCGGTTGTGGCCTTTAATTTTAGGTCCACTGATCCGTTTGTTCGTTTTCCAGTATTATCTGCTTCTGCCTGCGACATTCCAAGGAACATTTCCATAGTTTTCCATTCTGCATCAGTAGGAAGGTGCCATCCGGAGGGACAGGCAATCTTAGCCGCCTCATAATTGTACAAACCGCCATAGTTATCATAATTGGAAGTGGCCATAGCTTCGGTAACACTGGTACCCTGGTAACCGTAAACATAGCTTTTGGCTTCAGCTACTGAGCTTACTGTGGAAGGGTTAACATAAGGAATATAGGCCATATTTTCAGCCGTCCAGATCTGGGTGCCGATTTTTACCCAGGGATATACGTGACTATCGCGCGTGTCGGTGAAAGTCCCGTTGTTGTCCGTGACGAAAGGATCTTTTTTACATCCGGAAAAAACGATCGCAAGCGTAAGGGCTGCAAGGAAAAGGTTTTTGTTCATGATAGGTGATTATTCATATTTGCTATAAAATTAGGAAAACCCACCACCTTTTAAAGTAATTTTCCATTTCATTCGTCTACTATTTTATGGACGATTTAATGACTTTACCGATGGCACAGCAGCAGCAAAGTATCTCCTATGCCGTGCAGAATTACGGGAAGCGTTTATTCAGCTTTATCCGGAACAGGGTGAAAAGCGATGAGGACGCCGAAGATATTCTGCAGGACGTTTGGTATCAGCTGAGTACCATCATCGAAACTGAGCCGGTTGGACAGCTCAGCGCATGGCTTTACCGCGTGAGCCGCAATAAGATTGTGGACAAAAAACGCAAGAAAGGTACGGTAGCGCTGGAAGATCTGGCTTATGAAGATGATGAGGGCGAACTGGTGCTCCCCGAAGGTTTGCTGATAGACGGTTCAGATCCTCTGACTGTAATGGAACGCGCCTATTTCCAGGAGGTCTTTTTTTCAGCACTGCAGGAACTGCCAGAAAAACAACGGGATGTTTTTGTCTGGAATGAACTGGAGGATATGACCCTGCAGCAAATTGCGGATAATACCGGTGAAAACATTAAAACGATCATATCACGAAAGCGTTACGCAGTGGCGCATCTGCGTGAAAAGCTTCAAAATCTTTACGACGAATTTTAACAATTTAAAAATTAGAAATTATGATGTGTTGCGGACATGAACGGAGACGGGGATACTGGATAAAATATGCCATTTTCATCCCTATAGCCATTGCAGCTGGTGTTTTTATTTTCGGAAGCCTGGTGATGCTTCTATGGAATGCTTTACTTCCGGCAGTGATAGGTGTACATACGATTACTTTCTGGCAGGCCCTGGGAATCCTGATCCTGTCGAAAATCCTTTTTGGCGGATTCAGCGGTCACCATGGTCACCACAAATCACACCACTACGGTAGGCATGAAAGATGGATGCATCTAACTCCTGAACAAAAGGAAAAGATGAGAGCCGAATGGAAAAACAGGTGTGAGTGTTCGGAAAAACCCGAATAAGCATTAATCCTTCGTCAGATTAACCGGCGTGTTGCTTCAGGGCAGGGCGCCGGTTTTATTTTGTATCAGCATGTGGAAGGCTGAACCTATACCCTCCTTGCTTTCGGCCCAAAGTTTCCCACCGTGCTTTTCAACAAAATCCTTACAGATAATTAGTCCCAGACCCGAGCTCGGTTCCCCTTCCGTACCTGCTCTGCCAGTTTGCGTGTCGAACTGAAGAAGGTGATCAACCATGCTGATGTCCATTCCTATACCATTATCAGTTATGGAAATTAAGACGTTTCCATTACCCGTATCACTGGCTGATATAGAAATCGCTCCCCCAACCGGAGTAAATTTCACTGCATTGGAAACCAGGTTGCGGAAAACAGAACCAAGCATATTCGTATCAGCATAAATTTGAAGGTCATCATTCATGCTATAAGTAATACCAATCCGTTTGGAATTGGCGAACTCTGAAACCGTCTGCAGTGCATTTTCTAGAAAAGACTTAAGTAAAAGCACCCTGGGATTAAAGGCGGTCAAGCCTCGCTGTATACTTGCCCACTCCAGCAGGTTTTCTACCAAACCATACACATTGGTGGCCGAATTCCTCAGGATCAGGGCAATATCCATCATCTCCTCCTTTTCGAGAGCATCAAAATCCTCGACCAACATCCGGGTTAATCCCAGGAATGAATTAAAGGGACTCCTCAAATCATGCGCAATGATCGAAAAGAAACGGTCCTTTTCAGCATTCATCTCTTGAAGTTCTTTCTTTTGCTGATGCAATTTCAGATGCGTATTCACCCGTGCGAGTACCTCTTCAACCCTGAATGGCTTGCTGATGTAATCGACTCCGCCTAATTTCAGAGCTTTAACAATATCATTGGTATCTGTGAGAGCGCTGATAAAGATGATCGGTACGTCTTTTAAGAAAGGGCGTTTCTTGAATTCCTGGCACACTTCATATCCATCCAAACCAGGCATCATAATATCAAGCAATACCAGGTCGGGCTTCTCTTTTTCAGCTATCTGGAGTGCCAGCTTTCCATTTAGTACGGGTCGAACCATGTAACCCTCAGCTTCCAGAATATCGCCCAATATTTTAAGGTTCGCAGGTATATCATCGACAATAATGACATTCGGGATAACCGGGGTCAGCACAATTTGATGTATCATTTATTTTCCGCTATGTTTAATAACTGATGCAAGGAATCGTAATCGTAATTTTTGGTATGGAATAACAGGAGTCTGGAAATATCCTGATGTTCTTCTCCAAGACTATTTATTAATTTTTTAATCTGGCTGATATCTGCGATAGCAAGGGCATTCTTCATCTCCATTATCATCCTTTCAGGCAGCGCAGCTGTATTAGCTTTTGCCTGTGCTTTAACAACCTGATCTCCGGCCAGTGGCAAGGAAGTTTCATCTTCATAGATATATTTAATGTTAAGGACTTTTCCGATGCATTGGAACAATTCATTTTCCCTGAATGGTTTTCTGATATATCCCTGCAAATTCAATATTTCAATTCGTTCCCGATCGCCTTCAAAAGTGCTGGCAGTTATTGCCACGATTGGGGTTTTCTTTCCTTCTCTGGTGGTTCTGATCCGGCGGATAGCTTCATATCCATCCATAACCGGCATGCGCATATCCATGAGAATGAGATCAGGTTTCCACTCCTTGAATTTTAAAATGGCTTCCTCCCCGTTTGTCGCCTCATTGGTTTCAAACCCCACAATACTGAGCAAGTCAACAGCTACTCTCAGATTTTCCTCTTTATCATCAACAATCAGGATACGGTATTTCTTCTGATTTTCAACGATGTAAAGCACTTTGTTTAAGTTGCCTTTTGCAATTTCTTCGGTGATCCCCAGTTTTATTTCAACCTGTATCGTAAATATCGATCCTTCCCCGACTTTGCTTGATACAGAAATATCGCCACCCATTAAAATGGCCAGCTCACGACTGAGGGCTAAGCCTAATCCTGTTCCGCTTCCCTGTTTTATTCCGAGGCTGGTTTGAACAAAATGCTGGAAAAGGTTGGAAATTTCTTCTTTGGGAATACCTGGTCCCGAGTCCTGAATTTCGACAAAAAGGTGACTTTTGATCTTGCTTTCTTTGACTACGCGGGCCCTGACTGAAATTCCCCCTTCGTTGGTGAATTTTACAGCATTCCCTATTAAATTGATTAAAATCTGCCGCAGCTTACTCTCATCAATAATAACATTATGAGGAAGATCGGAGTCCGTTTCGAGAATAAAATGCAGCCCTCTGGATTTTGCGCGTTCATTAAATATAAGCTGTATATCCTTGAAAAAAGTTCTCAGATCGACATTCGAGGGGTTTAAAACTGCCCGGCCGGCCTCCACCTTTGATAATTCAAGGATATCGCTGATGAGCGCCAGTAAATGATCACCAGAACGAATGATAGATACATTGTACTCCTTCTGGGTTTCTGACAATTGGTTATCGCGGCTCATCAATTGCGAGAAGCCGATGATAGCATTTAATGGGGTCCGGATTTCGTGCGACATATTTGCCAGGAACAAGCTCTTTGCCCGGTTGGCTGTTTCAGCCTCCTGCTTTGCGGTTAACAAACCGGCTTCTATCATTTTCCTGTGATTGATGTCAAAGCAATGCCCGATATATCCGGTGAATTCACCGGTGCTCTTGTAAGTTGGGGTGCCCAGATCAAGAATCCACTGATATTCGCCAGCTGCATTACGCATGCGATATTCCATTTCAAACGGCTCTCGCTTATCAAAGGCTGTCACAAAGGTATTAAAGCAAAAATCGAGGTCATCAGCATGAACCCCTTCCGCCCATCCGTTGCCCGATTCCTGCTCCATCGTCCGCCCCGTAAATTTCAGCCAGGGTTCATTAAAATAATAGCATGACTTCTCAGTATCTGATACCCAGATAAGTGCCATTCCGGAGTTGGCAAGATTATAATATTGAAATTCCTTTTCACGGAGTTCAGCTTCGGCATGCTTCCGGTCACTTATATCGCGGATGATAAATACCATCCGGTAAGGCTGCCCGCCGGCATCCAGGATAAACTCCCCATTTAGCTCAACATAAAACTTACGGCCATCCATACTCTGCGCGAGGTATTCAGATAATCCGTTCCTATCTCCATCCAACATTTGTTGTCGATCAGCAGCCGCACGTTCTTTGTCTTCAGGAGCAATAAAATCGGAACCTAAGTGCCCCATTATGTCATCTTCGTTTTCCAATCCAAACATTTTTAAGGCCCCAGGTGAAAACATCAGAATACGATCGTCAAGATCAGTTATGGTGATAACATCCGGGGAAGCGATAAGAATCGACCGGTAGAGTTCCTCGCTCTCACGCACCGCCTGTTCTGCTTGCCGGCGTTCGGTAATGTCCATGGATACTCCGATAACCCCAATGGTCTCCCCATCCGCATCAACAAATGGTATTTTACTCGAATTCACCCACTTGACACCCTCTTCCGTAACCCATCTTTCCTCAATATTCAATTCGGCATGGCCTGAATTAATTACCTTTAAATCATCCTGAAAATATTGTTCAGCATCCCCTTTGGGGTAGAGGTCGGCAAGATTCTTCCCCTCCAGTTCTTCCTTGGTTTTGCCATGTCCTTCAGCAAAATTCTTATTTACACGGATGAAATTATTTTTCTTGTCTTTATAAAATACCAGGCCCGGAATATGGTCAAGAATTGCTTCAAGCTGATAAGATAAAAATCTGAATTGTTGTTCATTTTCAAGCAGTTCCTGCTCCGCCATTTTCCTTTCGGTTATATCCTGAGCTACACCGGTGAGGAAAGTAACGTTGCCTTCCTTGTCGAAAACACTTTCTCCGGATTCAGCTAAAATGTACCGTATGGAATGATCGGGTAGAATGATCCGATACTCGATGGGTTTTTTTCCCGCGAAACTATCGGCATTGGAAGGAAGAACAAGATACAGATCGTCAGGATGAATAACCCCTGAGATCACATCGCCAAGGCGGCCGGTATAATTGTTTTTATCGATGCCGAAAATACGGTACATCTCATCCGACCAGGTAACCTCACCGTCCATTACACTCCACTTCCAGTTACCCAGATGTGCAACAGCCTGGGCTTTCGCGAGATCATTTTCCGATTGGGTTATTCTTAAATTAATAGCTTTCAGATCCTTGTCCGCTTTTTTTCTATCAGAAACATCATGTATCAGCGAATAGAGTAAAGTATTCTCTCCGTACGAAATCGGGCCGGAATAAACTTCCACATCACGTATCTCTCCATTCGACAACCTGTGCTTGAAAAAGAAATGCTTGCGTTGTTCCGTTGCAGCATTTTGCATCTCTGAGGCAATTTCCTCTTCGTTGAGCATGATAATTTCAGAAATGTTTTTGCTGCACATTTCAGAAATCGGCCAACCGTAATATTGGCAGGCTGCTGCATTGGCATCTCTGATGGCCCCTGTATCAGGCTCAATCAGCAGCATGACCGAATGATTGTCCTGGAATAGTGAACGGTACCGCTTTTCACTTTCATTCAGCAACAGAGTTTCCCGACGCTGTTTGTATATGGCATTAATTAGTAGGAAGATCAGTAAGCTTATGGCGATCCCGACACCAAAAACAAATATTACGGCACGGAATGTCGTCCAATAAGAATTAAGCAGGGTTAAATTCAAGGTCCAGAAATTTGTATTGAATTGAAAATCCTGTTTACGCTTGATGCTATATTTACTATTTCTGTCCGGTATTTCCTGGGAATTAAATAGTAAGGTTGCCTCAGATAGGCTTTGTGTATCGTGGATCTCTAAAAAGAGTTCGCCTTTTCCCGGGTTTTTAAGTTTATCCAGAATCTTACTCATCAAATCGTTCATACGATAGGGGCTGTATACCCAGCCTCTGATGGCTGCCCTGCGGTGTTCAGGTGAATCAACCGGCATATCCTTGCGGTATACAGGAACATACATCACCATTCCTGCTTGCAGATTCTCATCTGTTTCCTGTACTAATTTAACCTTCCCGGAAAGAGTGGCTATATCGGAATCGCGCGCATTCTCCATTGCTTTCCTGCGGACTGGTTCTGATAGCATGTCGTAACCAAAAACGCGGAGATTTTTCCCGCTGAAGGGTTCCAGAAAAATTACCGGGGTGTAAGCATCCCTCTCGCCGGTAGGAGTTACCCTATAATCAGGAAACCCTTCTTTTCTGATCGTTCCTTGATGGTCCTGCAATTGTTTTTTGGGGATCAGTGGCGCATATCCAACCCCCTGAATACCCTTCAGGTTTTTTTCGATTTCCTGATTAGTAATGAATCCTTTCCATTGTTCGCGGGTTACCGTATCGGTTGTCGCAAATAAAGAGGCACCGCTTCTTAAAAGTTGGGCATGAGCATGAAGCCTGATATCTATTCTTGAGCTTATTTCAATGCCGGTATCTTTAAGTTCCTCAGCAAGGGTATTTCGGATGCTTTGTTCAGTATAATAGGCAGCCAGTCCCGACAGGATAATTCCAATCAGCAGTATGCCAAATGCGTTCCAGGACGTTCCGCGGGAGGACCTCCATGAGTAGTTTTTAATATTCATAACCCATGTTATACACAGGTTGTGCCAAAAAATAGTGGGAATTTTACCGGATTGATGAAAAATTTTAACCTATTCTTAAGCAATAACTTACCGAAATTACTTTTACACCAATCAACTATTTTTATTGACGATTATCGCACACGTGTGCGAAAAGGGGTTGGATTTGGGGAGATCAAGGACCAATTTAGAGATTCGAGGACCCGTGCTGTGAAGATCTTAGTTGTACCCACCCCGGCCCTCCCTGAAACCAGGGAGGGAGTCTGCTTCGTTGCTTCCATTGTACGTAACCAATCAGTATTACAAATCCACTCCCTCGTTTCAGGAAAGGATTGTGATTTAGAGAAAATGATGTCTAATTTTAGAAAGGACCAACTCCATTTCTGAGAGTTCTTCATTTCGGATATGTAAAATACGAAAACCCAGATTTTGGAGGATCTTATCACGATGAATATCCTTTTCTATTCTGTCATCGTGAACTCCGCCATCCAACTCGATAATTAACTTTTCTTTGTCGCAATAGAAATCCGGGATAAAGAAGAAGCAATCATTCTTAATAATCTGATAAATAATAGGATGCTGTCGAAGAAACTTCCTTCCGGATAATTTCATATTTCTGATGTATTTCCATAATTTCTTTTCTGCCTCTGTCGGATTCTTACGAAATCTGGCAGCTAATTCTTTGATTTCAATATAATGCATGTGAAACTTTTTATATGATACAGCTATAGATGCATTTTACAGGCTTAAATGGAATTTCCAGAGCAATTATCTGGAGTTGTGCCCACCCCATAACCCCTGAAACGGGAAGGGAATTGTGCTCAGGCTTGATTGGGTAGTGAGAAAGCAACAAAGCAGACTCCCTCCCTGGTTTCAGGGAGGGCCGGGGTGGGTACAACTAAGATCTTCACAGCCGGCTCCCATAGCCCATGCATTGCCTCACCATTTAAATTTTTTAAATTGCATTACCAAAAACCATACCCTATGTCTGATTTCCTGATTATCGTTGGAGCCATTACGGTACTGCTCCTCCTTGCCGGATTTACCTGGCTGCTGTTCAGAAACTCAAAATCACCCATCATTAACAAGTTTTTCGATGCGGTGATGAATCTGCTCAATTGGTTAACCGGTTCCATGAGGGACAGGGGCGGTAGGAACGTATAGTTTTACTGCTAACTGTGCTTTTCATTCCTCTTCTCGAATCCCCGGTACTGCGCCATTGCGGTTCGGGCATACAGCTTAACCATGTTCTCCCTTCTCTTTTGATCAATCACCCTAAAATATCCCGGACCGGGATCAACAGTTTTTCTTTCCTGATAGGCCCGGAAAGAAGCCAGAGCCTCCACCACGAATGCATGATTTACCACAGCCGCCGGATCTTTTGCCAGTGTCTTTTCCGCTTGGTAAAGCACTGAATATGGCTTCTGCATAGAGTCAGGCAGACTTTCAGCCCTGAATTTCTTATCAGCTTTCACGGTGGTCAATGCCGGAATTTCAGGATACGCTGACGAAAATCCCAACTTCTCCCAACCTCCTTCCATAATAATTTCCACTTTAGCTTCCTGCGGCAGTTTATCATAATACAGCACCACCTCACTCCTGCTAACCCCCTCATCACCATGCTTCTCGCCTCTCTTAAGCTCTTCACCATTAATCCTCACTGCTTTCACAAAAGGTCCGCCATTGCGGCAAGTCAGCCAGATCTTCTTGTCCCCGAAACGTACCGGTTCCTTTTGCAAATACTGAGTTATTGAGCCGGGAATCCGCGGACGCAGGATTAACCGGTCGGCCCGATAATCATAGTCGAAAAGCCCCCTGATCGTAGCCGCCGGTATGGCAAAATTATCGGCCATCACGGCTACTCCGTCGCCATGCAACCACTGGCCCTCATCGTACCAGTTATTCTTTGTATTTTCTCCTCCCTGAGTAAATGGCTGGTCCATGCGAAAATCCTTCGACCACTTCATGGCCCGGATGGCAGAACGGTAAACATCCTCAAATTTCCCCATGCGGTAATACATCAGAATTGCCCTGCCCTCGACTGTTGTCCAGGCTCCGCCGTTTACCCAGCAGCCAAACTCCTTGATCCCATCCATTCCGGGGCCTGAAGTTTTTCCCCAGCTCCAGTAGGTATCGTCGAGCCCGGGTGCATTCGTGAGTAAAAAATCGAAGGGCCGGATGTCCGGAAATGCCGCTATCTGCTTATAGATTTTATCAGCCGTCTGATCATCCACCACCCTCAATGCTACAGCATCTGCATTGACAACTCCTTCTAAATATCCGTACTCTTTTTGACCCAACACCCCATGTTTTATACCTCCGGGCTCTACTGATTTTACAAAATATCCGGCAGGAGCCTGAAGCAGCGAAAGAGATTTACGGGTGATGGCCTGCCTTTTTTCAAACAAAGCAATCATTTCGGTATTGCCTGTCATCCTGTAAATTTCAAGCATCCTGTCGATCGCTGCCAGATAGGTTACCGACACACCTGCCAGATAGCCTTTGCCAAACTTGCCATCAGCCATTTTCACACCACCATAGCTTGGCGCCAGCAAATTGCAGGCCGGTCCCACCAGGAACAGGTTGTTTTTTGGGTCGCGTGCCTTTTCAATGAAATTGCATGCCCGTTCCATTTTTGGCAGATAATGACGGATGGCTTCCGGATCGCGGTTAGCCAGCAGAATTTCCGCCTGCATCACCAATCCAGCTGCCGTAGCCTCATAAAACCAGTCATGCACGGAAACATCACCATCTCCCTGCTTATATATTATCTCCTCCGGGCCTGCGCAATCACCCAAACTGCCATCGGGAGCCACCAGGGCATAGAGTGCACTGGTATTAGCCGGCTTGCCGGGAACGTCGATACGGCCAGCCCGCCTGCCATCACCCTGATTGTTCCAAAGGAGATCCCAGGAACGCTGCAAAAGAGAAAACCAGGGCTCCTGAATAAAGGGAGTCGCGGAATATGAAAAACCATATCCATTTTGTATCCACCAGGCATTCCAGCCGCCGCTCTCGAGGAAAGTATCCCATTTTGGCTCATAAAGCATAGAAACATTCGGTACTGCAGCATTGGGGTGGAAAAACGCAAATGACTCATCAATGAGCTTTAGAAACCTCGCATCACCTTCACCATCAATATATTTACCGGTGTAATGTTCTGTAGAAAAGCCCGGAAGCACCAAAAAAAAGACCAAAATGGCACACCATCTACCTGCCTTTGCTGATCTTAAGTGAACACCCTGTTTTTTAGCCATTTTAGTGGATATATGAATTACTTTAAAATTAGTCTTAATTTGTAAATGATTTTCTCCGCGGAATCATGACCAGACAAAACAAATCAAAACTGAAATTTCAAAAGGGCGTTCAGGACATTACAGACTTTTACCAGCATGCTCCATGCGGGTATCATTCACTGGATAAAGACGGCATTTTTATCAGGATAAATTCCACTGAATTGGAATGGCTGGGTTATACCGAGGAGGAATTAGTCGGTCGGATGCATTTTCCCGACCTGCTGACTCCGGATAGCAAAAAAGTATTTGAAAGTAATTTTCCCAAATTTAAGGAGCTTGGTTATGTTCATGATCTGGAGTTCGACATAATCACTAAAAATAGGTCCAATATATCGGTTATGGTCAATGCGACAGCGGTAATTGATAAAAACGGAGAATATCTTTGCAGCCGTTCTATTGTTTTTAACATCACAAACCTTAAGCGGCTGGAAAATGATCTGCTGGCGAGCGAACATTCCCATGCCGAAATAGCCTTAGCCGAAAGTGAAAGAAATTACCGGCTTTTGTTCCTCAACAATCCTCAGCCTATGTGGATCTACGACCTGGAAACCCTTGCTTTTCTGGAGGTTAATGATGCTGCAGTAGACCATTATGGATATTCTCACGATGAGTTCCTTAAAATGACTCTTAAGGACATTCGGCCTGCAGAAGATATTCCGCTCCTACTTGAAGATGTTGCCCGAACTTATAAAACACTAAACCCTGCAGGTAGCTGGCGCCACCAAAAAAAATCCGGCGAGATTATTCAGGTGGAAATAATATCGCATACTACTGTTTTTAATGAAAGGTCTGCACGGCATGTCATGGTAATCGATGTTACGGCACAGAAAAACCTTGAAAAGGAACTGATTGAAGCCAAGGAAAAAGCAGAACAAAGCGACAGGCTGAAGTCAGCTTTTCTGGCAAATATGAGCCACGAAATCCGAACACCTCTGAACGGAATTCTGGGATTTACAGGATTGATAACCGAAGATGAAGACCTCACGCCGGAGCTTAGGAAGGAATATTCAGTAATAATAAACCGGAATGCAAATACGCTGATCCAGATTATTGATGATATCCTCGATATATCAAAACTGGAAACGGGGCAGATGGCGATCAATAAAACAGAGTTTTGCTTACAGGATACCCTTCAGATTCTTCAACGGATCTTTTTGCAAAAATTAGCCGATCTGGGGAAAAAGAATATTGAATTCCGGTTGCTCCAGACACCGCCGGATCTGGAGATCCTGACCGACTCCAACCGGTTGATACAGATTTTTACAAACCTTTTAGATAACTCGATTAAGTTTACAACAACCGGAGTGATAACCTTCGGTGTTCATCAGGTGACAAAAAACGAAATCTGGTTCATTGTTTCTGATACAGGCATTGGCATCCCGGAGGAAAAACAGGAATTGGTCTTTGAACGTTTTACCCAGGCTGAATTCGATACTTCATACAAATACGGCGGCTCCGGTTTGGGCCTATCGATAGTTAAAAAGCTGATAAATCTTATGGGTGGCAGGATCCTTGTGAAAAGCGAAGTGGGAAAAGGAAGTGAATTTAAATTTTCGCTGCCCCGTTAATCCGAAATCTATTTGCACCTGATCACAAACCGCGTACCCTCCATGGGTTTCGAATAAACTTCAATGCTGAAATGCTGGTAATCACAAATCTTTTTTACGAGGGCCAATCCTAAGCCAAAATTATTTCCGCTCTCCTGGAATTTCTTAAATCTTGTGAAAATAAAGGGGAGATTTTTCTCCTCAATTCCAATACCGTTATCCTGAATCACCACCACTGGAATATCCTTTTCAAGGTTAAGATGAACACTTATCCTGCCTCCATCGGGAGTATATTTTATGGCATTATTCGCCAGGTTGAAAAACAGGATATGAAGTAATTCGCGGTTACCCTGAATCTCCACCTGCTGATCCGGAAGCTTAAGCTCAAACTCCTGATTCTTCTGTTCAAAATGTTCCTGAAAATCGGTACCCAGACCGGCAAGCAATTCATTCAGGTTAACCCTGTCGGCCAGGAGATACTCTTCATTGTCGATCCTCGATAATAGCAGCAGCGTGCGTACCATTTTTGTCAACCGGCCAAGTGTAACTTTCGATTCAATAATCTTTTCCGTTTCCTCATCGGTCAGCTCAGTAGTATTTAAAAAATTATCAAGCTTTGTTTTTATAATGCTGATCGGCGTCAGCAATTCATGTGAAATATTGCTGATATAGTCCCTTTCTTCATTAAAGGCGCTTTCAATTTTTCGCATCAGTCCATGGATATTTTCTTCGAGGTCCTTGAAATCCGCGGTTGAAGTTTTTACAGGGGTATAGTTAAAGTTTTTCGGATGGTTGGAGCTTTTCAACCGCTCGATTATTTTGCCGAACGGTCTTAACAGATATTGTGTGATCGCCAGCTCAAACAGAATAGTTACTGCCATCAGGACGAGTAAAAAGTAGAAGGTGAACTTCCTGATGAGCCTCTGAAAGGCAAGGATACTGTTTATGCTTTTACCGATTTCAATCAGGTAATAACTCCCCTGCGATTCGATGGTTGCGCTTATCACCCGGTAGTCAAAAGTTTCCCCCTCGATAGTCCTCCTGGAATAGTCGATCTCTTCGTATAGGGTGGTATCGGTAACCTTTTCAATAGAAATGTATTCCTCTTTAAAAATATTGTAACTGCCGAAAGCCTGCTGATCGCCGCCCTGCTTGATAAACTCCTCAATTCCATACTGTTCAACCAGGGAATAAGTTTTATCGAGGTTTTCAATCAGCTGGTTGTCCAGGTCTTTTATCGAGACCCGATTTACGATCCATGGAATAAGAAATACGGATATAACGATGATCAACACCTTGGTAAGGGCATTGATGATGGAAATTTTATTTTTAAGCTTTATCGGTTTGATGAGCATTATGCGTCCTCAAATTTATATCCCAGGCCACGAACCGTTTTTATATAGTTTGACTGATCAAATTCACCCAGTTTTTTACGAATATTCTTAATATGTACATCGATATAGTTCGAATCGAAATCATCCTCATAAAAGCTGCCCCAGATATGCTCAACCAGCTGCAGGCGGTCGAGAACCCTGCCCTTATTAAGAACCAGGTAGCTTAACAGGTCGTACTCCTTTTTGGTCAGGTTGACGGGCGTTTCCTGATGAAGGAGTTGAAGCTTGGAGATGTCGAGAGCAAAACTTCCGAACTTAATTATAGAGCTCGACTGGCCGAATTTCCGGCGTGTGATTGCCTGTATCCTTGAATGCAGTTCCAGGATCGAGAATGGCTTTGCCAAATAGTCATCAGCGCCCGAATTAAATCCTTTCAGCTTGTCATCCAGTTCACCTCTGGCGGTAATAACGATAAAGTAGGCTTCGGAATTGTAATTCTTGGCTTCTTTTATCAGGTCAAGTCCATTGTAATCGGGTAACCCGATATCCAGCAACACAAAATCATACAGGTTTGCTGCCAGCTCCTCCGATGCATCCCTTCCATTAAAGGCAATATCACAGGAGTATTGCTCATTTCTTAAAAACAGGGCAATTTCTTCTGCCAGACTTTTTTCATCCTCTACGATCAAAATCCTCATGGTTATAGCATTAACGAATAACTTAAGGAAACCAGGACCCCGAATTGATTGGTCCATAGATGCTGTTTCAGGATTTTGGAAGGTATTGCATAAAACCCGGCCAGGCTTAAAGTAAAGTGGCTAATGGTATATTGCAGAGGAAGAATCAGGTTGACACTCTGATAATCAAATTTTCTTGCCGGGGGAACGAATGGTGGCGGATGACCCATACCCCCGTGATGGCCCCAGGTACGATCGATAATACCGGGAAGCCAGAAATTAGTTCCAAAAGAGCCAGTTATACTTGGCGAAATAGCCAGGTAGCCGTTTTTCAGGAGAAACCGCTCAAATGTAAAATCATGCGAGAGGCTGAGATCCAGAAAATAGTTGTTCGTTTCACCGATCATAAAACTGTTATCCACCGTGGCCGAAAATCCTTTTAACCGGTAAGAACCCGACAGCTCCAGTGCATGATTATAGGAAATACCCTCATAAGCCTTATCACCCCTGAATTGCCGGTTTGTATAGGAAAAATCAAGATCAATGCAATCGAGAATGGTTTTTTCGTACCCTAATTTAAATTCTGCTTCAAAGGTATTCGTGTCCGGAACCAGGTATTGGTAATAATCGGCCGTACCATAAAGGCCAATATTGCTGTAATAGGAAACATTGGCCATCAGTGCGGGCATCCTGATCGGGTTGGCAAGTCGTGAACTATTCTTGTTGCTTGTATAGCTAAGTGTAGTCAGCAAAAAACCGGGATCTCTCGATACCCGGGCCGAGTCCTTGACCACCTGCGAAAAAAGAGCATCAGGCAGTGTAAGCAATAATATAAACGTAATAAAGGTTCGCATGAGTAGTTTGACTTTAGTACAATAGGTGAATTAGGTTACCTGCGTTGGTGTATTGTCATGGATTTGCGGATGGCTTTATTGATGATATGCATCTGTTCCATCGTTGCCTTCTTATTCTGAAGCCGGATGGCTTCCATTGTTTTACTGGTCATCGGCACCGTTTTTGCCTGTTCAGTCTTTTTTTTATCATCAGACTTAACAACTTTTTCCTGACCATATCCAAAAATGGGGACGGCAAGAATAAAAACCAGGATTGGTAAAAGTCTTCTCAAATGCATTTTTTTATCTTGATACAAATATAACGCCTTAAAAACAAAATCAATAAGGCTGATGGGTGAGATCAGCCTTATCGATTTATCAAGTACCGGAGAGGGTGAGATTATTTACCACCACCATGTCCTTTTCGATGACCGTGCAACGGAAGGAAACCGGTAAGTGTAATGGTTTCGCTTACTCCG
>Ga0114951_10001148_pt1 | contig 34100 bp, 19 predicted proteins | sample AM7aDNAmetaG_FD_88677 | JGI IMG/M metagenome (GOLD analysis project Ga0114951, IMG submission 88677) | Freshwater microbial communities from Finland to study Microbial Dark Matter (Phase II) - AM7a DNA metaG | ecosystem: Environmental > Aquatic > Freshwater > Lake | place: Finland: Lake Alinen... | reverse complement strand
GGAGAAGATATGATTATTGATGGTAATGGAAGCTCATTAAGAAGCTGGTGTTATATTAGCGATTTTATAGAAGCCATGATGTGTTTCATTGAAAAACCAAATATAGATACAGAGATATTCAATGTTGGTGACCCATGGAATACTGTTTCCAATAAGAATTTAGCCAATATGATAATTAACTTGGCTAATAATGATAACAGGTTATTGATAAAACCCAAAATGATATTTCGTCCCATGCCATTTACCGATATAAAAGCAAGGTATCCTGATATCACCAAAATGACAAACACTTACAATTGGACACCTAAAGTCAATATTGAACAAGGCATTTGTGAAACTTACAAATGGTTCATCGATACTTTCAAATAAAATATTTTTTACGTATTCTCTTAATATTATCTAATTGCAACTTCTTTACTACATTCATTCAGCTAAGAGAAGTATTAAGTTGTTTTCAAACTCAGTAATATCAATGTTTAGATGAAAAGTATGAAAATCGGCATTGAAATAGTTTTTTCTATTGGCGTATTTTTCAACATTATTACTTGTTATTGGTTCACAGAACTGATAATAGAATTCGTGTTTCAGTACCCCGGCTAATCGCCAGTAAACAATACAATGATGATCTTTTGAGCTTTTTATATGACGATAGAAATCCAGAATTTTTCCACCTTCTTTCATAAAAATCATATTGGTCATTCCGGAACCATGTATACCAATTAAATATTTTGTTTGTTGCATCATGGCTACTTGTTCAAAAAAGCTATAATCCTCAAAGTCAACAATAGCAAAACCATGAGTTTTCAGAACATCATAAAATTCATTCTCATTTTGTATAAATCGCCTTTTTGACGCTTTTCGGGAAATAAATATTTTATCATTATCAAGAGGTGACTTGATATTATTATTTATAATATATTCAAAATAATAATCTTTAATTTTCTTTAATATAGAAGCTTCATAATTATCACAATATTTTTTTTGTGTGACAAAGTTTAACTTAGGGAATTTAATTATACTATTATTTTGAATATATTTAATATTAATATTTGGAATCGCTTTAAGAGAATCATTTACAAAGTTGTTTGATTGTAAACTTTCTGGTAATAACAAAGTGTATTTTTCAAGGCTTCCTGATACAGATAAAAGTCTGTAAAGGCTCTCAGTTATCCAATGGTAATAATTAAACCAGTTGTGAATCAATAGATAATTATTGTTTGAATCTAAAAAGATTATTTCCCCTTTCTTACTAAATTCAGATTCAACATGGCGTGTGAAGATCATATCATAGTAGCTCTTAATTATTTTTACATTTCTTCTATCCCATTTACCATGAATTGATTTTGAGTTGATGATAAAATTTTTATAAACAATTCCAAATTCGGTAGCTATATATAAATAAGCTTTCTTTACTTTAATAAGTTTCGATGGTCTTATATAATAAAAATTTGAATTTTTAAAAAGCCGGTTATCTTTTTTCTTTAAGTTGACAGGATAAGGAATGATGAATGTGTTTTTCTTTAAAAGAGGAATGTTTAAAAGAATTTGTTTCCTTAGTTTTTGAGCGAAACCTATTTCTCTTATGGTATTAAGAATTTTATATAAAAAGAACTTAACCTCATTATAAACCAGATAAATAAAATGAAATAGAAAGGTATAAATTACTTTAAAAAAGGAAATATTAGTCTTTCTTGTATCATTATGCAGATAAAGAATCATGGAAAGAAAAGCTCTGATTAAAATATATCTCTGATACCTATCGATTAGAGTCTGTTTTATTTTTTTTATTTGCATTTTCTTATCAAATACTACAGTAGTGAAAGTGTAAAAGCATAATTATAAACTTAAGCTATACAAATATAAAATAAATTTTCGACAAAAAAGATTATTCAACTGATGCTTTAATTTCCAATAATATTTTACCCTGATTTGTATTTGCTGTAACATATATGTTCTCCTTTATTTGACCTGAGAGGTCTTTGCTGTCGAACAATATGTTGATGACACCAGTACCACCGGGCATAATTTCTTTTGCAGCCCAATCTGTTATAATTGCAGAAGAAGTGGTTTCTACAGAGGTAATTAAAAGAGGAGATTTGCCAGTGTTTTTAAAAATAAAAATATGTGTTTTTCTATCTCCTTTAGCCACATTACCAAAATCATGATTTGGATTTCTGAACGTAATTTCGGGGAAATTAAAGTCAGTACTGTCGTGTCCTGAATTATACATAACAATTTCTACTTTCCTTTCTAGGGCAGCTATGCGACTGTAAACAGAGTTTTTTAAGTCATTGGGGTTTTTACTTACAAATGAACTGGCTTGCATATCACCTAAAGGCTCTTCATAGATTTCCAACTTGCCACCATTGCCAGCAGTTTTGTCCAGATATTTCATAAACTTGCCGTTTTCATAAGTTTTAATGTAATTAATTAGGCTTGAGATGCGCCTCTTCGAAAGATTGATATTGTACTGACTTGTATTTAACGGACTGCAATATCCTCTTATTGTTATCTGAACAGTATTGCCAGCTTCAAGGTCTTCAGAAAGCCATGCAGCAAATTTCTTCAGCTTTTCAAACCCATTCAGAACATAATTGGAAAAGAAATCTAAAACATCATTTTGTGCTTTTATTTTATCTTCTCCTGATAGACCTTCAGAATATTCTTTTACATAAATATCTTTTAGTTTTGTGTAATTTGCTAATGCTGTTTCGTATGATATTTCTGTTGTCGTTTTAGTAGTTGCAGGATCTGGTTCATCATTATGGAAATACAGTGTCAGGGGGAGCAGTTCATCTATGCGGGTTTTTATTGTTACAGGTATGCTATCTTTGACTTTTGTTATAATTGGTGTAGTGTCTTTTTTTACCTCATCAAATTTAATATAATACAAATCATTACAGCAAGTTTCTCCTTTCAGATGCAAAGAGCCTGGACGGTTTGAAGTAATGTAGCCTTCAGGATAGTTCTCATTTAAAACAAAATACATATCGTTATAACTTGTATTAATTGGATATCCAACATTTTTTGGTTTAGACCATTCATTAAAGAAGCCTTTTGTTTTAAAAATATCAAATCCTCCCAATCCTTCTATCCAGTCAGAGCTAAAGTATAAAGTCTGTGTTGGAATATGATAATAAGGAGAAATCTCATCGCCTGGTGTATTTACAAAACTACCAAGGTTAATAGGTTCGTTAAAAACATTATCTTTGATTACAGAATACCAAATATCCATACCACCTTGTCCACCAGGTCTGTCGGATACGAAGAATAAAACATCTTGAACATTGTTATATCTGCCGTAAGCCGGCTGTGTAGAAGTATAACCTGGTAAATTTATTCTGTTATTAAGCTTTTCAGGAGTTGTCCATCTGTTATTTTCAAATTTGCTTTTGTACAGATTACAGCTCATTTTTGAAGGTTTGTCTTCATAACACCTGCTAAAGAAAATAGTATTTCTTTCAGGATTAAAAGTTATATTGGCATTGTGGGCTTCATTAGTATTTATTTTGCTATCCATCTCTTTTGGCTCACTCCATCCGCTAATACTCATATTTGATCTATAAATCATCGTATTATATGATGGCGGTATCAGTGTATTGGGCATCTCTTTACTTGTCGGGCGCAGAGAAGAGAAGTACAGTACGCTGTCACCCAACGGGTAAGAATTAAATTCCGAATAGGGCGTATTGATGGTATTTTCTATTCTGCTTATTGTTACTTTCAGAGTATCTTTTATTATTTCGAGTGCTTTTATACATGAAGCAACTTCTTGTTTGGCTTTTAATAATTCAGGGCTGTTTGTTGAGGCATTATTATTAACAAATTGCTCAAAGAAATTAAGAGCCTCATGATATTTACCCAAACTCTTACTAACGCTTCCCAGATGAAGATAAAGTAAAGGATAGTTATTAACTATTTTTTTTTCTTTAATAAATAAATACCATTTTTCAGCATCTTTATATGCATATGATAGTCGGGAAGCATCTGCAAGCCAATAAGCAATATCAATATTCTCAGGTTCCAGCTCAATAGCTTTTGAAAAATAATAGGAAGCACTATAAAAGTCTCCATTGCCGAATGCCTCATGTGCAAATTTAAGATTCTCTTTATTTGCCTGAGCAAATAAAAATGTATTATAAAATAACAGAACTAAAGCTATCAAAATATGTTTTCTTCTCATCAAAAGTTTTTCTGTTTAATCTATTATATTAAGATACTTTAATTTTAAAAAATAGGACATGGCACTTTTCTGACATAGCTTCTTTTTGAGTCCAGTATATATTTAAATGATAATTCCAGACCTCCCAGATTTCTGCTTGCTGGCTTTAAATCAGAATAATTAATATCATAACTTACAGCAAAATTATATTGCAAATAATCAAAGCCGGCAACTAAAATTGCTGCATCTTTAACCCTGAAAAACATACCAAAATTAAAAGTTGAATAGTTGATGGGATTAGGACTTTTAATATATCTGAAAGTACTTCCCAACAAAAACTCGTTGAAATTATCCTGCCTGGCATAAAAAAAACCGGGTATCAATTCATACTTATCAGATGCCTGAAAAATGGTATTTGCGAAGACCAGCAATTTCCTGTTTAATATGGTATTAGGGTCATTGTAAAAAGTCTGTTCAGGTTTATTTATATGAAATAAAGCAACCCCCGCATCAAAGCCTAAATTACTCGTGTGCTGATAGTTCCAGTACACACCTGCTGAAATATCAAAGAAAATGAAATTAGTTTTTGAAAAAGTTTCGTCCTGAGGTAATGATGGGTCAAGTGTTTTTCCATCATATTGACTGTCGAAGTTTAAAGCACTCTGATTAAAACTTTTTTGAGAAATACCGGGTTGCAAAGCAATTGAAATATAATGGTTGTTTAACCTGTTTAATGCTTTAATATATGAAAAAGCAAAGTTGATCTGAGTGGTGCTGTATGCTGCATCACCTGCTTTATCAGTATTGATAACAACACCTGCGCCAAACATATCCTGCTGATGGCTTCTTTGAATAACGGGCATGTCGAAAGAAGCAGAAAATGTACGGTATGGAGTTGTTACCGATTGCCATTGATTTTTATAATTGAGGGTGAAGCGATGTGAACCCATAAAATAACCTGCCTTTGCAGGATTCAGATTTAACGGTGAATTATAAAATTGCGAAAAATGAATATCCTGACAGAATAATCGGGAAATGAAAATGAATTCAACCATTAACAGCATTAATATTTTCATTCCTTTTTTCTTCATCAATCTGCCAATTAGCGTAACAATGTGATATTACCCTTTTTAAAAAACTTTTGTTTATCAATACAGGTTACATCGAGATAATATACATAAACACCTGGTTCAGAAAGCTTAGATTTATAAATGCCATTCCAACCATCAGAAATATTACGTGTCTCAAAAACCATTTCTCCCCATCGGTTATAAATGGTCAGGTAAAGTTCGTCGATTATTCGCCCCCTGACGTACAATACGTCATTTGCGTTATCACCGTTAGGAGAAAAAGCGTTAGGAATAAAAATATTTGATTCATCACAAATAACATCTATAACATAAATAGTTACAGAGTCTTTTAAAACACATCCCCATTGATCAATAATGTCAACATAATATGTAGTTGTTTGGGTGGGTGTTGCAATGGGATTATAAATTGTAGGGTTATTCAGAGTATTGGCAGGATGCCATTGATAGGTGAAACCATTCAGTTGGGTAGTAAACAAACCTGTTGACTGGCTTTTATAAATAGTATCTTTTTGGGCATAGGTGTGAATATTTGGAGGAAAAATAGTAGAATCTGCTACCGATATTGTGTCTGTTATTGTGCAACCATGAGCATCAGTTAGTAATACACTATACAAGCCTTCACAGAGGTTAGTTGCAGATTGAGTTGTTTGCCCATCGCTCCATGTATAATAATAAGGAGGTGTGCTTCCTGATGGATTGGCTATTGCAACACCGTTACATACCTGTACACAGGGTACATTGGTTGATGTTAGCTGTATCAGCAAAGGACTGGGCTGAACCATAACTACAGTATCTTTTGCTATACATGAATTACTATCGGTTACTGTCACATAATATGACCCATTGCAAAGATTATTTACTGTAGGTGTTGTGCTATTATTACTCCATATAACATAGTAGGGCATTGTCCCTCCGTTGATTAAAACACTGGCATTGCCATCGCAATAGCCAAAACATGTAGGATTAATAATATTATTTATATTAGCCGTAAGTAGCAAAGGTTGAGTGATGGTTATAAAAACATTTCTGATGCAACCTGCAAACTCGGTTACACTGACATTATATACGCCTGAACATAAGTTACTCAGACTGTTAGTAGTTTCGCCATTTACCCAATGGAAAGTATATGGTGTTGTGCCTCCGATGCCAAAAGCAATGGCATTACCATTACATGAATCATGACAAGTAACATTATTAAAGTTTACATGGGCATCGAAACTGGATGTATCATGAATATTAACAGGCAATACTGATGTACAGCTGTTAGAATCGGTTACAGTAACTGTATAGATACCTGAACATAAACTATTTATCTGAGGTGTTGTTTGTCCCGAAATCCAATTGTAAGTGTAAGGAGGTGTACCACCGCTTCCTGCAACTGTTATTGAACCGTTGCAAATGCCATTACAAACTACATTAACAGTATCAATAATAACAACACTAAGTTGTGGGGGTTGTTGGATAAGGTAAGTGTTTATTAATTTACAACTGTTAAAGTCAGTTATTGTCAAAGTGTAACTACCAGCACATAAAGAATCTATATATGGAGAAGACTGTCCATTTGTCCATATATATGTGTATGGAGTTGTACCTCCAGAAGGGGTAACATTGATTGTTCCGTTACAAAAATTATAACAACTGACATTTTGAACTATAGGAGTTGAAAGAAGTACTGTGACATTTACTTCTACATCTGCTGTTTTGGCACAACCATATTGGTCGGTAGCAGTAACTGTATAAGTAGTATTGGTCTGTGGATTTACCAATGGAGAGGATGTGTTGCCACCGCTTATTATAGAAGAAGTTGGTTGCCATGAATAAGTAAGCGGATTTAAAGGATTTTGATTATATGCATTTATTGTTGTGCTGTTGCCAAGACATATAGTTTGTTGCTGGCTTGTAGTTATGTTGACCAGTGACACATTAACATGGATAGAATCAATAGATGTGCAATTGTGATTCTTTACCTGTAAATAATAAGTTGAACTTCCAGTAACATTAAGATTAATACTGTTTGAATAAGGGAACAGATTTAAAGTATCTGTGAAATTTGAGTTTGACGACCACAGATAGGATATAACAGGTTGATTAGCTGATCCATGTAAAGTAACCGAACCCTGACAAACAGTGGTGTCATTTCCTGCATTTGCTTTCAGATTATCTACATAAACAGTTTGATGAAGTGTGTCAATGCATATTCCGTTTGAAATAAGCAACATATACTGAGTGGTATTGATGGGTGAAGCGATGGGGTTAGGAACATCAGTAGCACTTAGATTAGTGCCCGGAATCCAATTATAAGTTGTACTGGTGTCAGGGAGAGGGAGGATGCCTATTTGAGTAAAGTCTCCTTTGCAAATAGTATCAGGTGCTAAAGTGCCGATAGTATTTGATAGAATAATAATTTGTTTAGTGATAGTATCTGAGATATTACACGAACCCATATCTGAAACAATCAGGGTTACATTGTATATGCCAGATTGGTTATATGTTGTTGATGGATTATATTGTGTGGAAGTGCTACCATTACCAAAATCCCAATGACATGTTATCCCAGTCCCGCTTGTAATATGTGAAGTATTATGAAAATTTACAGTTGCCGGTGCACATAAAATTGGTGGAGAAACAAAGTTAGCAACGATAATAGGAAGTCCGAAATCCATTTTAAAAACGGCATTATTACAATTGTAGCTGTTATTTGTTTGTGACCAGGCCCCTGGTGTTGTAGGTGTATCAGAATGACCTCCACATCCGGCACACATAGCTTGATAAATAATTCCCTTTTTATCAAATCTGCTTGTACCGCCATCTACATGGTCATGGCTTATAGCACCTCCAAAATATGTAGCGTAAACCATAGAAGAAGCATCATCGGTTATAACAAGCAAATAAAAATCGCTGTTATCTGTTACTGATTGAAAAGCGTTAGGTGTGATAGGCAGTCCGCTGGTACCTCCAAATCCATTGACAGCACCACCCCAACCTGAAAGATAGATATTATTGCAAAGGTCAACAAGAAATGCAGTAGGTGAGATATTGGGCACACCTGTTCCAGTACCAAAAACTGTTGACCAAATCAGAGTATCTAACTTAGCACCTAATTTACTTATAAATTGCCCTCCATTGGGAGTATTCCATAAGGCATTATGAATCAATGTATTACCAGTTGCCTTTGTTTGTCCGAAAACATATACAAAACCTAATTTATCTCTTTGGACAAAATATACCTGATCATATGCATTTGAACCGTAATAAGTAGAATAAAGAATATTATTGCCGTTTTTATTTATTTTTGTAATAAATCCATCGCAATTACCACCGAGATATGTTGGTTCATAAGTGCCTGTCGTTGTTGGGAAGTTAGTAGAACTGGTACCACCGGCAACATAAACATTGCCATCATTATCATCTACGGCCATGCTGTAAACGGCATCATTGCCGCTGCCCCCAATAAATGAACTCCAGATTATTGTACTTAAATCGTTATCCATTTTAATAATTACACCATCTTGCTGTCCTCCACCAAAAGTAGGTTGGAAGGCATTTGGAGAAACAGGAAAATTAGACGATTGGGTGCTTGAAACAATCCAGCAGTTATTGTTTTTATCCAGAAAAACTTCTCCGCGAGCTTCGTCAGCATAATTGAATTTTAAAGGAGCTGCTGAACTTAATCCATCATTACCACTGCCACCAATATATGTAGAAGCTAAAAGTGCAGTACCGTTAGCATTGAAACGTGAAACAAAAATATCAGACCCTTGGGTATATTGTAAAACATAGGTCATAGTATATGCAGTACCTCCGTTGAAAGAATTGTCATAAGCTCCTGTTGTTGTTGGGAAATTTGTTGAACCGGTCGTTCCAAAAACAAACAGTTCATTATTGTTGTTTACAAAGATACTGTGTGGAATCTCAGGACCATTGCCACCTAGTAATGTCGAATATATCAGAAAAGAACCTGTTGTGTCGTATTTTGTAATAGATACATCACAATATGCACCACCAAAAAGAGTCTGATAAGCACCTAAACTCATTGGATAACCTATCCCCATTGCTATGCCAGCTGCATATACAAAACCATCATAATCATATGTTGCAGTATAACCCCAGTTATCAACAGTAGATCCTGAAAATGTTGAAAAAATAAGTGTTGGATCAATAATTAAATTATAATTCTTATTATAGTTTTTTGGTAATTCAAAAGAGACTTTATTATCCTTTAAATTGAATTTAGTTGCAATTTCAACTGTGTCATTGTCAATGATTTGATAAGAATATGGTTTCAATTCCGTTACTTCATTAACAGACGTTTTAATGACCAGATGCCCATGACTACTTATACTTATATTATCCTGACCATTGTATTCCAGCAATATATTTTTAGGATTTGCATTGGTTTTAACAATGAAATTGTATTTTAATAAATGATCTTTTTCATATACTTTTAAGTCAATATCTTTATAAAGGTTTTCGTAGTTTATTTCACTGTATTTTTTTACTTCTGAGGCCCATTTGCTTTTATCATTCCCAATATAATAGTTTACATAATCGAATGTGGGATTATTACCTGTAATTTTTACCTGCGGGTTTGCATCTACAAAACGCATTTTATAAGCATGATAATTAACTATGGAATCAAGTTTTGGATGATTTTTCTTATATCCTTCTTCTAAAAGCTTATAATGTATGAGTTCTCTGGAAGCCTTGGTATCTTCAAAAGCATAAGTAATCCCATCATTTTCGTAAAAAATAGCAGTTCCCGTTAATTCAGTTTTAAATTTAACCTGTTCTTCCCACTGATTTTTGTTTTCAATAAAGAAAATATGTCCGGAACAACAATTTTTAATTGTTTTCTGTGCATGTACTGATGTACATGAAATAATAAAAATAAATAATAATGCTTTTTTAATGTCAAACATTATGTTTTTTTTCAAAAATACTAAATAAATATTATATGCCACTTAATGACGTAATATAAATAATGTAGTTGTTCAAATTTACGAAAAAAATGCCACATATTATTAAAAATATGTTTATAGCTTAATTTATATATTTGCAGTGCAATTAAATTAATTATTAATCGGTTTTAATTATTCAGAAATTTATGAAACAGAAACAATTGTACTTATGGATTTTTGCAATATTTTTTACCTTTTCTATAGCTTATTTTCAGAGAAAAACAGGGCCTACTGTCCCGGTTACTGGAAAAATTTCAATAGAAAATTCAGATGTTAAATACTACCTATTACGTACTGAGACGACTGGTAAGGATGCTGAAGTTAATATCTTTACAGGGAATAATGATATTAGCGGCTCTTTAAGATACAAGCGTTATAAAAGTCATGATGAATGGTCAGAGAAAGAGATGACATATAAGGATGGTTATCTGACAAATTTAATTCCTTCACAGCCACCAGCAGGAAAAGTGATGTATGAAGTTGTATTAAAAAAGAATAAGAAAAGCTATTTTTTAACACAAGAACCTGTTATCATTAGATTTAAAGGAGATGTTCCAAATATATTTCTCATCCCACATATTTTCTTTATGTTTATTGGTTTGCTGATGTCTGTTAGAATAGGATTGCAAAGTATTTTTATAAATACCCCATCAATTGTTAATATTTCTATAACTTTTATTTTTTTAGTTCTAGGAGGATTAATTTTTGGACCTATTGTTCAGAAATATGCATTCGGTGCATATTGGACAGGTTTTCCCTTTGGGCATGACTTTACAGATAACAAAACAGCATTTGCAATTCTATTTTGGGCTATAGCCTTGATTATGTCTTTATTCAGAAACAAAAATACCAGATGGTGGATTCTGGCAGCAGCAATAGTTTTATTGTCTACTTATTTAATACCTCATAGTTTGTTTGGGTCAGAACTAGATCAATCTTCTTTAGAGCAAAAATTATGATAAATATGCACGTTACTCGTATTATTTAAGTGATGCTATGTTTTTTTTATTTTAGGAGAGTTCTAAATACACCAATTTTGTTTTTAACTTGCATTATTGAAAAGATGGCACTTCTAAATACTCAGTGACCCAATAATGGAGAGATGTGAGTTTTTCCAATTTTCCAACATTCCATAATTCCAGAATTTTAAAACCCACCATTATAGTGTTGATGAACTTAGTGATAGTATTGCAGGAGAATATTTTAGGAGGATATTAACATTTTTATATTTTTATGTCCTTTTTTAATATGATAATTTTATATTTGCAAATATTTTAATTATAAAATTTATTATACCCCAATATTTATGGATAACAGAGTGATTGACCTTACGCAATATGGTATTTATGAGGTTGAAGAGATATATTACAATTTATCATACGATGAATTATTTACACATGAAACAAATGAAGAATTAACCGGTTACGAAAAAGGTTATGTTACTAGTACTGGAGCTGTTTCCGTTGATACTGGCGTTTTTACCGGACGTTCTCCTAAAGACAAATATATTGTAAAAGAAGATGAATCAAGCCAGAATATATGGTGGGCAGAACCCAATAGGAAGAGTTCTGATAATAAGCCTATCAGTCAGGAAATATGGAATGATTTACTCGAAAATTCGCGTAAACAGTTATCTACTAAAAAGTTATATGTTACTGATGCCTATTGTGGTGCAAATGAAAACACAAGATTAAAAATCCGTGTTATTACTGAAGTAGCATGGATGTCGCATTTTGTTAAAAATATGTTTATTACCCCTAAAGAAGAAGAACTGAATAACTTTGTGCCTGATTTTGTGATGCTTAATGCTTGCAAAACAGTTGACCATAAATGGGAAAAGCATGGTTTGAACAGCGATGTATACGTGGCTTTCAATATTAAAGAAAGGATGGCTGTTGTTGGAGGTACATGGTATGGTGGTGAAATTAAAAAAGGATTTTTTTCTATAATGAATTATTTTTTACCCTTAAAAGGAATTGCAGCAATGCACTGTTCTGCTAATATGGGACCAAATGGAGACACTGCTTTATTTTTTGGTTTGTCGGGTACGGGGAAAACAACATTGACTGCCGATCCAGAGAGGTATTTAATTGGTGATGATGAACATGGTTGGGACGATGACGGTATTTTTAACTTTGAAGGAGGGTGTTATGCCAAATGTATCAATCTGAGCAAAGAAAATGAACCAGACATTTATAGTGCCATTAGAAAAAATGCTTTATTAGAAAATGTAGTATTTAATCCTGCAAATGGTGAAATTAATTTTGCAGACGGCTCCAAAACTGAAAACACAAGAGTTTCTTACCCACTAGATCATATTAACAACATTGTTAAGCCAGTTTCTAAAGGAGGACATCCTAAGAAAATTATTTTTTTAACAGCAGATGCTTTTGGTGTTTTCCCGCCTGTTTCAAAATTGACTAAAGACCAAGCAATGTATTACTTTTTAAGTGGTTATACTGCTAAACTAGCCGGAACAGAGAGGGGTGTAAAAGAACCTATGCCTACATTCTCTTCAGCCTTTGGAGCAGCTTTTCTTTTACTTCATCCGACAGTTTATGCCGAGCTATTAGGTAAAAAGATGGAGGAACACGGTGCAGATGCTTATCTTGTTAATACTGGTTGGATTGGTGGACCTTATGGTGTTGGTAAGAGAATTGATATTAAATCAACCCGCAATATAATTACTGCTATTCTGGATAATTCTATTGATAATGTAGAATTTGAAGAGCTGCCTACTTTTGGCTTAATGATACCTACACATGTTAACGGTGTTAACAGTGCTATTCTAAATCCAAGCAAAAGCTGGAAATACGAAACAGCTTATATGAAACAAGCTGAAATGCTTGCAGAGAGATTTATAAATAATTTTGAAAATTTTACCGATACAGAAGAAGGTCAGCACCTTGTAGCTTCAGGTCCTAAGAATAAGTTCATGAAGCAATATTATTCATACTATGAAAAGAAAATATCAGACCTTCAAGCCAACTTTAAAGAAGAGGTAGCAAGGCTTAAAGATCAGATTTACATACTTCAAAATTCATACACAGAATACATCTCTTTCAATTCAATAAATACAGATTATAAAAACAGACTTTTAAACAGGCATATACCTATTGTTTCGTATATTGAAACTGGGAATAAAGATTTATCTCAGAAAGCTGATCATGCATTTGATCGGATTATTGATATAGCAGGTTTTGTTTTCTTTAATCCAAGCAACGATCATAAAAAATTTAACCAGAGTATGGCTAAATCCAAGGAACCTATTACATTAAAAGATGTATATCATTGCGTTGATAGGATAGGAGCTGCTTTTACAGCTGTTTCCAAAGGCCAACATTATGATGATATTGAAATGGTCGATGCAGTAAAATTCTTTATTGATTCAACAAATGAAATATCGAACATCATCATTAAATTAGGTTCATTGCTATTGGTAAAGATGAATAATGGTCAAAATCAAGTTGAGTTGCATATTAGAAAACTTTCTATTTCGGGTCTTATTCATGTGGATAAACATCCTGAGCTTCTGAGAGAACCTGAAAAACTTTTACATGAGCTAAATTCATTTACAAACATTTATTTTTATTAAAATATTCATCCCTCTTCTTTTAATTTTTATTAACCAATATTAAATTTATGGAAGTTACCCGAATATTTGATATTCTTGACAAGTATGCCAATGAATTTCCTTTTAAAGAGGTTGCTATGGCTGGCAAAGACCCTGGTGGTTTTTTTACTTATTCGACTTCGGATTATATTGAAAATTCTAATAATATAAGCTATGGACTTTTAAGTCTGGGCGTATCAAAGGGAGATAAAATTGCATCAATAACTTTTAACCGCCCCGAATGGAATTTCTTAGATATGGGTATATTACAGATAGGTGCAGTACATATTCCAATTTACCCAACAATTAGCGATACTGACTATGAATATATTTTAAAACATGCAGAAGTAAAATATATTTTTATAGCAGGGGAGGAGATGTATAGAAGAATAGAGCATATTTTACCAAATATACCCTCTATTAAAGCTTTATATACATTCAGAAACATACACGATTTCAATCATTTAAGTGAGCTTATTACTTTTGGCTCAAAGAATAAGGATTTTAAGAAACTTAACGATATAAAACAATCTATTTCTGAAAATGATATAGCAACTATAATATATACTTCGGGCACTACAGGAACTCCAAAAGGTGTTGTTCTATCACATAAGAATATTATAAGCAATTTTAAAGCTGCATCTAAAATACCTCCCTACAGTCACAAACAGATAGCCCTGAGTTTTTTACCTATATGTCATATTTATGAAAGGATGTTAAACTATATGTATCAGTATATAGGGTTAACAATTTATTATTCAGGCTCTTTAGCAAATTTATCAGATAATTTCATAGAGTTTAATCCTCATATATTTTCAACAGTACCACGGCTACTTGAAAAAATATTTGACAAAATTATTGCTAAAGGAAACACTTTAAAGGGACTAAAGAAAAAGATATTTTTTTGGTCTATAAATTTAGCATTAGATTATAATATAGGCAAAGAAAAGAAATTGATATATGCCTTAAAACTTTATATAGCCAGAAAGTTGGTATTAAACAAAATAAAAGATACATTAGGAAAAAATATAGATATTATTGTATCAGGAGGTGCTGCTCTTCAATTAAGACTTTGTAAGTTTTTCTGGGCGTTAGGTATTCGAGTTTTAGAAGGATATGGTCTTACAGAAACATCACCGGTGCTTACTGTTAATAATTTGCAGCAATATGGAACAAAATTCGGCACTGTAGGATTGCCTTTTGATGATGTCGAAATTAAAATTGCACAAGACGGAGAAATTATTTGCAAAACACCTGGTTTAATGCAGGGCTACTATAAAGAAGAAGCCATGACGAGAGAAGTTATTGATAATGATGGATGGTTTCATACAGGTGATATAGGAGTTATTGAAAATAGCGGACATTTGAGAATTACAGATCGCAAGAAATTAATTTTTAAAACTTCTTTTGGTAAATATATAGCCCCACAACTTATCGAAAATAAATTTAAAGAATCAATGTTTATAGATCAGATAATGGTTTTTGGTGAAAATCAGAAATTTGCTGCTGCTCTTATTGTTCCTGAATTTATTAATCTTAAAAACTGGTGTGACGTAAAAGGATTAAAATCTGATGACAAAACAGAAATGATTAATCATAGTGAGGTAAAAAAGCTTTTTAAAAATGAAATAACCCATTTTAATTCTTTTTTTGGTGATTATGAAAGAATAATGCAATATGAACTTCTTGATAAAGATTGGAGCATTGAAAGTGGTGAACTAAGTGCTACACTTAAATTAAGAAGGTCCTTCATTAAAGTGAAATACAGAGAAAAGATGCAAAAAATATTTGCTGATATTTAAAAGTGAATTCAACAGTTTTACAGCAATTTTTTATCGTTGGTTTAGTTATTCGACAATTACTCTAATCCCCTCAGAATGAGATGTAAACTCGGGTGCATACATGCTCTGTATAGTTGTTATGCCGTTAGAAAAATCTCCTTTATGGGTAACAAAAAGAGGGTATTCAAAAACGTATGTCCCTTTAGGCAGATATGAAATAAAGAAATTTGTCGCTGCATCTCCTGTACTTTCATAATATCCTAATCCATCCTGATATTTGTACTGAGATATAACATTAACAGGTTCAAAACCTGATGCGCGCATGTCTTTCATGTGAACATATTCCATATCTCTGTCAACTCTTAATTCAATACGTATTTTCAATTTGTCACCTACTTTGAGTTTGTTTCCTTCAGAAACAGGTTTGATTACAATACCTGAGGGAGTACTTTCTTCAATGAATACTTTTTTGTTCAGTTTAAGAGGTGTTTCTGCAGATGTAATCTTGTCTAATTGCTCGAAGTATTGCCAATATAATCCACCCCAAGCAATACCTTCATCACTTTTCTTAACTTTTACCACGCCCATTTCCGGTTTTATTTCATTGCCATTCCATGATGTTTTGAAATATCCGGTTCCAGCTTCTACTTTTACATCATCTAGTTTTTTGGGGTCAACAATAAGATTGCCTAGACTTATTTCTACCAATTGTTCGCTTGCCAAAAAATCGGTACCCTTTAGAATAAGAGCATAAATGGCTTCAGCCGTAGCTTTTGTTGTTTTCCAATCCTGAGTTTGTTTTTGTTTAAGGAGCCAGATTTTTAACTCATCAACAGCCTTAGTATCTTTGGCTACTTCGTCGTAAACTTCAATGAGCAGCGATTGCGTTTCAATAGGTGCCTGATACCAATAGTAACCACCATTGTTATCTTTCCAGTACATGCCCATTTCTTCGGAGGTGATTGCATTTTCAGTTAACGATTTGACAATATCAGCCGGAACTTTGAGCTCATTGTATCTATTTAGTGCTAAAGCAATCATCCCTTGTTCGTAACGGTTTTTATTATTCCAGTATTTTTTAGCTTGTCCGAAATAATAGTCGAAAGCTTCTTTGTTTGCTTTATTAATTTCAATATTTGTGAAGAAGCTACGTGTATAAAGGTAGTGGATGAGGAATGAACTGATATGGTCTTTATCCATAGTGCTGCCGGAGTATTTCTTTAAATCGATATAATCCTCTCTAAGTCTGTCATCAATATATCTGATGGCTTGAGTAACAGCATTCTTTATCTTAATGTCTTCCTCCCATTTGTCAACACCCAAACGATTGAGTTTACCTAATCCTGCAACAATATATTGGGTTATATATCTGTCGTCGGGCATACCTTTGAACCATGACCAACCACCATTAGGCATCTGATTTTGTAAAAGTTGTTTTAAAGCCTTATCTTTTTCACTTGCCATTTTATTCATGTCGAAAAGTAAAGCAATATGTTTTTTCCTTTCGCTTTCATTCTTGCCATTCAGCAACCATGGTGTTTCTTGCAGCATTACAGACTTTAATTCCTGATTTTTTTCAAGATTTGAAAGCAATGCATCAGGGGTAATATTTTGCCAACTGTCAAAAACCCTTTTTATTTTCGGGTTAGAATTAGCGATATGCGAAGCTATAGAATTGGCGTAGTAACGGCTGAATATCTGTTCGTTGCATTCATAAGGGTATTCTATAAGATAAGGTAATGCCTGGATGGCGTACCATGCAGGGTTAGAAGTAAATTCCAATGTCAACTTGTGATTTTTAAGTGTACTTGAATTTTTTGAGTTGATAAGTTTCTCAAAGTTGAATGTTTTTTCCGATTTACCTCTTATTGGCAGGGGTAAGGTTTCTGTAACAAGCATTCTGTTTGAAAGAACAGGAATTGCCATTTCTTCACCATCAGAGAAATTACCTGCTTTGGCAATAATGCGGTAAGTTACAGCTTGTGTTCCTTCTTTTATAAATAAGTCCCAGAAAAGTGGAGCACTTTCACCAGCCTTAACATTAAAGTTGACAATAGGAGTTTTGTTTTGTAAATCAGCATCAATAGGTTGCATTGTAATTGCATCAAACAATTGCAGTTGCGCCGTACCGTTGAGTTCTTTATCACTTAAGTTGGAAACTTTGGCACTGAACTGTATCTTGTCATTTTCGCGAAAGAACCGGGGTGGATTTGGCATGACCATTAAATCTTTCTGGGTAACAAGTTCTTTTTCTAATGTCCCGGATTTTAGATCTTTAGTATGTGCAAACGACATTATTCTCCATTTAGTCAGAGATTCAGGAACAGTGAAAGAAACAACAACTTCACCGTTTTCGTTGGTTGTAAGTTGTGGAAAGAAGAAAGCTGTTTCGTTGAAATTAGTTCTTATCTGCACAGGGGCGTTAGAAGCATCACCACCACGGAAATCCTTTCCATTAGGCATCTCAGCATTTTTATCTGCTTTTTCACCTGCCTGACCCTCTAAGCCACCAACTTCTTTTCCGTTTTCTTCAAAAGATACTCCTGTATCACCATCTCTGGCTGGAGCAGCAGGTGTTGCCATAGCCATTTTTCTCCTTGCACCTTTTGTTGTTGTTGTGGTTTCAGCTTCATCTGCCATCAGATATGCATCTTCTCTGTAATTTCCATATCTACCCCAACCGTAAAAATAAAAACCAAACCAATTAAGGGTATTATAATTTCTTGAAGTTAACATGTGTTTTATCTTTTCTTTTTTTGAATAGATATATGCATTTTCAATTTTAAAAGATTTATTATTGTCCCAATAAAAACGTGTGCTATTATAGGTTAAAATATTAAAGAACCAATAATTACGTGCAAAAGCATCCAGTGAAGCATCATACATCGTTGTCAGAAGTTCTGCAAGCAACTTTTCGCCTTTCTTGTCTTTAATAATGATTTTCCATTCCTCTTTCTGCCCCGGATTAAGTTTGTCTCTGAAAGTGGCGTATTCAATATCTAACATTTTGTTAGTATATGGAACTGTAATATTTTCAGAATAGGTGTATTGTCTGTTATCTTTTACGAATGCAAAATGAACTGTAAAATTTCCTCTGTAATCTTCAGTAACAGGTATAGTAAGAGTTTTTACTTCATTATCCAGTTTTAACCATTCTCTTTTAATAATATTACCTTTATGCTCAATTTCATATATAAGGTTAACGCCCTTATCAGCACTGCCGACACGGAATTCAACATTTGTACCTGGTTCATATGTTTTATCAGGGAAGTCAACCCAAAACATATCATTAACAGGAGTTTTCTTATCATCCGAGCCATACAGCGTGAAGTAATATGCCTTTTCAACAGTTTCATTAAAAGCATCTTTAGCTTTTACTTCTACAATATATTTACCTGATTTCCAACTTTTTATGTTATCAATAGTAATTTCTTTTACTTTTCCCTTTTCTTTTTCAGTGGTAACAGTTATTTCCAAGCTTGATTTTTCTTTTTCCCACAATGTGTAATCGTTTTCATTATCATATATATCTTTTGGGAAAAGATTCTTATAATCAACCTCACTGATAATCTTTTTATCGCTCTTATTCCACAATTTTTCTCTATAAACTTTCTCGGGGTTCTTGAGTCTTGAAATTTTAATTTGGCATGGTGTAGGTTCATTTTCGCCATTGAGATTTGTAGATTCTATTTTTAAGGGTGAAAAATCGTTTTTGTTAATACCGTTGGGAATTGTCATATCAACAAGCAATGCGGTATAACCAACATAAATGGAAGCAGATGTTGAGCGCGTTTCTCCTGTAATATCAGTAACATCAGCATAGATAGTATAGTTAAAAACGGGTTTAAATTTTTTGTTTACTTTCTTATCAGGTACTGCTGTGAAATCAATATTAAAAGCACCATTAGCATCAGTTTTAACCGTACCGGTTTTAATAACAACCTCTGCTGATGTGGGGTAAGCGCAGCGCCACCCATAAATATAATAGGGATAACGGGTATTTCTAACTACCCTGTATTTAACTTCTGCATTGTCTATTGAACTTCCTGCATAAGCTGTGGCTTTCCCTTTGGCTTTAATAACTTCATTTAGTTTGTAAAGTCCTTTTATAGGATCAAAAGCTACTTCAAACTTGGGACGCTTGTATTCTTCAACCCTAAAATATTGATTGCCACTTTCATTACGGATGCTCATTGCACCAGTCAAAACACCTGTTGGAACTGTAAAAGTACCTGTGAAAGAACCAAATTCATTACTTTTCAAATTTAAACTGCTTACTTCCTGGTTGTTAACATCATAAAAAGTAACTTTTGTTGGGTAATTTGGTTTAATCACTCTGCTATCACCTTCACTTTCAATAATTAATCCTTTGAAGTAAACAGTCTGCCCGGGACGATAAATAGCTCTGTCAATGAAAAAATGTGTACTCAGAGTGGTTTTCTCTGTTTGATTGTTATAATTATACTGATAAAAATCTCTGTCAGAATAAATAAAGTCATCGTTGTTTGTAATTTCTATATTAAAGCTACGGTAATCAGCATTTTTCTCTGTTGGTATCTCAACAAAACCTTCTGAATTGGTTACAAACGATTTCCACTTTTTGTTTTCATAAGTGCGTTTTATACTGTTATACTCTTCTGAATAGGTTTGAATTTTGGCATTAGCTACGGGAGTGCCGTCATTTCTGTTTAAAACGTATATATGGTAAGTGCCTTCATCACTGCGTCTTGTTAAATAGCTTAGGTCAGTTACCATCACCGTACTGTAGATGACATCACCTTCTTTATATGAAAAATCTTTATTGTCTGAAGCTAATATAATGTAGTATCCCTTTTTTAACTCAGGGAGTGCAATTTCTGTAGAGTGTGTCTGATAATCTTTATCATCAATCAAATCTAAGGAAAGCGTTTTATCAAATTTCATGTTGATATAAGCATTCAGCATTTCCTGTGTAGATTTATATTTGAGGCGTTCATCTTTTATTTTTTGATAGTCTGCAGGAATTATTCTAAGATATAATTTTCCAACATTGGCATAAGAGAGATATCCAAGAAATTGTTTTTGCGAAGGTACAAATGCTTCTAAAGTAAGGTTTATTTTGGTGCTTTTAATACGGTCTGTAAGGTTCATACAATTTTTTGCTCCATCAGTTTTAGGAAATGCTTCAACAACTTCATTGCACTTGTCAACAGCTTTTTTTAATTCCCATTTATAATCGTCTGTTTGAGAAGGATTATACATCGTTCCTTTCAAATAATATTGATTGGCAATCTGATAAGAAACATCTGCTACTGCAGGGTCTCTTTTGTACTTTTCTTCTAATTTTAGAAGTGTTTTGAAATACAGTGTGTCTTTATCATCAAATTCAGCATAGCTTTGAATAAATCTGAGGCGTTTTAACTCAACATCAATTAATGGTCTTAAATCATAATTATTGATATGAAATTTAACGACATCCTGGATTATTTTTAATGCGTAATATTTGAAAGAAAGGCTATCGTTGGTTGAGAAATTCATTTTGATAAACTCTTCAGGCAGTGAGAAATAATCGGGATTATCAATTTTAAAAGCATCAAGAGGGTGTGAAATAGAAGGTTCATCATTTGAGAAATAATCTATAGCTCTGTGTGCAAGAAAATCATACAGCGTAGGTCGGTAAAGTATAGAACTCTTGTCAAGGGTTAAAATAGCACTGTAATCTTCTATTTTGATGGTTTTTAAAATGTCACTTTTTTCAAGAGATTTAAGATAATGTTCTGAAATTTTTGCTACTATTGTTTTTAAATCCCACGTGGCAATGTCATCTTTTTTAAAATCAACGGTAGTGCTTCGGTTTATAAAGGTATATCTGTTTGTAGAGTAATACCTCCAAAACAGCTCAGCCTGTAAGGAGTGAAGTATGTTTTTAAGAGGTGCTTGTGCTGTTTGAATTTCCGAATCAACAATTTTGAAAATTTTAAGATAGCTGTCCTCTTCTTTAATGTCAACTAATTTTGATTTGTAAATAATAGTTTTTACAACTTGTGGCGTATTACCTTCTGCTTTAACAGTATTATACAAGATATCAACCTGTTTAAGAGCACTTTGTGTTAGTCCCTTATTAACTAATGAGTCAATCTTTTTCCATTCTTTTAAGTGGTCGTTACTTGTTTGAGTTGTCATATTGCTTGTATTTATTGATAATGAATTATATGTTTTATTGTAAATACTTGCAAATACTATAAAACTTAATAAAAGGAATAAAATGATAACTTTTGTTTTCATAATAGATAGTTTAAAATGAGGTAATAAATAATAAAAGTTACAAAAACCGCAAAGAATTAAAAGTATAAAAAATAATTTGTTTTTAAAGATAAAAAACGAATAGAAATTCCATAAAATTTACCAGTTTAGAATGATAATATTTTATATGAGTTTCGAAAAATGACTTTCAGAGAGCTGGAAATACAGTAAGATATTCTACCTTACCAGAGAAATGTTTCCTTTTCTTTTAATTTTGTTTCCATTGAGCAGATAAGCTTCTAGATAATATACATAAACATCTATTTGGCAAGCCTCCCCTTTGAATGAGCCGTTCCATCCTATAGTCTGATTTGTTGATTCAAAAATTTTTTCACCCCAACGATTGTATATATAGAACTTAATTGCTTTAATATTAGTTCCGTAAACATAAACAATATCATTCTCTCCATCACCATTAGGTGAGAAAATATTTGGTACAAATATCTCACTGTATTTTTCATCTGTTGTGTCATTATTATTTCCAGGTTCAACAAATATAGTTACATTATCACTCGCAGAACATCCAAAATTATTTGTGACAGTCAGATTATAAGTAGTTGTAATGCTTGGTGTAGCTATAGGATTGGCAATATATGGGTTACTTAAAGTGTTAGATGGATGCCATGTATAGGTTTGACCACCTGAGCCATTAAGCATTACACTTTCTCCAACTGATATTATCTGGTCTGGTCCTGCATTTGCAATTGGATTGGGATAAACATAAACCACTGTATTATTTGTTTGACTGCAGTTATTGGCATCTGTTGCAGTTACAGTGTAAGTGGTAGTTACAGAAGGATATACTGTTGCATTTGCAGTCGTTTGCCCGCTACTCCATAAATAAGTGTTACCACCTGAAGCAGATAAAGTTAATGGTAAACCTGGGCAGATGGTATCACTTCCACTGATAGTAACGGGTGTATTAAAATATAAACCTAATATTTCCTGTACAGAAAGTTCTCTTTTAATGAAAAAGAGTTGATCAATAACACCTAAAGAATAATCTAAGCCTGTATTACCTATAAGTCCGTCATAAGCCCCAATAATACCAGAATTATTTTGATCGTAAAATAAATAATTAGCGTCTCCTGAATAATCTCCATAATCATTTCTGCAATCTACATATATATCCATATTGTTAAAACCTCTGATAATGCATGTTATCAAATGCCACTTTCCGTCTTCAATATTTGTTGTTCCTGTTTTAGTATTTCTTGATTGTGGCCCAATAGGTCCACCATTTTCTAAACTTATAGTAATGGTTCCATTAGGTATTACAGTTCCGCGAATGCCAGAGTAAATATCCTGGGCAAAGTCATTCTTGAAAAAGGTAAAACATCCTTGGTTGCCTGGTGGAATTTTAAGCCAGACGCAAACAGTTAATGGAAATGTGGTTGGTTTAAAAGTAGCATTGGTATTATTAATTAAAAAGTAATTGCTGTACCCATTAAAACTAAAAGCTTTGCCGGGATTTCCAAATCTATCAGTAGTGAAAGTACTCGGACCAACTAAGGTAGCGTTAAAACCATTTAAAGAAATATCGTTACCATTACCATCAAAAGGATAAAATGCTATTAATAAGGGATCGTTAGGTATTTGCGAAAAGATAGATGTATTAAGGAAAAGAATTGCAAAAATGAGTAAGTTTCTTTTCATTGGTTACAGCTATAACTTTTATATTCGTCTTTTTTGTAAAATTACAAAATATTATTAAATAAAAAGTCTTATACTATATTTTTGACAATACAACAGCGAATTTATTAATATCTTATTTTTCTAAAAACATGAAAAAAGTTATAACTAACTAATAATATATTGTTGAAAGCTAAATGAACGTTTTAAAAAATAAACTTAATATCTTGATATACAGTATCTTACAATATTATATGTATGGGTTAATCCAAACAGAAATAATAACATATTACAAAAAAACTGGTAGTTCATTATGACCTTTTATAATTCAAATAATTTTATTTTATATGGCACACTTTTAATAATAAAAAAGGGCTTAAATTTATACTTTTATAATTTCACCTTTTTTAAGAAATCCCTTAAATCCATTATCTAAAGCTAAATTTTGCCAGTAATCAAAATTTAAAGAGACGTTGTCAGAATAATGCCATAAATAAGTTTTGGATTTTATCTCAGGATTAAGATAAACTAGATCTTCAAAGTGAGCATGAATCAGTGATTTGTTATGAGCAGTTTCAGTATCATGAATAATAATGTCTGCTTTTTTATATGCTTCATCCAATTCGGCTGGTGTAAAACGTGTATCACCTGTAATGTATATCTTCTTGGATGCATTAATCATAAGTCCGAAAACAGGTAAAGTATTTTGGCATTCAGAAACATGAAGTGTTTCAATTAAATTAAATTTTATTTTTTCCCATTTAAATGATTTGCTGACATGTATAACTTCATAAAAATCGTTTATTGTTAACTTGTTATTATTTATCATGCATAATCCTGCCTTCAAAGATTCATCCCATAAAGGCTTTACTAAAGATTCATGAATAAAAAGTTTTATTTTCGATTTTTCGTCGTCAAAATATGATTTGAATGCGAGGTATTCCAGACCTCCAACATGGTCTGTGTGAAAATGTGAAATATATACTGCATCAATATCTTTATAAGACATATTATTCTCATGCAAAGCAAATCGTAAATCGCCACCGGCATCAACTAGCAAATTTTTATTGTTCTTAATAACAACAGCGTTGGAATGGAAATTATTAACACAGAATGCAGAACCGGTACCTATAAATAATATATTCACTTCCTTAATGTTTTTTTATTGGTATTTAAAGATGCCTGATTTATTACCAACAAAAGTAATAAACATATCTATTGGTCATAATAATTTATTTTACTTTTACACAACAAATTTTTTGAAGAAAAGTTATTTAACTTTGATATAATTATACAATTTATTTTGATTAACATTAATAAATAAACTATGAAAATTTTCAATATAAGCAAAATCAAAACTGATGCACTCAGTGCTTTCAGGCGTTTCCCTTTATTTATAACTTTTTGTATCACACTTTCTATAGTTTCCATTTTAACAATTGAATATGGGAAAGGTCTGGAATGGAATACTAAATTACACATTTATCACTTCTTATCAATTTTGAGTATGGGCATCATATTTATACTGGCTGTTTCAAATTATAAGGAAAAAGTTAAACTTTCAGGTGTCAAGTTTTGGGTGACACAGGGGATTTTTGTTGTTTTTATGTTTGTTTACTATTTTATCTCACCTCAACAGTTTTCGACATTTGAACTTACAATGAGGATAGTATCTATAAATTTAGGACTTATATTTTTAGTTATCTACCTGCCTTATCATAAAGACAATGACTTATCAGCCTTTTGGCAATATACAAAAACTTTGTTTTTAAGACTGATGACAACCTATCTGTTTACTGTTATTTTATATTTTGGTTTGTCACTGGCTATATTGGCGATAGATAAGCTGTTTGGTGTCCATATAAAAGGAGATCTTTACTTATATCTTTTTATTATTCTTTGTGGCATTTTTGCCCCTGTTTTTTTTGCAGGGGGGTTAAGCAGCGATTACAGCTATTACTCACAACCACTTGCTTATCCAAAAGCCTTAAAATTTCTGGTACTGTACATAATATTACCTATTGTGGTCATATATATGCTTATTTTATATGTATATGCCATTAAAATTATTGTGTTGTGGCAATTTCCAAGCGGCTGGGTATCCAATCTGGTATTGAGTTTCTCAATTGCTGGGTTGATTTCATTCTTTTTAATTTACCCTCTTAAGAATTCTGAAAACAAGTTTATCACAAGCTTTTTTAAACTGTACTTCTGGCTGATGCTACCTTTAATTACATTACTTTTTATAGCTATATTTAAACGTGTAGGGGAGTATGGTATCACTGAGCTTAGGTATTATGTGATGTTGCTTGCATTCTGGCTTGCCTTTATTTCTATATATTTAATTATCACCAAGCATAAAAATATAAAAGTAATAGCCCTATCTTTTTTTATTATTGCAGTTTTTTCTTCATTTGGTCCATGGGGTGCTTTCAGCGTTTCTAAAAGAAGCCAGTTAAATTGTTTTGAGAAAATACTGATTAAAAATAATATGATTAAGAACGGTTTAATTGTTAAAGCCGATACTGTTTCCAATAAAAAAGTAAGAAGAGACTTATCGTCAATTGTAACTTATATCGTTGATTATCATAGCGAAAAAGATTTGCAGAAGTATTTTACTGTTAATTTCGATACATTATTCAAAGATGAAAACAGCAAATATAACAAGGCTGAAATCATTTTAAAACAGATGGGTATAGAATACGTTTCACGATGGGATGTGAGATACGATGAGGAAGCTAATGACTATAACGAATATGTTAGCTTTAGTGCAGATTTAAATGACAACATAATTGACATCAGTAAGCACGATTTCTTAATAAATATTAGTAATTCTTATAATAACTCACCTTATTTTAAAAGTGATTCTGTAATTCAAAAAGATTATAAAAATGAATTTGTAACCATCACTGAAATATATTATCTTAAAAATAATCGTTTATCATATTTCCTTGGCAATGATAAAGTAAAAATATTGGATATTGATTTCAATGCAATCTTATCAAGGTTGATGAAAGAATATCCTTCAAAGTACAATAGAAATATTTCACCCGAAAAGCTTCGCATTAATAATAATATTGCAGATAAACATAAAGCCGATTTCCAAATAATCTATTTATCTGCTAATTCTAATTCAAAGGGTGTTTTTACTAATATTTCGTTAACAGCAAGACTGATGCTGAAAATAAACAGAGAATAAATATATGGTTTTATATAAGAACTAATTGATATTTTTTTATTAAAATAAATTATTAATTGCAGAAATAACAAATTGTTTTATTGATAAGATTATTATAAAAGCTTAAAATATTTCAATAAAAATACTTAGGTTTGATAACCTTTTAATAATGAAATTTATCTTAACATGATATTGTTTAATACTTTCTTATCATGGTTGATGAGAAAGCGAATGCACCAGATTGAACTCTTTGTGAAATACCCTCACGATGTGCAGAACGATTGGTTCTACAAGCTGATATCATCAGCAAAAAAAACAGAATGGGGTATTCAGTATGGTTATGAGTCTATCAAGTCAATTGATGATTTCAAAAATAACGTGCCCATTAACTATTACGAAGATTTAAAACCATACATAGACAGGCTGATGAAAGGAGAGCAGAAGCTTTTGTGGAATTCAGATATTAAGTGGATGGCTAAATCTTCAGGAACTACCAATGATAAAAGTAAATTTATTCCTGTAAGTCAGGAGTCGTTAGAAGAATGCCATTTTAAAGGTGGCAAAGACTTGCTTGGTATTTATTGTCAGAATAATCCCGAAACTAATATCTTTAATGGTAAGGCGCTGGCATTAGGTGGCAGTCACCAGATAAGTGAATATAACAACGAAAGTTATTATGGCGATTTATCTGCTATTTTAATTCAAAACCTGCCTTTTTGGATTGAGTTCCAGCGAACCCCTAGTCTTGATATTACATTGATGGATAACTGGGAGGAGAAAATTGAGAAAATGGCATTTGCTATTTTGAAAGATGATATAACTAATATATCGGGTGTCCCTTCCTGGACATTATTATTACTTAAGAAAGTTCTCGAAATAACAAATAAAAAAAACATATTTGAAGTTTGGCCCGAGATAGAGCTTTATGTACACGGAGGTGTCAATTTTTCACCTTATGTAGAGGAGTTTAAACTGCTTTTCCCATCCCCAAAACTCAATTATGTAGAAACATACAATGCCTCAGAAGGCTTTTTCGGCATTCAGGATACGTCAAATGCTACTGACTTGCTCTTGATGCTCGATTATGGTATTTTTTATGAGTTTATTCCCATACATGAATTAGAGAATTTGCACCCTAAGACACTAACACTTGACGAAGTTGAAACTGATGCAAACTATGCTTTAGTAATTTCTACAAATGCCGGCTTATGGCGCTATGTCATTGGAGACACTATAAAGTTTACCTCTAAAAACCCATATAAAATAAAAATCACGGGCAGGACAAGGAGTTTTATTAATGCTTTTGGTGAAGAGCTTATCATAGATAATGCTGAAAATGCTTTAAAAATTGCCTGCGATAAAGCCAGTGCAAATGTCAGCGAATATACTGTAGCTCCGGTTTATTTAAGCGGCAACAAATCTGCTTCGCACGAATGGGTGATAGAGTTTTCTAAACCCCCACAAAGTCTTGATTATTTTACAGAGATACTTGATAATGCCTTGAAATCTTTAAATTCAGACTATGAAGCCAAGAGATACCACGACTTATTATTAAAAATCCCTAAAGTTCATCAGGTAGCTGAGGGTACATTTTATAGATGGATGAAAAGTAGAGGTAAATTGGGCGGACAACATAAAGTACCGCGGTTATCAAACGACAGAAAATATATTGATGATATTTTAAATCTTATATAATCCATTATTATGCAATGTTATTTTTATAGTATTTTGTTCACTTTATTAATTCCAATGAGCTCGATAGGGCAAAATACTTCTAAAAATATACTGGTTGACAATTTGGGTAATGTTTATATTATACAGAAAGATAAAATTTCCGAATTCGATAGTGATGGAAAACTAAAAGCTAATTTCAGCTATAAAAATTCAGGAGAGATTTCTTCTGTTGATGTTACTGATCCTTTAAAGATTGTGGTTTTTTATAAAAATTTTGGACAACTTATTTTTTTAGATAACACTTTAAGCATTACCAATGGCCCAATGCATTTATTTGAAAAAGGTGTCATCAATCCTGTTCTGGTCTGTGCATCATCTGATAAAGGTTTATGGATTTACGACAAACAAAATTTTACTATTTTCAAATATGATGACAATTTGCAACTGCAATTACACATTTCAGATATTCCTTTGCAAATAGAATCTGATTTTGATCCTGTTTTCATGATGAGTATTAATTCTTTTCTTTATATCACCGATCCTCAGGAAGGTATTTTTGTGTTCGATAAATATGGATCATTATATAAAAAACTTCACTTTAAAGATGTTTTTTATTTTGATATTCTTGATAATTCAATTGTTTATCGCGAAAAGGATGATATTAAAAAGATCGATTTGATGACATATTCTGAATTAATAACGAATGTAACTGATAAAGTATTTATCAGCCAGACTTTTAAAGATAATTTTGCCTATTTACTTAATGCAGATGGTACGAGTTTTACGAAAATCAAATTGGCTTTTTATAAAAAATAAATTGTTTAGAATTATTTTTAAAAATTATTTTAAATTGTTTGATATGTACTATTTTTTTTTTAGGTTTGTTTGCCTCTAATTCTTTAAGAAAGTAAAGAGTTTAATTTATAAATTATAATCATAAAATACCAAATATTATGCATATAGCTATAGCTGGAAACATAGGTTCAGGCAAGACTACACTTACTAAATTACTGTCGAAACATTATAAATGGGATGCCCACTACGAAGATGTTGACACTAACCCTTATCTTAATAATTTTTATGAAGACATGAGGCGATGGTCTTTTAATCTTCAGGTGTATTTTTTAAACAGCCGTTTCAGGCAGATAGTTGAAATAAGAAAAAGTGATAAAAATGTAATTCAGGATAGAACTATCTATGAAGATGCCAATATTTTTGCTCCTAATCTGCATGCAATGGGCTTGATGTCTTCACGTGACTTTGATAATTACTCATCATTGTTTGAGTTGATGAGTTCGTTTCTACGCCCACCAGATTTGCTTATATATCTTAAAGCATCAGTTCCAAGACTTGTTTCTCAGATTCAAAAAAGAGGGAGGGAATACGAAAACTCAATAAGAATTGACTATTTAAACAAGCTCAATGAAAGATATAAAGAGTGGATAGATGGATATACTGCAGGAAATTTACTCGTAATAGATGTTGATAGTATCAATTTTGGTGAAAACCCTGAAGACCTGGGGTTTGTAATAAATAAAATAGATGCCGAGCTGCATGGCTTGTTTTAAAATTATTGTTAAAATATTTATTAAAACAATAGAATATTCGAACAAACGAATTTAGAATGGCGAAGTAAAAATTCATAATTCATAATTCAAATTTTTTATTGTTCAAAGAATATCAAAATACTCAGCAAGTTTATTGACTAATAGAGTTAAAATTTAATTTCCCTTTTTATGAGAATCCTCGGTATCATACCTGCACGATATAATTCAACCAGATTTCCAGGTAAGCCTTTGGTTGAAATTAAGCATAAATCGATGATACAAAGGGTTTATGAACAGGCATTAAAAGCCGGTTGTTTGTCAGATGTTATTGTCGCTACTGATGATGAGCGTATACTGAATCATGTTACACAATTCGGAGGGAAAGCTGTTATGACTTCAGCAGCACATAAATCTGGGACTGAGAGGTGTCTGGAAGCATATCAGGAAATTACTGCTGACGGAAGTTGCTTTGATATAGTCATCAATATTCAGGGTGATGAACCTTTTATTAATCCCGACCAAATTGATAAAGTGGCAGCGTGTTTCAACAAGGATGATACACAAATAGCAAGTTTAGCTAAGATTATAAGAGATAAAGAAGAACTCAGTAACCCAAATGTCGTTAAGTTAGTTATTGATAATGATTACAAAGCTTTATACTTTTCAAGATATCCAATTCCTTACAATAGAGATAATAAAGCAGATGATGCTATTACAAAAAATAATTACTTAAAGCATGTGGGCATTTATGCTTATAGAAGTGAAATTCTGCAATTCATTTGTAAATTGCCACCTTCAAAATTGGAATTATCAGAGTCTTTAGAGCAATTACGTTGGCTTGAGAACGGCTATCGGATTAGCATTAATCTTACAGATGCAGAAAATATTGCCATTGATACACCTGACGATTTAGCAAAAGCTGAGTTTTTTTTAGATTCAATCAACAAATAGAACATTCCTAATTCATTAACCTCTAATAATCTTTTTATGAATATTGAGAAAGAAATAATAAACCAGTTAACTACTCAGGGTAAAGTTGTGCTTACCGGCTTTGGTACTTTTGTTACAAATGATAAAGCTGCCGAGATTAATCCTGACAATAATACATTTAATCCACCATCTAAAACAGTTATCTTTATTTATAATGAAGCGGAAACTGATAACTCTTTTGTTAATCATCTGTCGGTGGTTTATAATAAACCCTATGAAGAAACTTTTAATATTGTCAATGTATTAATTGCTGATATAAAGAGTAACTTAGAGAGATTTAATAAACACATTTTTGAGGGATTCGGATTACTAAGCTTGAGTAGTACAGGAGAGTATTTTTTTGAACTTAATTCCAATGTTAGTCTGTCTGCTGAATCTGTTGGCATGGAAAGCTTTACTTCTCCTGACATTAAAAGGGAAAAGCCAGAACCTACCCCAAAAGCACCCAAGAAAAAGAGAAGCAAATTTTGGATTATTTTACTTATAGTGCTTTTAGTATTAATTGGAACAACAGTAGGTGCTTATTTTTTATTTCCTGAACAGGCAAACAAGTGTATTTATTATGCCGAGAATAAATTTGAAATAATTAAAAACAAATTTTCTAAAAAAGAAGATTCAAAAACTAAAGATGAAAAGAGTAAAGCTATCACTGAAAACAAATTAAAAATAAACGATAAGAAAATTGCTAAACCCCCAACTCAAAAGGTTTCTAAAGAATCTGTTGATACAATCAAGCATACCAAAAAAGATATCACTGACCAAAATACAAAAAGCAATCCGGCAGTAAAAGAAAAGCCGATAGATGTTAATAAAAAGATGTATTATTTAGTTGCAGGTAGTTTTAAAAGCAAAGAAAATGCAGAGAAATTTGTTAACGATCTAAAGGCAAAATTATATCCCAATGCTATGATGTTAGATAACCCTAAGAAAGGATTCTATACAGTTGCTTACGATAGGTTTGCAGATAAAGAAACTGCCAACTTGGAACTTAAAAAGATAAACAGTAAGGAAAAGTCTGGTTCATGGATAATTTTAGAATAATTTTTTCAGGTAATGCCCAAACGAAAATTATTCAAATATGCTAAGTTACTAGAGTTTAAAAATGTTTTGCAACCGGCAGACAAGTTGGTTACTGATGATTTTTTTCTAAAAGGATTATGGCATAAAGAATACTTCAGAAATAATCAACCTATTGTTTTAGAGTTAGGTTGTGGCAAAGGAGAATATACGCTGGCACTTTCAGAAATGTATCCTTTATTAAATTTTATTGGAATAGACAATAAAGGCGACCGCTTGTATAATGCTGGCAAAGTCGCTTTAGATAAGAATTTGACAAATGCTGTTTTTATAAGAACACAAATACAATTTATTGAAAAGTTCTTTGCGCCCAATGAAATTGATGAGATATGGATTACGTTTCCAGATCCACAACTGCAAAAACCTAAACATCATAAAAGACTTACATCTCCTGAATTTTTAAGAAGGTATAAAAATATAGTTAAACGTAATACTATTGTACATCTTAAAACAGATAATACCAATTTGTTTGAATACACATTGAATGTTATAAAAGAGCTTCAACAGGAGATTGAGATTGTAATAAGAGATCTTTATTCTGAACCAGTTGTTGACCCTGTTTTAAACATAAAAACTCATTATGAGAAACTGTTTTCAAATAAAGGTGCAAAGATAAACTACTTGAAATTCAGGTTAAATATAACATAATATAATGTTGCAAAACAATAATTCATTTTTTGAAAGGGTATATGATATAGTGCGTTTAGTACCTTATGGAAGAGTAACAACTTATGGTGCGATAGCACATTTTATAGGTTCGGCGCAGTCGTCAAGGATGGTGGGGTGGGCATTAAACAGTTCTCATAATATCATCGATGTACCGGCACATAGAGTAGTTAACAGAAATGGAATGCTAACTGGGAAAGTACATTTTGGTGGTGCTGATATTATGCAACAATTATTAGAAAGTGAGGGGATAGAAGTTGTAAATGATAAAATTAAAGACTTTAATAAATTACTTTGGGATCCATTAACTGAATTAGAATAAAACAAAATTTAAAATATTATTGTTTTATTTCAAATTTTATATAATTTTGCAAACCCCAAACATTGATGAATAGATAATATTCATCACGGGCCTATAGCTCAGTTGGTTAGAGCACCTGACTCATAATCAGGTGGTCCCTGGTTCAAGTCCAGGTGGGCCCACGCTCCAGAAGAAGGTTACAACAGTATTGATGTTGTAACCTTTTTTTTATTTGCATACAGTTTGCATACAGAATTATTAAATTCATACATATAATATATCCTTGTATTTTAAATATATTCATTTATATTTGTCGTTAAATAAATATTTGCAAACGATAATAATTGCTTTTAGGCGTTTATAAGTTTTATTAGGTATGCCAAGCCACGGATTATGTGAAAGGCAATAAGCGCTACAACTATATAGACGAATATTGTAAAATGAAAATATTAGACCATTTTATTTATAAGAAAACTGAAGTAACAACTTTAGTGTTGAAAAAGAAAGAGTACGATGTATTCGTTTCTAAGTTACCTGAACACTATGTTTATTCTTATATCATGAAAGAAGTTATTATTAAGCACAAAACAGATTTCGGTTCAACCTCGAAAGAAATACATAATGAATACATCCCTGATGACCCAAGGTTAATGTCGGGAGAATTTGGAGAAATTCTAAGTCAACAATTACTAATTGAGTTATATGAAAGCAATGGACTTGAATTGAAAGGAATGAAAAAAACTCTTCATAAAGAAGCTAAAAATGTTGCAAATCACGGAACTGATATTGTCCTATTTTATAGAAAAGAAGAACAAGAATCTGAGGATGACATTTTAATTTGTGGAGAGGTGAAATCTAAAGCAACACCTAAAAATGAAAGCTCAATATTAAAGGCTGTTGGTGGAGTGGAAAAAGACAATATCAACAGATTAGCAGAAACATTAATCTGGATTAGAAGAAAATACAAAGAAGAAAAGAATGTAGAAGGATTTAAAAATGTTCAAAGATTTATTGACCCTGTAAAGTGGATATTCCGCGCATAGTAGACCACCTATTCCGCAGTAAACTGTACCGCTAAAGTTAATTGCACAAATTGCCATTTTATACTGCTGTTTTTCATTATACAAATTTAGTTAATTTTATTAGTT
>Ga0114951_10001145_pt1 | contig 34150 bp, 26 predicted proteins | sample AM7aDNAmetaG_FD_88677 | JGI IMG/M metagenome (GOLD analysis project Ga0114951, IMG submission 88677) | Freshwater microbial communities from Finland to study Microbial Dark Matter (Phase II) - AM7a DNA metaG | ecosystem: Environmental > Aquatic > Freshwater > Lake | place: Finland: Lake Alinen... | reverse complement strand
TTGAACATGCTCCAACGCGAGACCACCCGCAAGATCTCGATCCGCGCCAAACGTCTCCGCGCCGGCTGGGACCACAACTACCTGCTACTCATCCTTCAAACTTGAGAATGCGATTGCCCTGCATGGCACAGCGATAAGCCGAAGCCGAGCTCACATCGGCGTCTTGATGCCCATCGCGCGAACCACGCACCATTTTTTGCGGGCTTCATATAGTGCAAACAGCCCCCCTACCGTACAAACCGCGGCGATGATCCAGAGCCACCAGGTCGCCAGCCACCATGCGAGAATTGCGGCAAGTGCGGCAAGAAGGAGATTGGCGGTGCCCCAGATACGCCGCGCAAATGCTCCCCGCGCATCGATATTGCACACTAAGGCCATGGATGCTCCTGTTTCCCGGCACGACCGGCGTGATTGTTCGCACCATTCTAGGCGAAGTTCGAGATGGCGGTTGCTCAATGCGCACGTAGTTGAGAAAATAGAGCGCTTCGAAAGACCACGAGAGGAATACCGATGAAGAAAGAGTACATTGTGCTGGGCGGGCTGGCTGGGGTCGCCATCGTGGGGGGACTCGTCTATGCCATTGTCAATACGGCAGGCCAGCAGCGCGACACGCAAAGGCAGTTGGACGAAATCAAGAAACAAATGGCGATGCACGAACCAACATCCGCTCCGGCTGCGACCGCTCCTGAAGTACGACCCTCTATTATTGTGGGAAGTACGACGCAGAATGGGCCGGTCCTGTCGCACGAAAAGGCCATTCACGATGTGCTGACCGAGGGGTTTCATCTGTTGGATGCGCGCGATCCGAAGAAAGCGGAAACGGCTGCCCAGATCTTCCGCGAAGGCATTGAAAAGGTGGATGGGAAGAACGTCGATTTTTACCGCGGGTTGGGGCGGGCGCTGATTATTTCGCACCACTATCAGGATGCCGTGGCCGCGTTTGTAGAAGGGCGCAAGATCGATCCGTCGAATGCCGAGCTTTCCAGCGGAATGGGGTGGGCGTATTGGAATGGGAAAGATTACTACCACGCCAAGCAGGCGTGGGAAGAGGCGATCAAGATCAATCCGAAGTCGATTGACGCGTGGATGGCGATGTCGTGGGTATACCTGGGGCTCAAGGATCGGGACAAGGCCATCACGGGGTTCCGGGTGCTGCTGGATTCCGGAACGTCGGATCGAATCGATTGGAAGAATGGGTTGGCGATGGCGCGGGCCAGTAACTTCGATATCACCCAGATTCGCTCGCAGTTTCCGCTGCCGGATCCGGAGTTGTTTAGCGCCCCTGCGACGACGAACAGTTCAGCAACATCGCCGGCAACACATTGACGGCTCGCCGAGACTCGGGTGAGATGATCTCTGATGCTTTGAATGCCTACCAAAAGAAGCAGGCCAGCTTGCGCTGGCCTGCCCATGGTTTCATTTATGATGCGGCTCATCCTCCAGGGATGACTTCTCCGCAGAACGCTTTCAGGTGGCACTGGGTTTCTTCGAGGGCCGTCCGTAGATGAAGCTCATCGCGGTCATCGTGGCAAAGAGCACGAGGAAAATGCAGCAGATCTGGAAGGCCACATTAACGATATTGACTGTGCCCTGCTGCAACTGAACCATGCGATTGTAGAGAAAGAGAATGGTTGCAGCCAAGGCGAAGAGAGCGGACCAGCGGACGTAACGGGGACGCAAGGCGAGCCAGCGCTGGGCCATTTCATCCTGCGACATGGTGCTGAGACGTCTTTCGACCGCGCTCTTCCGTTTTTTCGTAGCCATAATACCCTCGCTATGGATCATTGGGTTCTTGGGAAAGGCTGGCCGGACATTGCTGCCCGGCCAGCCAAGGATTCACAATTCACCTACAGGCCTCAAACTTAGACCTTCGCGGGGAGCGGAGTCGACATTTCCGAATGCGACATGGTGGTCTTGAGTTCGAAGTCCGGGTAGGCCAAGGCGCCCATTTCGGGGATATCGGCTCCCTGGAGTTCGGTTTCGCGCGACACCCGCATCGGAATGATCAGGTTGCTGATCTTGAACCAGATGAAGGAGAGGCCGCCGCCGAGCACGATGCAGGTCACGCCGCCGATGGCCTGGGCACCGAGCTGACCCCAGCCCATGTGCGAGAACCAAGCGACGCCCGGAGCGACGCTGCCGATGGGCATGATGCCCACGACATTGTTGGCAAAGCCGTCCGCAGTTACGCCAGACCAACCGCCACCGTATTCGCCAGTGGAGAAGAGGCCGACGCACAGCACACCGAAGAGGCCGTTGACGCCGTGAACCGAGACAGCACCGACGGGATCATCCACGCCCATGTTATCCCAGAAGAAGACAGCGTAGACGACCAGGACGCCGGCGATCAGACCGATCACGACCGAACCCAGCGGGCTTACGAAGCCAGACGGTGCGGTGATGGCGACGAGGCCGGCCAGCATGCCGTTGCACATCATCGATGGATCGGGCTTGCCGAACTTGAGCTGCATGACGACCATCGAAGCAAGGGCGGCCGCGACACCGGCGAGCATCGTGTTGACCACGACGAAGCTGATGCGGAGGTCGGTACCAGCCAGGGTCGAGCCGGGGTTGAAGCCGAACCAGCCGAAGGCCAGGACGAAGGTGCCGCCCATGACCATCGGGAGATCGTGGCCAGGGATCGCCACGGCCTTGCCGTTGACGAACTTGCCGATACGAGGCCCGATGACGATGGCACCGATCAGGCCGATGATACCGCCCATCAAGTGCACGACACCCGAACCTGCGAAGTCGACATAACCATGACCCAGACCGGCCTTGACGCCGAGCTGCGCCAGCCAGCCGCCGCCCCAAGCCCAGCATCCGAAGATGCAGTAGGGAAGTGCGACGAAGAGGCCGTAGAGGCAGAAGTTACCCCAGCGCCACCGTTCGCACATCGTGCCGGTGGGGATGGTGGCAGTGGTGTCCATGAACACCATCATGAAGAAGAAGAGGGCGAGGACGGAGACATCGGAGCAGCCGTTGAGGAAGAAGCCCTTGGTGCCCAGAAGCGTCCAGCCGTTCACGACCCATCCGGAGTTCAGCACAGCAGTGCCAGGTCCAAGCGAGCTGTACCAGCCGGGAGCGACCGGTCCGTTAAACCAGTTACCCCAGCCGATGGCGAAACCATAGGCCCAGAACGCGATGCAACCCAGCGGGTAGATCATCATGTTCATGGCGAAGGTGTGGCCGGCGTTTTTGGCGCGGGTCAGACCGGTTTCAACCATGGCGAACCCGAGCTGCATGAACATGACCAGGAAGCCTTCAATCAGCACCCAGACCATGTTGATGGAGAAGAGGTTGTGCGAGATACGATCGTAGAGATCGGCGGTGGTGAGTTTCGAGGGATCATCACCCTTGGTATCCATGGAGGGCGTTGCCCATACGCCGGCACTGGCTCCGGTGGGATCGACATCCGAGAGGCCGGTCCAATACGAATTGGGCTTGGCGTTGGCGGCCGGAGCAGCGGCTGTTGCTGCGGCCGGCGCGGCGACCTCTGCGGCCGGCGCTGTCGTGGTTTGCGCCCACGAGATCAAGGGGACTACGAGCAAAGCAAGAAGAAGCGCACAAGCTGTGGCCTTCAAGCGGCGAGTCAAACCGAATTTCGGCTTCTTTCGCCAGAGAATAGGACGCGGGGTCTTCACTAGAAAACTCCTTTTTCTGGATTCCCCCAAGAACATGCGTGTAACACTCGGGCATCTTGGGGACTCGATGCCCGCCGCCGCTTATCGGAGGCCACCGCGACTGTCGCGGCAACTCATCTCAACATTGCTGGATAGGGATTAGGAACCCGATCTCAAGAAACCCTCAATACAAAGGCGATGCCACAGGGCGCCACGAACGTCCGGGAACCTGCCCGGAGACGAGCCCTGCCCCCCTCAAAGTGGCAAAAATCGGGCGTTCACTATCAAAAAAGAAAGTAGAAGAAATACTACGGTATATCCCGTTACCGTGGCAGACGGCCAGAGCACGTGATGCTTAATTGAGCGGCACACCCCACCAACGCACGGGTACTAACCCATCTGCCTAGAAACCGAGCAATCGTATTTTTCTAAAGAGTTGATTTCTAATTACGAATGAAATGGGCGGGGCGATGCTCCCCACAATTACAACCTAAGGCGATGTGAACACGTATTTTATAGCTATTATAAAGAATCAGTGGACCGCCCCCGTCCGCCATGGCGCGGCTTCGCCGGGCAGGGCGAGATGAAGACGAGCCTACCGATGCCCAACCCAGCAAACCATTTACGTCCTCTCACTGCCCAGGTGCAGGGAGGTTCCCGCCGTCGTCCGGCTCCATCACTTCGGACTCGCTAATGAAGTACAGCATCAGCGGGGATACCAACGACGAATTTACATTGCCTTTGACTTGTGCAGTCACCAGAGCCTTTGTTCCATCGGAACTCGCCTTAAGCGACTCGACAATCTCCACGAGCGACTTGAGCGTGTTGGCCTTCTGGGCGCTCTGCAGCATCCGCTGAATGCCGTCGCTCCAAACTTTGATCGTCGAGGCCACCACATCGGCATCTTTGCCCTGACCGGTTAGGGTGAACTTGATCAGATCCTTCTCCCGGCTGGTGGTCAGGGTGAACGTGTCGATGCCGGTGAAGGCGATTTCCTTCTTGATCGCATCGCTCAGAATGCCGGCGGCCCAGATCATGCATTTGGTATCGACGTCCTTCATCAGTGCCGCCAGAGCTGAATTTTCGGCAATGCCACCCTTGCCGGTCTTCAGGGCGGTCAGCAAACCGTCAAGAGCCGCGGTTTTCAGCGTTTCATTGGGCGCGCTCGAAAGGATCAGTTGGTGATCGGAAACGAACGCCAGGGAAAACTCGCGTTCCATGGAGATGACGGTGACGCCGTCGCGGGCTTCTTTCTTGAATCGCGGACTGCCCCCGGCGAGCGTTTCCAGGGCCTCGATGACTGCCGCCCGATCATACTGCCCGCGTGCCACGAACGACGCCCATCCCTTGTCGGGCCCGACATCCTGTGCCACGGCCAGCGTCAGCCCGTCAATACGTATATTGCCGACGCGATCGGCGATTTCCAGCACTTGCGAGGTAATCTTGGTAATCACCTTATCCTTGCCCTTGGCGATGCGGTCTTTCATCGCTTCGGGCGAATTCTTGACGGCTTCCTCAACCATCGCATCAATCGTGACGGGCTTCTCTCCTGTAGGGGTCGCACGAATCTGCGCCACGATGCCGGTGTCCTTGGGAAGAATATTGAAATCCGCTTCGAGGCTTTTGGCAGCCATTGGACGCGTCCAGGCCTTGCCCTCGATCGCCGCTAATGCGCGCTGGGCATACTCCCCGACAAACGGTTCCTTGGAATCGACCAGCGTTTTGAGCAGCGGCACTGCGGCGGCTTCTTTACGCTCTCCCAGCGTACGAACAGCCATCAAACGCCGCACCTGCCGGTCGCGGGCGTGCGATGCAAGCTGCGTCAGAATATCCTTGGCGGTGGCTGCCACCTCCGGATCTTTCGAGTCCTGAGCGGCCTTCAGCGGTTCTATGGCCGCCGGGCCCATGGTCAGGAGCTTTTTGCGAGCCTCTTCACGCACGGGGAATTCTTCCGACTGCAGATTCTTAATCAGATCGGCGACGGCCTCAATTTTCTCGTCCGGGCCGGCATCTTTCTGCAATTGTTCGACGGACACCGTCACGTTCTTGGCTTTCCAGTAGGCATCGACGCTGACGAAATCGAGTAGATCCTGTCCCCCCTGGCCCAGGATAATGAAGAGCATGACGAAGTATTCCATGCCGAACATCATGAGCGATCTCCTGAAGAAATGTGATTGTGGCCAACGTTAATCGGGGGCAGGGGGTGGGTCAAATTTTCGGGGTGACGGGCGGACCGGCGGAAGAATCGGCGAACGCGTCCGACTTTCCTATGGCTTGATTCTTGTTTCCAAATTCCTCGTCCAGCGGATGCCGGGGGAAAAATCCTCTATAATGATGTAACGATGAGCACCACAAATCTGACGTTGCACATTGAGGGAATGACTTGCGGGGCGTGCGTTGCGCGGGTGGAGGGGGCGCTCAAGGGTGTGCCGGGCGTTACAAGTTGTGCTGTGAATCTCACCACCAACATGGCGTCGGTATCGCTGGATACGTATTCGGCCAAGGCCCAGGGACTCAAGACGCCGGAGACGGTGCACGAAGCAGTTCTGGATGCGGTGGAGCGTGCAGGCTATCGCGGACATCTTCTGGAAGGCGCTGCCGCCGATACCATGCGGGCGGTGGCGATGGAGGGGGCGAAGCATGAACAGGTAGTGAAGCGGCGACTGGTGATCGGCGCCTTGGCGGCGATACCGGTGGTGTTAATCGATCTGTTTCACTCGCGGCTGCTCGATATTCACTCGCCGCAGGGCCTGCAAGCGCTGACCATCGCACAGGTGGTGCTGGCTACCATCGTGATGCTGACGACGGGAGTGCCGTTCTTTATCGGGGCGTGGCGGGCGGTCAGGCATGCCTCGGCGAACATGGATGTGCTGGTGGCATTGGGCAGCGGCGTGGCGTACGTCTATTCGATCGTCGTGATAGTGCTGCAATGGGGCCAGCATGCCAGCGGTGACGTGCCGATGCACAATGAACTGCATGCAGCGGTAACCATTGTGGTGTTGGTGACGTTGGGGAAATTCCTCGAAGCTCGGGCCAAGAAGCGGGCCGCCTCCGCTGTCGCCGGGCTAGCCACGCAATCGGCCGAAACCGCCACACGCATCCGCCTGGACGGAAAACTCGAAACCATTCCCGCCCACCTGATCAACGTCGGCGATCGCATCCAGGTCGTCGCCCACCAGAATCTCCCCGTCGACGGCATGGTCATCGAAGGCGCCGGCTCTATCGATCAATCGCTTCTCACCGGCGAATCGATGCCTATCGAATTGCTCGTGCCGCGAAATCCTTATCCCCATGCCCGTCCCAGCAACATCCAGTTGCCCGGCGGCGCTCTGCTGCTCGATGGCCGCATCGTCATCGAAGCGACCAGCACCGCCGCCACCAGCACGGTGGCGAAGATCCTCGAACTCGTAAACACGGCCCAGGCCAGCAAGACGAAAATTCAGGGGCTGGCCGATCGTGTCGCCGGAATCTTCGTGCCGATCGTTCTGGTTCTCGCCGCCATCAACTTCGCCGCTTGGATGTGGGCTACCGGCGACTTTGGCAAGGCGATGATGACCACGATCGCCACCATTGTCATCGCCTGCCCCTGTGCCATGGGGTTGGCCACGCCGACGGCCATCACCGTCGCCATGGGCCGCGCGGCCAAGATGGGCATCCTTTTCACCCAAGCCACCGCGCTCGAAACGGCCCGAACCATTCGCACCGTCCTGTTCGATAAGACCGGCACGCTCACCGAGGGCCGCCCCGAAGTGACCGAAGTCGTCGGCAATGCAGCACTCCACATTCAGAGCTCCGAAGTAATTCGTCTGGCGGCATCGCTGGAACAATATAGCGAGCACCCCCTGGCCAAGGCGGTGGTCGAGTATGCCCAGATGAACGGCGTCGTGGTCAGCGAACCCCAATCCTTCCGCAGCGTTCCCGGCGGCGGAATCAAGGCCAGATTGAGCAGCGGCGGCCAGCGCGATCTGGCGGTCGGATCGATTCAGTTCATGGAAACACTTCACGTGGCCGTGGATGCGGCACAAGCCGCGACACTGGCGGATCGCGGGATGATGGTGATCGTGCTGGGGGACATCGGCGCCGGCAAGGCGCTCGGGCTGATCGGCTTGCGCGACACCTTGCGAAAGGGCGTGGCGGGAACACTCACCGAGTTGCGCCGCCGCGGCATCCGCGTAGGCGTCGTCTCCGGCGATACCGAGACGGCCGTGCGCGGGACGCTCGAAGGTTTGGAAATCGACTTGGTGATTGCCGGCGTGCGACCCGAGGAAAAGGCCGCGGTCGTCGAAGACGCCAAGAAATCCGCCGCCGGCAACGGACAGGCATTGGCGGGTGTGGCGTTCGTGGGTGATGGAATCAATGATGGCCCGGCGCTGGCCGCGGCAGACCTGGGAATCGCCATGGCCGGCGGGACGCAAATCGCCAAATCCGCCGGCGATGTCATCCTGACCAACAATGAACTGCGAAATGTTCCCGCGGTGCTGGAACTGTCGCACAAGACGCTCCGCATCATCAAGCAGAATTTATTCTGGGCGTTTGCCTACAATGTAGCAGCCATCCCGCTGGCCATGGCCGGATGGCTCTCGCCCGGATTCGCCGCGGGCGCCATGGTGCTCAGCAGCCTGACGGTCGTGGGCAATGCGCTGCGATTGTATGGCGGAGCCGGAAGCAAGAATAAAGAAGCAAGAAGCACGAAAGACGAAATGGCGGATTAAGGTCTGCCCCTTGCCGCTCAATTCTTCCATTCCACACTGGCGTAACGATGATTCCGCGTGGTATGGTTACATCGGAGGCGATAATTTCATGGCGATCATCAGTATTGGATTCAATCCGGCCATCGACCGGGTTCTGGAATGCCCTGACTTCCACGTCGGCGGGCATCAGCACGCCCATCAGATCGCGCGACTCGCGGCGGGCAAAGCCGCCAATGTGTCACGTGCCCTGGCGCAGATCGGCGTGGATTCCATCGCTACCGGTTTCGTCGGCGCCGACGAACTACAGTTCTTTCACGAACAACTCCTGGGCTGCGGTCCCGGACGCATCCTTTGTCATTTCGTCGAAGTCACCGGGAAGACCCGCGAGAACATCAGTATCCTCGATTCCAAACGCCGCCTTGAAACGCATCTCCGCGACCGCGGCTTTGCGGTATCGCAGGAGGAAATCGCTTTGCTGGACAAAAAAATCCAGCACGATCTTCGGGCCGGAGATGTGGCTATTTTCTCGGGAAGCCTCTGCGAGGGCATCAGCCCGCAATACTTCGGCACGCTGCTGGACAAATGCGCTGCCGCCGGCGCCAAGCTGGTCGTCGATACCAACGGCCCGGCCATCACCGAGGCCGCCAAACGCAAACTGTGGCTGATCAAACCGAATCTCCAGGAGCTGAGCGAGCTCGTCGGCAAGGAAATACCGAATGCCGCCTCGGCCGTCCGCGATGCGGCAGCCACGCTGCTGGACCGGGTAGAAATCATCCTGGTCAGCCGCGGCGCCGCCGGCACAGTGCTGATCACCCGCCAGGGCGCGTGGGTGGGCCGGATGACCACCAAGGATGCCCCGCTGCGTACCGTCGGCTGTGGTGACCATTTGACCGCGGGATTTGTCGCGGAACTCTCCCAGAAGCGCGATCTCTCCACGGCCCTGCGCTCGGGGATGGCCCTGGCGACCGCCCGGGCCCTGTCGGCAAGCATGGAAGAAATCGACACAAAGATCATGGAAGCCGCCATGCAAAACGTCGCGATCGAGCCGATGTGAGGTGAGCCCATGGCCGCGAATCGGCATTGGGCCTCGCAAGACGGTCAAATTTCGAAAAATCGAGCGAACTTTCTCCGACGGCCTTCGTAAGAACGGTTACGTGGAAGTGCGCACCGGGTTCTTGAGGCCTCCAAGATTGCACGTTCAAATCGCCCTTCTTGACTGGCACCTGATTGTCCGCTTGGGTTAGAATTGGCGGGTTTCCCGTGTGCCCTCATACCGTTGTATAAGAGGAAGTTGTGAGCGAAATAAGACCTGAAGCGAATTTGCCGGTCATGCTGCCGATCAACGGCGGGGCTGGTTTCTCGCTGGCGCCCAAAGGCCACGGACATCATCATGACGGCATCGCCTGCGCCTGTGGACACGACCATGGCGAAGAAGGCCACAGCCACTCCGGCGTCGGCCTCAATTTCCAACTCACCGTGCTGCTGCCCCTGAGCATTGCCTGCCTGATTCTCGCGGTATCCTTCAGCTGGTTAGGCGGGTCGGAATCCATCGCGGACATTCTCGGCTTGGCCGCTACCGCAATCGCCGGCGGACCGATCATCTGGAGCGCCATCAAAGGTCTCTCCCAGGGCAAAACGAACGTCAACGAACTGGTCGCGATGAGCATCATCGGCGCGATCTCCCTCGGGTGGTACGTGGAAGGCGGACTCGTCGCACTGATTCTCCAGGTGGGCGCCTTGATCGAGGGTGTCGCAACCGAAAGCGCCCGCAAGGCCGTCCTCGAACTGCAGAAACTCGCCCCAAAGCACGCCCGCGTGAAGCACGACGATCACGACCAGGTGATCGACGTCGATAAGCTCAAGATCGGCGACATCCTCGTCGTTCAGCCCGGTGAACGCATCGCTGCCGATGGCCGCCTGCTGGCCGGCGCCACCAGCGTGGATGAAAGCTCCGTGACCGGCGAATCGATGCCCGTCGACAAAGCTGCCGGCGCCGAAATGCTGGCCGGAACCATCAACCTCACCGGCTCGGCGGAGATCATGGTCGAACGCGTGGGCGAAAATTCTGCGCTGGGAAAAACCATCGAACTGGTGCGCCGGGCGCAGCAGTTTCAACCGCAGATCATCCGTTCGGCCGACAAATTCTTTGCCTTCTACACGCCCATCATCCTCATCGCGTCGGTGCTGGTCTGGATCGTCACGAAAGATCCCGTCCGCATGGTGACGATGTGGGTCGTCGGGTGCCCCTGTGCGATGCTCTTGGCGTCGCCGCTGGCGATTGTCGTATCGCTGGCCCGGGCCAGCCGCAGCGGCATGCAGGTCAAAGCCGGTCCATTCGTGGAAGCTTCCGCGACCGTGACCACCGTCGTCTTCGATAAAACCGGGACGCTCACCACCGGCAAGTTTGTGGTCAGCGGCATCCGGCCCGTCGAAGGCGTCAATGCAATGGACCTGCTGAAACTTGCCGCCACCATCGAACAACGCAGCAGCCATCCGCTGGCAAAAAGCATCGTCAGTTACGCCAAATCGAAGGGAATCCTGCCGTCGGAAGCAGCCGACGTGCAGGTGCTGGAAGGCCTGGGCATCGAAGCGAAGATCGAAGGCAAGCCGGCGCGTGCGGGCTCCGTTAAAATCGTCCCCAGCGAACTTGCCACCGTGGCCAGTCAGATCGACGATCCGCAGGAAACACTTCCCGTCGTTCCCGTATACATCATGTTTGACGGCAAGCTCATGGGCGCGATCTGCCTGACCGACGAAATCCGCCCGGAAGCCGCACAAACGATCAAACGCCTCCGCGACCTGGGCATCAAGCGTGTCGCCATGCTCACCGGCGACCGCCGTCGAACGGCCGAACTGGTCGCCCGCGCCGTCGGCTGCGATGATGTCTATGCAGAGCTGCTCCCCGGACAAAAAGTCGAAATCGTCCGCAGCCTGCAGCGCGGCGGCAAAGGTGTCGCCATGGTGGGCGACGGCATCAATGATGCCCCTTCGCTCACCGTCGCCACGGTCGGCATCGCGATGGGCATCCACGGCACCGACGTCGCCATCGAAGCGGCCGACGCCGTCCTTCTGAAAGACGATCTCACCCGCGTCCCCTTGCTCATCTATCTGGCCAAGCGCACGCGCAACGCCATCTACCAGAATCTGATTCTCTCCCTGGCCGGCGCGGGCCTGGCCGAAATGGGCGTCGCCGGTGGAATGTTGGCGTCTACGGGCAAGTGGGCTCCCGCTCTAGCGGCCCTGGTACACCTGGCGGCCATCGTGATCATCGCCGTAAACTCCGTGCGCCTGGCCGGAGGCACGACCCGCCGCCCCGCCAGCGCCAGCGATGAACCCCAGGAGCAGCCGCCGGAAGAACAGAAAAAAGAAGAAACCTTTATCGCTCCCCGTTTGACCCCGTTGGGATCCGTCTGATGTGCCGATCAAACGCCGGCGGAGCACGAACCGGAACGTCGCACGAAGTGAAACGAGTTCACGTATGAAAAAAGCTGAAAACCTTGCACTGGCCGCGCTCATCGGCCTCATTGTGCTGGCCGTCATCTTCCTTGCCGGCGGCATCATGTATAAGCCGGTGAGCTTCTGGGCGGCAATGTTAGCCATGATGGGCCAGGCACTCATCGTCTTCCTCGCCTGGTGGGGACTGCGCCTGGCCGGCCAACAGGAAGAACTCAATGGCCTCCCCCCTATCGGCGGTCCCGGCGGCGCGCCGGGGGCAGCTTCACCCATGGCCGGCTTTCGCATGAGCTACGGCGAAGAATCCACCACCCCCGCTAAACGTTCCGCCGACCACGCCCCTGAAGTCAAAACCCTCGAAACCGGATTTCAACGCGTCGTCGTCTCTCTCTCGGCGCTCCTTCTGATCGCCCTCAGCGCCGTCACCATCTACCTCATCTACTCCGACCTGAGTTGGGCACGCGTCAATCCCGACAAGAAAATCTCCTCGCTCGATAATCCTTTCGACGAACTCGCCCTGGTCATCGGCCTGGCATCGGCGGGCATCTACGGCATCCTTCACTGGATCACCCGCGTCAAACGCGATACCGCCGGCTACGGTGAAGCCGTCAACAGCAATTTCGTCATGGGCCTGCCCGGAATGATCGCGATCGGTGTCGGCGCTGTGCTGGGTTATCTCAAGGTCGAGTATGCCCAGCAGATCGTCGCGTGCGTCGTCGCCGCACTCCTGCTGCTCCAGGGCCTGGAACTGCTCGTCAACGCCCTCCGCAACTACTCCTCCGTTGAGGAATTCGACCAGGAACCGATCGATCTCCAGAGCCTCCCGCTCGTCCCCATGCTCAGCAGCGTCTGGCTCAGCGGCCTCAAACTGCTCTTCGCGCAAAGCGTCGGCCTTTCCCGCGGAGAAACTGGCGTGATCGGCCGCATGATGCCCCGGGCGCTGGCGGCAATCGTCCTGATCGCCATCGGCATGAGTTGCCTGCGCGTCGTGCCCACCGGAGACGTGGCGCTGCAGGAACGGCTCGGAGAGTTGGTCATGACGGCCGATGCCCAGGGGCATCCCACCCCCCAACTGCTGGCCGAGGGCCTCCACTTCACCATGCCCTGGCCGATCGATGAACTCGTCCTCATTCCCGAAAACCGCCTCGAGATGACCAGCGTCGGCGCCGAACTCGAAGCGACCGAAAGCGAAGGCAAGAAACTCGACTTCACGTTCTGGACCTATCGCCACACCAAGGAAGGCGGCACGGACAATGAGTTCCTCACCGGCGATCACGCCACTACCCGCCCGGCCGACACCGGCGTCGAATTCAGCCCCGAAGATCACGTCTCGCCACAACTGCTCGAAACCTACGTCGGCATCTACTGGCGCGTCAAAGAACCCGTAAAATTCTACAACAGCCTCTCCCACAGCGAATTCTTTGAGACGAATGAAGAAGGCACCACCGCCAAGCCCATCTATGAAGCCCTGATTCAGCAGTGCGCCATGTTCGCCGTCACCCGCACTTATGCCATCCACAACCTCGATTCCATCATGACCACCGGCCGCCAGGAAGTGGAATCGCACTGCCGGGAGATCCTTCAGGATAAACTTAACGCAGCCAATAGCGGCATCGAAATCGTCGACCTGGTCGTTAAAGACGTGCACCCGCCCTTCGGCATCGGCATCGTCCGCGATCCCGGCTCGCCCGACGGTTTCAAACGCGGCCCCGCCTACGCTTACGAAAACGTCATCAGCAAACGTGAATACCGCGAGCAGATGAATAATAGAGCCCAGGCAGTTAAGACCCGCCTGATCAACGAAGCCAAAGGCGAGGGCGAAGCCGAAAAAAGCCGCGCCATCGCCTACCGTTCGGAGCAAATTTCCAAAGCCACCGGTGAAGTCGCCCGGCTTGGGGAAATGCTCTCGGCACTCGAAGGCAAGAGCCCCGCAGATCAGAAGTATCTTCGCAGCCTCTACAAACAACAGATGCTGTACTCTTCCGTGCGGGATCTCCTGCCCAATATCAACAAAATCGTGGTCGGTCCTGGAATCGACCCGCCGCAAATCTGGCAGAACAGCGAGAAGAGCGTGAACCCCAACCGGCCCTAGTACGTGACTGAGTGACATATTCCCGCCCCCAGCGGCGGACCGTTCTGCAAGCCCAAAGGAAGCGACAAATGAGACGCGTAATCATTGGTGTCATGACCGCCATCGTCCTGTTCATCCTCTTCGTAGTGCTCTGCACTTACGTGCGCCGGCCCTACGAAACCGTCCTCCTCGTGCGCTTCGGCAAGGTGATCGAGGATCAGGACCAGACGAAGCTGTGCCGCAACTGGTACTTCAAATCGCCTACCGACAGCGTCGTACGCATAGACAACCGCCTCCACCTTTACACCAGCGGCCTCAGCCAGGCGAACACCGCCGGCAATGAGCCCCTGGCCGTCCGCACCTATGCGGCATGGCGTATCACCAATCCGCGACGCTTCTACACTTCCACCGGCGGCGGCAGCGATGCCCGCGCGGATTCCATCATCGGCCAGAAAATGACCGGCCTGGCCGGCTCGAAACTCGCCACCCACAAGCTCGATGAGATGTTCAACGTCGACCAGTCAAAACTGAAAATGGCCCAGATCGAAAATGAAATCGCCAAGGAGGCCACCGACGGCAAAATCGATCCGGACAATCCCGAACGTTCCGTTTCCGGCCTCTCACAGCAGGGCATTGAAATCGTCCAGGTCGGCTTTGCCCGCATGGCCTTCCCTCCCACCAACGCCCAATCGGTCTACGACCGCATGGCCGCCGAACGCAACAAGCAGGCCGACTTCTTCCGCGGCCTCGGTGACGCCGAAGCTGCACGCATTGTCGCCGAAGGCCAGGCCGAAGCCGCCGTCATTCGCGCCAATGCCCAGGCGGAAGCTGAGAAGATCCGCGGCGAAGGCGATCGCAAAGCCCTGATCGTACTCGGCGCCGCTCAGCAATCCGCCAACGCCCGTGATTTTTACCAGTACTGGAAGAGCATGGACTTTCTTAAGAGTTCGCTGCAGAAGAACACGTACCTCGTCCTTCCCTCCAACAGCGACCTGCTGAAAAATCTCTTCGTCGCGCCGGCCCTGCAGGGCAACGCCCCGACGACGCAACCTCAGACGGGAAACGAAAAACACTGATCCGCTGATTACTCATGGACTCTCGCCCCGTCGCACGCGACCGGGCATCCGGGAAAACTCGCTATGACACAACCCACGTTTACGCCGCTATCGCCTTCCTCTCCTCCGCCGTCCGCGGACATTTCGCTGCCTCAGATCGAGCCGGAAGGCAGCCACTGGGGCAAGGCCCATCATGTCCTGCTCCTGTTCCTGGCCATCGTGCTTGCGGTATGGATTCTCTCCGGCTTCTACACCGTCAACGCCGACGAAGAAGCGATCGTCGAACGCCTGGGCCAATATGTGACCAATGACAAGGGAGACAAAGCCCTGGTCGTCGATCAAGGCTTGCACTATCACCTTCCCTGGCCCATCGATCTCGTCCACAAGGTTCCGATCAAGCAAGCCCTCACGCTTCAGGTGCGAACCTTCAACGCGTCACCCGACAATTACAAGGATTTCACCCGCGACCTGATCCGCAAAGGCGCTTCCATCGAACAGGTCGAAGCTCTTTTTGATCCTTATCTGATCACCGCCGACAAGAATGTCGTCCACATGGAAATTGCGGTGGTCTACCAGATCGCGGAACCCGAGAAATGGCTGATGACGGTGTCGCACAATCCGGAGTCTGCCGACAAATCCGGCACGCGCGAGGAGCTTTTCAACCAGGTGGCCGCGCACGTGATGATTGCCCAACTGGCCCACATGCCGGTCGATAACGTCCTGATCGACGATCGTGAACGCCTGCCGCAGATCCTGATGAACAAACTGGTCGACGCGATGAAGATCCACAACCCCGGCAATCCCAAAGAGCCGATTGACCTGGGCATATCGATCCAGAAAGTCGATGTGACGGCGCTGCGGCCGCCCGATGTCGTTCTCCCCTCCTTCGAGGCCGTGCTGCAGAGCCGCGCCGACAAGGAAATCGCCAAGCGCCGCGCCGAAGCCAAGCGGGACTCCGATGTCAATTTTGCCGAAGGCCAGCACCGAACCATGATCGGCGATGCCCAGGCCTATGCCAGCCAGGTGGTCGATGCCGCCACCGGCGACGCCAGCCGCTTCTCGCAGGTTTACACCGAATTTCAAAATGCCCCCGACATCACCCGCTGGCGTCTCTACAGCGATGCGGCCCAGAGCATTACCGCCAACGCCAAACAGCGACTCTTCGTCGAACCCGGGCAGAAATCGGTGCTGTACATCGATCCTCCGCAGTTTGACGCTGGACAGGCCACGCCGAAGTAATACCATGGTCGAACCTTTTCCGGAGTGACCATTGCATGACCACTGAAATCCCCGCGATTCAAACGCGGAACCTGACCAAAATCTACCCCGGCTTCTGGAACACCCAGTCCGTCACCGCGCTACAGAACCTCAACCTCACCGTCCGCCGCGGTGAGATCTTCGGGCTCCTCGGCCCCAATGGCTCCGGCAAGACCACCACCATCAAGCTTCTCCTGGGCCTCATCAACCCCACCAGTGGCGAAGCCGACCTCCTCGGACAACCCGCCGGCGATCAGATTACACGCCGCTCCATCGGCTACCTCCCGGAAGAAACTTACCTCTACCGCTTTCTCAACGCCCGCCAGACCCTCGACTTCTACGGCCGCCTTTTCAACATGAACCGCGCCCAGCGCGTGCGGGCCATCGACTTCTACCTCGATTTTGTCGGCCTCGACCCGGCTGTCCGCAAGCGCCGCATCGGCACCTACTCCAAAGGCCAGGCCCGCCGCGTCGGTCTGGCGCAGGCGCTCCTCAACGACCCCGACCTGGTCATCCTCGACGAACCGACCTCCGGCCTCGACCCGCTGGGCACCGAGGAAATGAAGAACCTCATCATCGAACTTAAACGCGCCGGGAAAACCGTCCTGCTTTCCAGTCACCAACTCGCGGATGTCGAAGACGTCTGCGATCGCATCTGCATTCTTTACCGCGGCAAACTGGAAGTGGAAGGATCGATCGACGAGCTTCTCGAAGTGCGCGAGGTCTTCACCGTCGAAGGCCGCCACGTGCCCGATGAGCTCCAGGCCCGCATGGTCGCCATGCTCAAAGAGGCGGGCGTCACCGATGTTGTCCCGGGCGTGCAGCGCGGCCGCCTGGCGGATCTGTTCAAGAAGCTGGTGCTCGAAAAACGCGCCTCAGAAAAATCCGGAGCGGCTTAGTAAGCCATGACCTTTACGTTAACCTACATCATCGCCTATTCGGTTTTCGCCGTCGTGATTGTCATCTTCTGCCTCTGCGCCTGGAAAGACGTTTTCATGCTCTTCCGCCGCCCCACCCGCGGCATGGGCACCGGTTTTTCCCGCATCTGGGCCGTGGCCCGCACCACCGTCGCCGAGGCCTGGGCCGGCCGCGTGTGGCTTCTGCCGGCGCTGTGGCTGGCGGCAGTCTTGATCCTCATGCTCGTCGTCGTTCCCTACGACAAGTCTGAACGCATCCCGCTCTATCTCCGCGTGCTCATCACCGGCCAGGAATGGCTGCTGCTGGTCATGATGTGGGTGCTCGCCTGCATCAGCTTTCCGCGCGAACGGGAACGGAAAATCCTCGTCACCAACGCCAGCAAACCTCTCTCCCGCCTCGAACTATTTCTCGGAAAGGTCGTCGGCTTCTCCGTCACCGCCGCGTTGCTGCTGGTCATCATGGGCCTGATGAGCTATGCGATCATCACCTACGCCGATTTCCGCAATCGCCGCGCGGCGGCTGAGGAATACGTCCTGGCGGAGAGCGACTACCAGCAGGCCCTCGAGAAACGCCGACAGGAGTCCATGGCCAGTTCCGCCCTGAAACTTCAAGGCGGCACCGCGCAGAAAACCGACATCATCGTCCCCTCCGAAAGCCTCAAGAAACTCTCCGAAGAAGGTTCCCTCTTCGCCTACAACTACATCACTGTCCCCAAGAAGACCGGCTTCTCCATCGTCGGCATGATGGATTTCGCCAGCAATCCGCCTACCCGCTATCTCAAGGGCGGCAGCCAGGAAAAAGTCATCTATCATTTCGCCACCAATCTCACCGCCCCACCGGAAGCCATTTTCGGCCCGCCCGGCTCGCGGCCATTCTTCTTCTTCTTCTTCCCCGTGCAACTTGGACCCCACCCGCCATCCACGGCCCAGGTCAACGTCATCGTTCGGCGTACCAAAGCCCCACTGCACCAGCAGGAAAAATCCCTGACCCTGGATTCCCGGCTCGTTGCGCAGTGGGAACCGGACCGCCCCGATGAAATTTTCTCCCCCATGGCCAATGGCAAAGTCCTGGAAGATCTCGGCCCCGTCGATATCACCCTCAGCTGCCCCACCCCCGGCGTCTACCTGAATATCCTCGATGGGAAGCCCTCAGGCCAGCCCAACGTCTGCCTCGTTCCGATTCGCACCTCCGCTAACGCGATCTGGCCCGATCCCGAACCGCAGATGCTCGGCTTTGAACGCCGCGACCAACAGCAAGTCGCCGGCCCCGATCCGAAAGAAGGCGGAGCCTGGCCCGAAATGGCCGTTTACCGCTTCAAAGGCCCAGACCTCAACCCCGCAAAACTCCCCCTGGATTCCAAGGGCGATTTCACCGTCGCCATGGCCCTCGACATCGACAAACAGGATAACCGCGAGCTGGATACCCAGTGCTACGTTCGTGCCTATAACGAATTCAAGCCCAACGAGATCGTCGAACGGAAATTCGACGTCATCGAAAAACGCGTCAACTCCCTCAAGCTGCCGTCCACCCTGCTCGGTAACGAGACCGATCCCTCAAAGCGCGGCGACGTCGTGATCCTCGTCATGTGCGCCACCCCCGGCCACTGGATCTCCCTCAACGAACAGGCCATCCGCATTGAACTCCCCCAATCCTCATTTCTGTTGAATTTGTTCAAGAGCGAGGCTGTGATCTTCCTCGAAATCACCCTCCTGGTCCTAATCGGCGTCACCTGCAGCATCCGCCTCGGTTGGCCGGTCGCCATGCTGATGACGGGGCTCTGTTACATGTTGGGCAATTTCGCAGAGGTCGTCGCGGATTGGCAAAGTGCCGCCAAAGTGTTTGCCAACCCACAAGGTAATTCAGGTATCCTCAATATGGACAACCTGCAGAAGGGCGCCTTGGATTTCCTCGGCCTGCTGGTGGCCATCATGCCTGATTTCACCCGTATGGAACCGCTCAAATACCTCGTCGATCTCCGCGATATGCCCTGGAGCTACCTCGGGTATGAGGCCGCTCTCGTCGCGCTATTCAGTCTACCGTTCATCGCACTGGGATATATGCTGATCCGTAAGCAGGAGTTGGGCTGATGGCCGCTTCTTCATCGACACAACCAGCGGCGCGGGCGGGGATTACCCTGGGCCGCAGCCGCGCCCGCCGCGATCAATTGCTCGCCTGTGCCGCGGGTGTCGTGCTCCTCGGCGTCACCATCCTCATGCAACAACCCATGCAGGCCATGCGCGCGGGCATCGTTACCGAACCGAAAAAATCGCTCCGCGGGCTGGCCATCCAGTTCCCCCGCCTCACCCTCGGCGGGTTCCGCGGCCTCATCGCCACCGTCCTCTGGATTCAGGCCGAAAACGACAAGAATGACCACAAGTGGGTCGAACTCGAAACCAAGTACGAGATCATCGGTACACTGCAGCCCTACTTCGTTTCCGTCTACATCTACCACTCCTGGAATGAGGCCTACAACCTCTCGGCCCAGTGGCACAGCATCGACAGCAAATACAAATGGGTCCTCGACGGCCTCGCCTACCTGTACCAGGGCGAGGAATTCAATCCCAATAACCCCGACCTGCTCCTGGAACTCGGCCACCTTTATTTTCTCAAGCTCGGCGGCAGCTTTGAGCGCGTCTTCTATCGCGCCCACTGGCGCAACGATATCGCCCGGTTACATGAACTCAACGACAAGCTCGCCGGCAAGGCCAAGGAAGATCACCGCACCCTGGCACTGGCTCACGTCCGTGATTTCGTCCTCCGCCCGCAGTTCCATTCCAAAGAAATGAGCAACCCATCCGGAAAAGGCGGCGATGGCTGGGGCATTCAGATCACCGACAAAGAACTCTTCCGCTATCGCGCCGACGGAAAACGCGCCGATGAACCCATGACCTTCCAGTACGGCCTCAGTCCGTACTATTTCGCCTACATCGAATACAAACGCTGCCTCGCCGCCGGCAATCCCACCACCACCGGCATCAATGTCATCGATGCGTGGCCTGCCATGTCCCTGCGCCTCTGGTGCCGTGATGACCTCTGCTACTGTCAGCAGACTGCGGTCGACCTCTTCGCCAACCCCGCTGAATCGCCCAGTCCGGAAGAATTCAATAACAAAATCCTGGAAGTCCGCGATTGCTACCGCAACGTACAGATGATTGTCCCGCGGGCACTGGAAGAGTTCGACCAGCACCTGGGGCGCTTCCCCTACAACGAATCCATCCATCGCAAGCACATCAACGAGACCATTGCGATGAAATCCATCGGCCAGGCCGAGAGCCAGCTCTTTGAAGCCCTGGTCCGCTGGCAGCTCGACGGCCGGAAGCTCACCCCCGAAGCCACCCGCAAGTTCGCCGACGCCTTGCCCCTTTTTGAAGAAGCCCTCCGCATGACGACCAAGTGGGTCGACGCCATGTACATGCCGCCGGACCCGAATCGGGCCGACTACGAAAAATACATGAACGCCCTGAAGAGCCGCATTACGGGTATCCAGAACATTCTCAAGGCCCAGCCCGGCGAAGCCCTCGATATGTCGTTCCTCACCCCCGAAGCCGTGGAAAAATAATCGAATCGCCTGGATCTCGCTACGCCGATCCAACTTGTGACGTGTGATGAATCAAGAGCAAAATAATTTGACCCGCTAAATCAGGCATTGCTTCATGTCCCATCTCCGCATTCTCCATGTCATCAGCAGCATGTCGCCCGAAGCCGGCGGACCACCTGCCGTTTGCGCCGGCATGACCGGCGATCTTGCTGCCCGTGGCCATCAACTCACAATCGCCACTGTCGACGATCAGGGTGGCCGTCTCATTCCCGTTCGCAGCGGCGTTCAGATCCAGCTCTTCCCGCTCCAAGGCTCTGCCCGTTTCAGCAAATCCCCCGCCCTCGACTCCTGGCTCCGCACCAATGTCTCCAAGTTTGACATCGTCCATCTGCACTCGATCTGGCAATTCCCCACGTTCGCGGCCGCCCGGGCGTGCTGGCGCGCCCGCAAACCCTACGTATCCGTCCTCCACGGCATGCTCGATGTCTACTCGCTCAAGAACCGCTCCTACCGCGCCAAACAACTCTACTGGCATTGGCGTGAAAAATCCGTTCAGTCCCGATCCGCTGGCGTGCAATTTCTCAATGCCGCCGAAATCCGCCGCGCTGTCTCCTGGGTCCGCCCGTTGCACAAATTCATTCTCCCCAACGGACTGCTCCTGTCCGAACTCAACAATCTCCCCTCCCGCGGCCTCTTCCGCGGCGCCCACCCGGAATTTCAGAACCGTCCCATCATTCTGTTTCTCTCCCGCCTGCATCCCAAGAAGGGCCTGGATCGATTTATCCCCGCATGGCCCGAAGTGGTTCGCCAAGTCCCAGATGCCCTGCTCGTCATCGCCGGCGCCGGAGATGACGAATACACCCGGCAGATCGATTCCCTCATCGCCCAGCACAACGTCCAATCCAGCGTCATCCGCGTCGGCCAGCTTGATTCCACGCACAAGTGGCAGGCCCTCGTCGATGCTGACCTCTTCGTCCTCCCCTCCCACCAGGAAGGCTTTTCCATGGCCATCACCGAGGCCCTCGGCGCCGGCTGCACCCCCGTCGTCACCGAAGACTGCAACTACGATGAACTCGCCCAGTCTGATTCCGGCATCATCATCCCCGGCGGCGATATGCGTGCCTTCGCACAATCCATTGTCGATCTCCTCGGCGATGCTCCCCGCAGTCAGCGTCTCGCCGCTAACGGCCGCAAGCTCGTCGCAGAAAATTACACCTGGGAGAAAATCGGCGAAAATCTCGAACAGATCTACCGCTTCATTCTCGCTGGCAATCGGCTCCCCGCCGACGGCTCGCCCATCTGGCGCGATCCCACCCCCGCTTGATCCCCTTCACTCGCCCGTACCTTTGCCGCGCCCCACACTCGTCATCACCGCACCTATCATTCCCAGCACCACCTCCACAATCACCTGCGCCAAGCGCTGCACTCCCACCGCCGCCAGCGCCGCCGCCGACCCTATCGGCTTGATCAGAAACAGCGTCTTCAAAAAGTCATTCGATCCCACACCGCCCGGCAGCAGACTCGCCATCCCCCCCGTCACGCCCAGCGCATAAGCCCCAGGCAACCGCAGGATATGCCCCACCTCGATCATCGTCACTGCCCGCGTCGCGCACCACAGACTCACCCCGCCGAACACCCATACCGGCAAGAACATTACCACCGCCGCCACCAGCTCACGCTTCCGCAGCCGCTTCTCCTGCGGAACCTCCGGGCGCTTCATCTTCCGCAGCGCCTTGTTCACCAGCCAGTAAAACACCCGCGGATGAAAAATCGACAGCATCGCCAGCAGCCCAATCCCCACCACTGCCGCAATCCACGGCTGATCCTTCACAAACACCAGCAGCGTCACCACCGCCACGAGGCCCCCGCTCACCATGTACATCGCATTTTCCACCAGCGTCGCCACCACGCACACCTGCGGATCCATCCCCACCCGCTGGGCACGCTCAATCCGCATCAGCAGCAGCATCACCTTTCCCGGCACATACTTGCCCATCTGGCTGAAACAATACGCCCCCAGCAGCCGCGCCGTCGGATTTCGATCCCCCATCCGCCACGCCAGCCACCGCCATACCAGCGCACTGGTCACCATCGTCCCGGCAAACGTCAGCACCGCCAGCGCCCCAAATCCCCAATCCACGTGCAAATGCTTCTGCTGAACATCATCCCACCCCTGATACAGCTTCCACCCCACAAATCCCAGGATGGCCAGCATCGCCACCAGTTTCAGAACAAACATCAGCTTCTTATTCATCCCGCACCCTTCGCCGCGCGCCCCGCAAGCAATCGCCGTACTTCGCGATCCACCACCTTGATGGGCGAAAACTCCTCAAACCATCGCTCAAACTTCTGCCGCGCCGCGACCCGCAACTGTCGCGCCCGCTCTGCGTCCCCCAGCACCGCCAGCAATTTCGCCCGCAAATCTTCTGCATCGCCTGACCGGAAGATCTCTCCATTCACCCCCGCATCCACCAAGTCGTACGCCGCTCCGCACACATCGCTGGCAATCACCGGCGTCCCTGCCGCCATCGCCTCATGCACCACGATCCCGTGCGGCTCATAGACCGATGGCAACACAAACACATCCGCATGCGCCATCAACGCCAGATTATCCGTCGGCTGCTGAAATCCAATAAACCGAACCGCCTTCCCCTCCGCAGTCCCCGCCAGCGCCTTCAACTCCCCTTCTAGAGGTCCCACCCCCGCGATCAGATAACAATACCCCTTCTCCGCCAGCCCCGACCGCAGAAACGCCTTGATCATCAGATCCAATCCCTTCGCCGGCACCAATCGCGCCGACGAAAGTATCACCCGTTCCTGGGCCTGCAAACCCACGCGCCCCAGCACCGCCCCCCGCTCCGTCTGCCGCGCCGCATCGACGCGTCCGTAGTCCGCGTAATACGGGCAGACCACAATCTTCTCTTCCGGCGCCCCATAAAACTTCCAGTACTCCACCCCCAGCCGATTTGCCGTCAGCATCAAGTCGACATCGCGCACGATCCCGTGCAGCATGCGCTTCTTGACCGTCCGCTTCACCCGATCCTTCAGCGATGTCCCCATCTGGCTCCGCATGTTCGAATCGCTGAACATCGCCACCGGAATTCCCCGTCGCCGGCAATCGTGGATTACCTCCCGATGCGTCCGATATCCATACCCCGCCACGATCGCCACATCAAACTCCAGCGGATACAAGTCCGCCCGCCAGTCCGCATGATATTTCCCAAAATACGTCGGCGATTTCCCTTCCATCCCCCCCCCTCCCCCCCGCGGCCGCAGAAAAACGGTCTTGGCCACCACCGGCACCGGCACTTCCTTGTACCAACCCGCACCCTTGCCGCTGAACGCCGCCACGTACTCCACATCCCCGTGCCGCGCCAGGTCATCCATCATGCAATTGAAGTAATGTTCCGGCTGCGTGTGTAGCCACAGTACCCGGGCTGGTCTGCTCATCGTCTTTACCTATCGCTCCTGCCCATTACCCCGTTACTTTGTGACTTTCTGGGAGTCGTGCTACCATAACGACGGGCGAAAGAATCGTCCACCGCATCCGCGGCCAGACCCTTGCGATTATTTGATCCGTTCGGGAAAATCCCCATAGATCGAAATAGCCTTCGCAAACTGCTGCGATGCACCGACACAAGGTCGTCATCTTGTTGCTTGCTTCTTGATACTCGCTTCTCACTTGGCCCTTACGACGGAACTGCCTTCCATGGAACTCAAAGTTTGGATCGACGGCCACCTCGTCCCCCAAAACGACGCCAAAATCAGTGTCTATGATCACGGTCTGCTCTACGGCGACGGCGTCTTCGAAGGCATCCGCCAATACAACGGCCGCATCTTCGAGAAAGAAGCACACCTGAAACGCTTCTGGAACTCCGCCCAGGCCATTCGCCTTCCCATGCCCTACACCGCCGACCAGCTCGGCAAGGCGCTGGATGAAACCTGCAAAGCCAATGGCTTTGAGGATTGCTACATCCGCATGGTGGTCACGCGCGGCATCGGCACCCTCGGCATCTCGCCCGCCAACTGCAAACGGGCCTCCGTCTTCATCATCGCTGACAAGATCCAGATGTACGACAAGGAACTCTACACCCGCGGTATGGCGATCATCACCGCCAGCACCATCCGCAGCCATCCCAACTCGCTCTCCCCCAGGATCAAGAGCCTCAATTACCTCAATAACATCCTCGCCAAGTGGGAGGCCCTCGACGCCGGCGTCCCCGAAGCCGTCATGCTCAACCATCTCGGCTACGTCTGCGAATGCACTGGCGACAACATCTTCATCGTCAAGGATGGCGAGTTGCTCACCCCCTCCGAAGAGAGCGGCATCCTCGTCGGCATCACCCGCCAGGTCGTGATCGATCTGGCCCAGGCCGCCGGCATCCCCCTGCGCCAGGGCAACCTCACGCGCTACGACCTCTACACCGCCGACGAATGCTTCCTCACCGGCACCGGCGCGGAAGTCGTCCCCGTCACCAAGATCGATAATCGCGAAATCAATAACGGCGTCGTCGGCCCCATCACCAAGAAGATCATGGAAGCCTTCCACCAGAAAGTCCGCGCCGGCTGATTCGCAAGCATTCCCCGCCCCTTGTGCTACGCTACAGAATTCTCAGAATTCACTCTGCAGCGCTTCCCCGCTCGCGCCCCCCCACTGACGACGCACTACAGGCCACTGAGCCCCTCCCCCCCTACTTCACCAAGAACTCTTTCACTGCGTAAACCGTCGCCTTCCGCCCGATCCAGCCGATCGACTCCGTCAGCGGAATCTCCTTCGGGCAGACCTTCACGCAATTCTGCGCATTGCCGCAGTCGGTGATGCCCCCGTCACCCATCATCACTTCCATGCGTTCGTCCGCATCCACTTTCCCCGTCGGATGCATATTGAAATACCGCACCTGCGAGAAAATTTGCGCCCCCACAAATGCGTTCTCTAGCGTGAACTGCGGGCACGCCTCCAGGCAGCATCCGCAGGTCATGCACCGCGACAGCGCGTACAGTGAGTCCTGCTTTCTCGGCTCAATCTTCGGCCCCGCACCCAGGTTGTAATACCCGTCCACCGGAATCCAACCCTTGATCCGCTTGAGATTCTCAAACATCCGCGTGCGGTCCACAATCAAATCCCGCACCACCGGAAACTTGCTCATCGGCTCAATCGTAATCGTCGCCTCCGCCCCCTTCTCGCCGCGCATCTGGTCGATCAGGGCCGAGCACGCCTGCCGCGCCACCCCGTTGATCAGCATCGTGCACGATCCGCACACTTCCTCCAGACACGCCACGTCATAGTTGATCGGCGCCGTCTTCTCCCCTTCCGCCGTCTGCGGATACGCCGAGATGTACTGCAGCACGCTGGTCACGTTCATGTTCGGCCGGTACGGCACCGAAAACGTCTGCCAGTACGGCATGGAATCCGGCTTGTCCTGCCGCTTGATATTGAACACGATCGGCGGTTGATTCTGAGTCTGTGGCACAGTCATATTTCTTCAAACCTTTCTGATTCTGGCAGAAGGATCTTTGACGTTATTGATATCGTCTTCCGCTTCATCTGCCGGCGGCCGCGTCCATTGAATGATCAGATATAAGTGTATCACTGCTGCAATCACCAACGTCGGCATCGTCACATAAAAAATCACGCCATTCGTAAACCCGACCCGTTCCGGATTGGTCAGACCCACCAGGGACCATCCAATCGCCGCGATCGTGCATATCCACGCCACGATCACGCGACCGCGATCCATCCCTGTCCGAGGTTTCATCTGCCCGTCTGCCAAAATCATCATCCTGCAACTCAATCAACGAATCTGCGGTGAGTCGTCTTACTTCACCGCCGCCGTCTTTCCATAAGTCCGCGGCCGCGGCTTCACCAAACTGGTATCCACCGGCTCGTAACTCAGCTCCGCCCGCTGATCCTTGTACGTCACCAGCGTGGTCTTCAGCCAGTTCGCATCATCGCGCTGAAACGCCCGCTCATCGAGCGGAATATCATGCCGATCCGCCTTGTCGTCCGGCACCTTGAAATGCGCCCCGCGCGACTCATCCCGCGCGATGGCCGCCTTCGTGATCGCCTCGGACAGCAGCAGCATATCTCCGGTCGCCCGGGCAAACGTCAGCGTCTGATTCGTCCACGTGCTCCCGTCCGGCATCCCCAGCCGTGTCTGGTACCGGTTCTTCAGTTCGTCGATCAATGCCAGTGTCACCTTCATCCGCTTGTTCACGCGGATAATCGTGCAGTTGTCCGACATGCTCTTGCCCAACTCCCGGTGAATCAGATACGGATTCTGATCGCCTGAAGCTTTCAGCAGCGTCTCGTACTTTTTCTGCTGATCCTTCAGCCGCGTCTCATACACAAACGCATTGACATCCGCCGCCGAACCCTTCTGCACATCGCTCAGATACTTCTTCACGCTCGGTCCCATGAACAGCCCCGTGAAGATGCACGACAACAGCGAGTTGGCCCCCAGCCGGTTGGCGCCGTGATACTGGAAGTCGGCCTCGCCCGCCGCATAAAGACCCGGAATATTCGTCATCTGGTTCCGCGGATTCCCCTTCTCCATGCCGCCGCCGCCCTGTTCCACGGGTCGGCCGTCCTTCGCAAAATCCACCCACAGCCCGCCCATCGCATAATGCACCGCGGGATAAATTTTCATCGGCTCGTGCAGCGGATCGACGCCCACGAACTTCTCGTAAATCTCCAGAATCCCGCCCAGCTTCTTCTTCAGCACCTCATATTTGATCCCCGTCGCCTTCTCCGTCAGGTCCAGGTACACCATCTGCCCGTTCCCGACCCCGTAGCCCTGCTCGCAGATATAGAAGATCTCTCGCGTCGCAATATCCCGCGGCACGATGTTCTTGTACTTGGGATAAATACGTTCGAGGAAGTAATCGCGCTCGCCCTCGGGGATATCATTGGCGTGCCGCGCATCGCCCTTCTTCTTGGGCACCCAGATGCGGCCGCCCTCGCCGCGTGCCGATTCGCTCATCAAGCGACATTTATCCTCGCCCGGAATCGCCGTCGGATGCACCTGCATGAATTCCGGATTCCCCAGCCGCGCACCGGCCGTGTAGCACCGCGCCGCTGCCGAGCCCGAGCAAATCACCGACATCGTGCTCTGGCCGAAAATCAAACCGTTCCCGCCTGATGCAATAATCACCGCATCGCCGCGGAACGCCCGAATCTGCATCGTCCGCAGGTCCTGCGCCACAATGCCCGAACACACCCCGTTGTCGCTCAGCACCGGCGAAAGAAAATCCCAGAACTCATATTTCGTGATCAGCCCCGCCGCTTCCCACCGCCGGCACTGCTCGTCCAACGCATACAAAAGCTGCTGCCCCGTCGTCGCCCCAGCAAAATGCGTCCGCTTGTACAGCGACCCGCCAAATAACCGCAGATCCCGGAATCCCTCCGCCGTCCGATTGAAGGGCACACCCATCCGATCCAGCAGATTGATCACATCCGGCGCCATCTTGGCCATCTCATAAACCGGCGGCTGATTCGCCAGGAAGTCTCCGCCCAGCACCGTCTCTTCAAAATGCTCCCACTCCGAATATCCCTGCTGCCGCGCCACTTCATTGCACGCGTTGATCCCGCCCTGCGCGCAAACACTGTGCGACCGCTTCACCGGCACCAGCGAAAACAGGTCCACCGGTATCCCATCCTCCGCCAGCTTCATCGCCGCCGAAAGACCCGCCAGCCCGCCGCCCACCACAATCACTCGCTTCTGCGCCATTTTCAATTTACCTCAAATTCCACGCGACCCATTCGTCGCCCATCCATCGCTGCAGACAATCACTTGCCGCTCACGGCTGAGTTGATTCGTTGCTCGGTTCACCTTTTACATCAATACTCTGCCCATCCACCTGAATTTCATGCGTCGTCCGCGTGTAGTTATCCCACCGGCTGACATCGCCGCGTGCCGCCGGCGCCACCGTAAACGCCACCCACGCCATCGTTCCAATCAGCGTCACTACAACGCCGAAACCCAGGCATGCATCGCCCCAGCGTTTCTGTGACCGCGCCGTGACCGTCAGCCCCCACGCAATCGCGCTCGTCCACAACCCATTGGCAAAGTGGAAGCACGCCGACCACACCCCGGCCAGGTAAAACGCCATCACCAGCACGTTCCCCGGATTCATCGCATTTTCAGTATTGAAGAAGCCCCGGATGCCATGCACCGTCGACTGAAACGCCTGATTGTGCTCATTGAACATCCCGCCCCAGCGGTGAAAGAAATCAATGTGCGTCATATTGTAAATCGCTTCAAACCCCCACTTGTGCAGCGTCGCAATGTGAAACGCAATGAACGCCAGAAGAACCCACGCGGTGATGCGCTGCAGGAAATACCGGACATTCCCGCCGTAGTTGTATTTCGTCGTGTTGAACTTCAGCCCGACGCTCGCAATGTACGCCCCGTAAATCGCATGAAACAGCAGTGGAATAAAAATCGTCGCGATCTCGATCAGCGGCAGCATCGGCTGGAGCGAATGAATCTTGTCCACGTTCTGCTGATACGCCCGCGGCCACAATCCCGTCGCATTCACCAACAGATGCACCACCACATACCCCCCAAACAGCAACCCCAGCAACGAGTGCAGGCGCCGCAACCAGAAGTGCCGCCTCCCCAGCGGCTCGCTGTACGCGATCGGACTGGCCGTCGTTATTTCCGAATCTGACACGGGAGAGGCGGGGGATAATGTGCTCACAAAAACGTCCTTTCGAGTCGCAATCCCATTGTAGGAGAGCGCGTCCCAAACATGCCAAATCGAAGTTCACCCACGTTGTTTACTGACCGTTCGAGGACCAACGAAGATCCATCGAAGGGGACTGGCCGACAATCGGATGCTTACCTCCGGTATCGACCCGCGATTTTCGAATCATATTGCTAACCGACCCAACCAGCAAGACTTGCCCGCCAGTCTCGGCCAACTTTACTTTCCACTCTCAATACCCACACCTGAGTCGCCGGCCCCCGCTGCCCGGTGCAATACCAGCCGCATGTGCTCGCCGATTTCCGTCCGGTCAATCCGCCGCATCGTCATCAACGCGTCGGCCGCCCCATCGTACAGATACAGATTACTCTCATCCGTCGGCGACATGTAAAAATCAAACTGTCCCTGCCGGTCGACCGTATGCCGCGCATAGACCGCTATCGCATCCGGCCGGCCAATCGACAGGACCGCCGACCGGCACGGCCGATTCGTCTGATCCTCCAGCACCACCCCCTTCACATGCGTGCAACCCCCGATGCCGCAAGCGATCGCCAATATCATCCCCGCCGCCATTCTGTTCATCACGCTCATAGAATACTCCTTACTCGCCGCTGGATTGTACGGCTTTCTTCGTGTGAATCGATAGCAGCACCGGAATTGCCGCCAAAGAACACGCCGTTCCCGCCAGGAACGCCGGCGCCGGCCCAAAGTATTTCCACAACAATCCTGCCAGCACCGACGCCGCAAACTGCCCCAATCCCGCCACCGTATAGTAAAGCCCGATCGCCCCCGCCCGCTGCGCTGCCGGCACCAGATCGCTCACGTAAGCCTTCGTCACGCCTTCCGTAAACGCCTGATAGAGACCATACGCCGCGAACAACGCCCACGGTGTCCACGTGTCGCTCAGCAATCCAAACCCCGCATACACCCCCGCATAGATCACCCACCCAAATCCGATCACGCTCTTGCGGCTCAAACGATCCGAAAGCTTCCCCGCCGGTGTCGCCGCCGCCGCATATACCGTATTGAAGACCGCAAACAAAATCGCCCCAAACAGCGCATACCGCATCAGATCGCCAACCGCGGCCGTCCCGGCATCCCGGCCCATCAGGTTCACACCAAAATGCAGTTCCGTCGAACGCATGATCAAAAAGGAATCGGAAGAATTCCCCAGCGAAAACAGCGTGTTCGCCGCAATCAACTGCCAGAATGCCGGTGAGTAGTGCTGCCAGAAATGCGCCCGCTCACGCGCCGCCTTCGCATCCGGCGCGTGCGGCTTGTCCTTCACCCACAGCATTACCAGCAACGAACTGACCAACCCTGGAATCACCGCCAGGAAAAACAGCCACATCAGCGGCGTCTGCGGACGCCAATACAGCACCGCCGCCGCAATCACGGGACCCGCGATCGCGCCGCACGTATCCATTGCCCGATGAAACCCAAACGCCACCCCCCGATGCTTCTTGGCCGTCGCATCCGCGATCAATGCGTCCCGCGCCGCCGTCCGAATCGACTTGCCCAGCCGATCCGATGCCCGCCCCGCCAAAAACACAGGCCAACCCCCGAAAATCGCCGCCAATCCCATGATCGGCTTGCTGAACGCCGAAATCGTATACCCCCACCACACAAACGGCTTGCGCTTTCCCGACAGATCCGACAGCACCCCGCCCAGCCACCGCAGGCCCGTCGATATGCCCTCCGCCACTCCTTCGATCCACCCCAACCCCTCCGCGCCGGTGTGCAATGTCCCGGTCAAAAAGAGCGGGATGATCGGATACAGCATCTCCGAAGCCATGTCCGTAAAAAACGACACCAGCCCCAGAATCACAACACTGCGTGTAATGCCGCGAATTCGAAACATGAGCCCCTCAACGAACGCCGACACTCAACGGCAACGCACCAGCATCTCCCGCGTCACGCCCAGCCGCGGCAGATGCGGCTCCACATCCATCAGCCAGCGGGTACCATCCTGATGATAGCCCGCCGTTGGCCGCAGCCCCGCCACTTTTTCACACCACCACGCATTGAAACCGCTCATGCACAGTTCGCGGAGATATTTGCAGGTCATGCTCGCCAGCGCAGTCGCGAGAAAATGCGTTTCGCTCTTCTCACGGAACAAGATCAGCGTACGCCGCACCGTGTCGCCGTCGGCAGGTTCCGTCAACAAATAAGAACTCGACTCCGCCGATTCCTGCAGCACCTTCAGCGTCGCCTCCGGAAATGTCCGCAGCAGCAGCGTCGTGTAATGGTCCCGTCCCCCCTGCTTGTCGATCGCCACCACCAGCCCCCGCTGGCCGTACGCCTGATGCAAAAAATACAGATGCCCCAGCGTCACCGACACCAGCGCCGACGCCTTGTTATTCGTCCCTCCTACCAGCCGATTGAACAACCGCTCCGATAGCACCGCCGTCCGCAGCGCACACATCTTCACGCCGCTGCGATTCATCGCCGCCGCCAGCACATTCCCCGCAATCGCCAGATCCCCGCTGTCACAGAGCCACGGCAACGCCGTGTTCTGCAGCGCATACCACGGATGCGCCTCCAACTCATGGCTCGTGCATCCCAGCCGCACCAACAATTCCTGCAGGCTCCCCGGCAACGCCGCGCCATCCGCCGCACCCAGCGCCGCCAAAAACGCCAGCACGCCCCGCTCCAGCAACCGGTCCCCATCCGTCAAATTGTGTATCACCTTGGAATCCGCGATCACCAGCCGCCCCTTGGCCCCCGCATGCTTCTTCGCCACCGCCGCCTTGAGCAGCCGCCACAAGCACGGCACCGCCTCCCACTCCACCGGCATCTCCCCCGGCGCCTCCATCGCACAGGCCGAAACCACCAGCGGCCCCAGCAGCGGCCCATACCCCGCTTCGTCGATGCCTGCGATGATCATGGGCCAATCCTCGAGCCATCGGACGCGCGCCGTAGCGCGGCATCATTCCTTGCAGCCTTCGCACCCAAATCTGCACTTGGCCTGCTTCAGCCATTTGAGCACCGATGGCTGATCCACATAGAAATAAACGCTGTTGCAGTGCCGCCGGCTCTGCACCAGTTCCGCCTCGCTGAGAATCTTCAAATGATGCGACACCGTCGGCTGCGTCAGCCCCAGCTCTTCCGCCAGCTCGATCACGTTATACATCTGCTCGCAGATCGGCTCGCGCGGAAGAATCTGCATGATCCGCAGCCGCGTCGGCTCGCCCAGTGCCGCAAACGCCTGCGCAAAGCGGTGATCCGCCGCATCGCCCCGCATCACTTTGCTCGCCCGCGCCGGTCGCTTCGGCAACGCTTTTCCCAGTGTCTTTCCCATCAGGCTTTACCTTCTATCACCGGCAGACTCGTCCACTTCACGATCTCGAGCGCCGGCTCGCGGCGCAACGCCTCGATCGTCGCCGCCGTCGGCTCGGTATCCAGCTTCAACACCATCAACGCCTGCGTGCCCTTGCGGCTCAGCGTCATGTCCGCAATGTTCACGCCCAGCTTGCCCATCATCGTTCCCACGAGCCCGATCACCCCGGGACGGTCCTGGTTCACGATCAACACCATCGGGCCCGATGGAATCATGTCCATCCAATAGCCCTTGATGGACAAAATCCGTGGCAGATTATCCGCAAACACCGTTCCGATGATCGAGTGCGTGCACGTCTCGCCATCCACCTTTTCCGTGATCTCCAGTTCAATCGAATGCTGAATCGCCCGTTGCAACGCCTGACCCATCGTCTCGCTGCGGATCGCAATGCCCCGGCCCTCAGCCAGATGGAACGCGTTCACCACGTTCAGATTCTCGCTCAAGAACGGCTTGAGCAGCGTGATCACCGCCAGCCGCTGCAACGTCGCCGCAATCCGCTTCGGAATCTCGCCATTCGTCCGCAGCGTGATCGAATCAAACCCTTTGTCCGTGATCGCCGCCAGAATTGACCCCATCCGCTGGGCCAGATCCGCGTACGCCTTTTCCTGCGGCGAAAGATTCACTTCAATCCCGCCCGCATTCACCGCCCCCTGCAACCCTTCCCCGCGCAGATACATCAGCAATCCCTTCACCACATCCGTCGATGCGGCGGTCTGCGCCTCCGTCGTGCTCGCCCCTAAATGCGGCGTCACAACCACCTTGTCGCCCAGCTTGAAAATCTCCATGTCCATCGCCGGCGGCTCCGGCTCATAGACGTCAATCGCCGCACCCGCCACGTGCCCGCTCTTGATCGCCTCGGCCAGCGCCACTTCATCAATGATCCCGCCCCGCGCACAGTTGATAAACCGCACACCCTTCTTGCACTTGGCGATCCGCTCGGCGTTGATCAGCCCCTTCGTCTTGTCGCCCGGCACGTGCACCGTGATGTAATCGCACAGCGGCAGCAACGCCTCCAGCTCCTTCACCATCTTCACCTGGCCCTCCAGCGCGGTCTCGGCAAAGAAGAACGGATCGTGCGCCACCACCTTCATTTCCAGCCCCAGCGCCCGCTTGGCCACGGCCCGCCCGATGCGCCCAAACCCGATGACGCCCAGCGTCTTGCCCGCAAGCTGCGTCCCCATGAACAAATTACGTTCCCACTTCCCGCCCCGCAGACTCGCATCCGCCACCGGAATCTTCCGCGACAACGCCATCATCATCGCAATCGAATGCTCAGCGGTCGTCACCGTGTTGGCGTCCGGCGTATTCATCACCAGCACGCCCTTGCGCGTCGCCGTCTCCACATCCACGTTATCCACGCCCACACCCGCGCGGGCGATCCCGCGCAGCTTCCCCGGATTTTCCAGGTCCGCCCCGGTGATCTTCACCCCCGACCGGATGATCACCCCATCATATTTTCCCAATTCCTTGCCCAATTCCCCCGGAGCCCACTTCTCCT
>Ga0114951_10001142_pt1 | contig 34187 bp, 38 predicted proteins | sample AM7aDNAmetaG_FD_88677 | JGI IMG/M metagenome (GOLD analysis project Ga0114951, IMG submission 88677) | Freshwater microbial communities from Finland to study Microbial Dark Matter (Phase II) - AM7a DNA metaG | ecosystem: Environmental > Aquatic > Freshwater > Lake | place: Finland: Lake Alinen... | reverse complement strand
GGCATGCAGTATCCTTGAAAAGGCGGGGGAATTTTCAGAGGCATACGAATTACATGACCCGCACGGCATTGCACTCGCAAAACACATCGCAAAGTTTCCGGCTGTGATTGAAGAGGTTGTGAAGGAACTAAAGCCCCACATCCTTGCCACCTATGCCCGCGAGCTTGCTGACCTGTTCAATGCGTTTTACCACTATGAACCTGTCCTGAAAAGCGAGGGTACCACACGGCAGAGCCGGCTTACCCTTGTAAGGGCGGCGAAAAATACCCTAAAAGAATCATTGGAATCTCTTGGTATCGATGCAATCAGCACCATGTGAAGCCTTAAAAAAACAAGGGTACCAGTTTTTTTCCGAACAGTCGACCGCTGCCGTGAAACCCTGCCTATGGTGTAAACGCGCACTGAAGGGTGGTGAGATGTGCTACAAGCATCAGTTTTACGGGATTGACAGCCACCGGTGCGTGCAGATGACTCCCACCCTGCAGTGCAATCACCGGTGCCTCTTCTGCTGGCGTTCTTTCGAACATGAAATGTCCGGGGAATCTGAATGTCCCCCGGATGAGATTATCGGGAACCTCAGGCGGCTGCAGAAACGAGCCTTGTCGGGGTATAAGCCCTCCCCGTATGTTACCGGTGAGCGGTTTTCAGAGGCACTTGATCCGAAACATGTGGCAATTTCGCTTTCTGGAGAACCAACCCTTTATTCCCGGTTACCGGAACTGATCAACCTCCTGAATCATGAAGGATATACCACATTCCTTGTCAGTAATGGGACCCGCCCGGAAATTCTCAGGCAATGCAGGCCGTTCCAGATGTATGTAACGCTTGCTGCCCCGGACGAGGCTACCTATGAGCGGGTCTGCCGGCCTGTGGAAGACAGCTGGGAAAATCTGAAGGAGAGTCTTTCACTTCTGGACAGCAGACGATCTGCAGTCCGGGTGACTCTTGTGCAGGATGTAAACGATTCTGACCCGGCGGGATATGCACGACTGATTGCAGACTCGGAGGCAGACTTCATTGAGGTGAAGGGATATATGTATCTCGGATATAGTAGAAACCGATTGCAGCGATGCAACATGCCTGAACATGCGTATGTGAGACAGTTTGCGGAGCAGATCGCAGAGCGTTCAGGATATGTTGTGGCCGATGAAAATATCCTTTCACGGGTTGTCTGCCTGGAGCGAGAGTCATGAGATTTGATGCGGATTCCTATAAAAAACGGTCAAAAGAAAATTTCGAGAAGGCATGGCACGAAGGCCCGTCAATCCTGACGCCCCCATACCCGAACTGCCGGTACCCGAGACTTGAGTACAAGCGGGCACGTGCCCACCCGATTTTTGAGACTATTAACCGCCTGAGAGAGACCTATCTCTCGATTGGATTTGACGAGGCTGCAAATCCGATTATTATCGATGAACAGGACGTCTACCGGCAGTTCGGCCCCGAGGCGTCGGCCGTCCTTGACAGGGTTTTCTACTTGGGCGGGCTCCCAAGGCCCAATGTCGGGATAGCCCGGAAACAGCTCGATGAGATCAATGATCTCCTGAAAAGCCATGCCAGCCCGCTCGCGCATGCCAGCACTGCTTACAATGAGTTGGAGAGACCGTCCCTGCAGTTTACACCAATGACAACTGAGACCGAAGAACGCTTGCGGGAGACACTCCATGCATACAAAAAATCTGAGATAGATGGGGATGAACTGACCTACGAACTATCGAAGGTCCTTGGGATCGATGACGCACTGGTTGTCCATATCCTCGATTCGGTATTCCCTGAGTTTCGGGCTCTTTCTCCTGAATCATCCCGGAACACTCTTAGAAGCCATATGACCAGCGGGTGGTTCATGACACTGGGGGCAATCTGGGATAAAAAGCCCCTACCCATCAGAATGTTTTCTGTAGACCGTTGTTTCCGGAGGGAACAGGAAGAAGGTCCAACACGGCTGATGAGTTACCATTCTGCATCGTGTATCATTGCCGGGGATGATGTCACCAATGAAGAGGGAAAGGCCGTCAGCGAGTCGCTGTTATCGGCCTTCGGTTACACGGACTTCCAGTTCAGGCCTGATGAAAAGCGGTCGAAATACTATATGCCTGACACACAGACTGAAGTGTATGCGAGGCACCCGGTCCACGACTGGGTCGAGGTGGCAACATTCGGTATGTACTCCCCGTCGGCCCTTGCAGAATATGGAATTGAGGTCCCGGTGATGAACCTCGGACTCGGGGTGGAGCGGCTTGCGATGATCCACTATCATTCAAACGACGTACGTCAGCTCACTCACCCCCAGTTCTTCCCAGAACTATTAACTGACCGCCAGATAGCGCGTGCCATCCAGTACCGTGAACAACCGGTATCTTCTACCGGGCAGATGATCGCTGATACGGTTCGGAGTACAGCAACATTACATGCCATTGCGCCCGGACCCTGCTCGTTTAAGGCATGGGAAGGAGAACTTTCTGGTCACCTGGTTACGGTTTTTGTCGAGGAGGCCGAGTCCAATTCGAAATTATGCGGCCCTGCCTGTTTCAATGAAATTTTTGTGTTCCAGGGATCAGTTCTCGGGGTGCCTGATATTGAGAAATGGAAACAGGTAAGACTTGAAGGGGCGCCCACGGGGATTAGTTACCTTGATGCCGCATCATCCCTTGCCGCGGCACGGATAGAACGCGCGGCCCGTTGTGGAAAGTCGGAAACCGTGCAGGTCAAAATGGCCAAGCTCCCGAGCGATATTAACCTCAGGGTCGCCGGGTATGCAATGCGTGCCATTACAGACAGCAAGAAAAAAATTGATGTAAGGGGGCCGGTGTTTCTCACCGTGAGATCTGAACTGTCACCCCTGGATCCCTGATTTTACCCCAATGATTTTCACGTCCGGTGGCGTATCGTGTTTTTCCGGGTTGACGGAGTGTAGTATTTGGAATCCGGTCGGTCGTTTCAACCTGCTATTTCACTGTTTCCTGCAGTTATCTGATCCGGATTTCTTTTTCTGCCCCTCGTAAACACGTCCTGCAGGGTTCCACTATATTTTGCTGCAAATGAGCCCACAATTGAGGTGATAATGACCATCGCGGCAATCGCCGAAGATACTATAGGAGAGCCATACAGTGCAGCGAGTGCAATGGAGAACTCACCTCTTCCAATGGTGTCTGCCCAGATTTCGATCCCGGACCTCTTACTCCGGTGCACGACCTTGCCAATTAACAGGCCTGAGACAAGTTTGGAAATGACGGCAAGGATGCTAAGGGCAAGAATCAGCATCACCGGGACTCCTCCTGAGAAATCAACGCTGATCCCAAAGAAGACGAAAAATATTATCAGGAATACATCCTTAAATGGCCTGGCCTGAGCTTCAAATGCGACAGGATCCGTTGAAGCGAGCGCTGTACCGAACGCGATTACCATCAGGGTTTCGGGTACACCGATGGCTTTCGACCCGAATGCAATGATGATGACTGCGGCAAAGGTAAGGAACACCGGGAGTTCATCGTCGCGGTTCATGACCTTTACAATTAACTTCTTTCCGAAGTGTGATATCATATAGAACCCGAGCAGGATTACCGCGATCTTACCGATAAATGCAAGGGGACTGGTGAGTGACGTTGATAAAAGTGTAAGAAAGATGATCAGAACAATATCTTCGAATACCATCATCCAGACGATTGTTTCTGCTTCCCTCATCATCAGTTTCTTATTCTCTACCAGGGATACAACGGTCATTGCAGTGCTGCTGATGAAGAATGCTGCTGCAATAACGAGTGATTCGGTCAACGTGAACCCGATGATGTATGCCGCCAGGAAACCAATGACCATATTGATATTGAGATCGATTAACCCACTCGAAAAGAAGGTCTTCTGGTTGGACAGGATCCGCGCCGGTTTGATCTCAAGCCCCATGAAAAAAAGAAGAAAGATCAGCCCGAGCTCGGAGAAAAACGTGGAGGACTCACTGACCTGGACGATGTTCAGTCCTGATGCCCCGAGGATAATTCCTGCAATAATATAGAAAGGGATCACCGGCCAAGAGAGGTACTTTGTAATGATAAGCAGTACCAGGCAGGCAAAGAGGGCAATGATGAGTCCTTCCATTAACCCACCATAAACTCACGTTCGAATGTTTTCAGCTGATCGGTCTCCCCAATGGCAACGACCGCATCGCCTTCCTGAAACATGAAACTTGGTGGTGGATTGACAATGTTCGTATCCCCCCTTGATACGGCGATAATTGTTACCCCCGTTTTTGCACGAATCTGGTGGTCTTCTATGCACTTGCCAGCCATCGACTTTCCGATAACATAGGTATGGATACTGATCCGAAGGTCCGAAAGGGCAGAAAATGCGATCTCAACACTCTCTTTGTCAGCTTCCATAATGGCCCCGGTCATAATGGTACCAAGCCTCCTCGCTTCACTCGTGGTGAGCTCAGCCACGCAGGGGGTATGGCCGTCATGGGGGAGGGTGTACATCTGGATATTACCATTTTTGAGGAAAAAAATGGCAATTGTGTCATCCTTGTCAGTCACGAGCTCATATTTTGTGCCAATTCCGGGAAGGTTAATCGACCGAAGTGCCATACATCTCGTATGAAAAAAGACTTAAAAATATATTAGTATATTCAAAATTCACCGATAAAAACTCGCCATCGACATGGTCAGCAAGTCTGGCAGGTGAAATATCCAGACCAGGTAATAGAGTGCGAGGCCCAGCATGAAAAGACCACATACGACATTTATTATTCTCCGGTGATTCGCAAGAACTCGCACCAGGTGGTTATTCGTGGCGGCCGGGATAACGGATATCAGAAGGACTGGAATAGCGATACCAATACAGAAAGCGATGAGAATCGCAATATTTTCCAAAAAATCAGCTGCCGTCACACTGAGTGCAAACAAGAGAATGACCGGTGCAGGGTTGCAGGGCAGGATGATCAGGCCAAAGAAAAGGCCGAATATTAACGCTTTCCCGTATGGTCCGGCATGGTTTGATAAGTTCGGTGTGGGGATAATCCTCGAAAGATCAATATCCAAAATAAGGCATACACTGGCTCCTGCCAGGATCATAAATGCAATCATGGAAATTATACCCGTGGCCACACTCAATGAAGACCGTAATATCCAGGTGAAGATAAAACCAACCACAAGAAAAGCGAAGATGAGCCCGGCTGTTACGATGAGGGAGAACCGGAAGAGCAATGTACTGTCATTTCGCCCGGCGACCTGGTTTGCCAGCCACGCAAGATATCCAGGATAGAGTGGGAGAACGCACACGGCGCCAAGTGGTGCAAACAATCCGGCCGAAAATGAAATTCCTGTGGCGGTGATCAGATCCAACCTAGCACCATACCCGGATATCCTGGTTAAGTAACTCTGCGGATTTTATTCCCCGTCCTAGTTTTGTCACCGTGCCATTGCTGCAGATCAGGAGCATCGGAGCACTTGCAGGGGAGATAATGTCCACACCAAATTCATTGGTCAGTTCATTGATCATTTCCGGGGGTGCTACAGCATACAGTCCGTAAAACTGGTGATCAGACTGGTGTTTTCGTACCACTGCTTCATTTTCATACGGGTCGATATCAACCCCGACCGCGGTAAAAGAACCTGGTGACATGACCTGTAACTGTTTAATCTCATTCTGCTGGGCAGTGCAGATCGAGCACCAGGTGGTAAAACAAAACAGTAATACAGGTTTTCCTTCGAGATCCCGGATACTGAAGGTGCGGGAAGTCGAAACATCATGGAGTGGGACTAATGTCCAGTTGTGTACGTTATTTTGAATATTTGAGGATTGCAACGCATCGGTTTTTATCGTCGCGGCATTATCCGTGAGTGAGCCCTGATTCACCAATAGCAGTATCAATATCAGGGCGATAATAAGTACCCCGATCGCCAGGAAGAGAGTATTCTTCTGCATCTGTACTACAATCATACCCTTGGATATATGAGTTCAGGTAGTGTGCTCACGATCTCACCCACCAATGAATAGTCTCATTAATAAGGCGGTGGCCAGACCAGCGGTGAACCGCTCGTATAATTGTAGTTTTTGATCCAGATTATCAAATCCAAATAATGGCACCGTATGTTCACCAAAACTGACATCAGGCTAATCCGGAGAAAATTACGTACAGGAAGATGTTTCGGGGGGTTTTTTGGAGAAACCCAAAAATAGCGGGTAACCAGGATTTCTCCGATCAAGGTTATAAGGGTCGCAGAGATCGGGGTCAGGATTATTTTTTTCGCAAATAATGGTCCGCCTCTGCAATCAAACATCCGGTAATTCATCATATAAATGGGTGCCGGGCACGGGGTGAAAGTGAAATGTACTCCCTGAACCGGATTTTTACGACCCTGTCCAACTCTTTCTACGTATGGTTAAAACAGACTGTTCATGGTTTTAAAGTGGAAATGCTGTCATTTCTGATTCTGGGTGCAATATCCGGCAATATTGTAATAAAATCATCCCATGAGAGACCCCTGCAAAAGAACCGTCGTCCGCCAATATGGGTGGTTTACATCATCTCTTCCCCGGACCTTATCGTTGCCACCTGACATGTGACATGATTGTTCACCGGTTAATGTGAGAGGTTCCGTTTTCCTGACTGGAAACCATATCGGGGTATGATGGCGCGATCAGGTCGTGGATCATATCTTCCGGCTCTAATAAGTTACGGTATGATCTCGCACCCGTTGAATTTCGTGTGAAAAAACGAATCCGGGCTGATAACCCCCTCCCGGATCAGCCCTGACACTTCAGGAAGGCCCCTTGTGAGACATTCGCGGAGGTGTACAATTGTCCTGCACAAGATCCTGTTCTGCTCTTTGGTCCATGGCCTGGTGATTGCGGAGTAGAGGCATCGGCCTCCACAAAAATCCAGGATCTCACATTCAGTACATCCTCCGTGCACAGGAAGTTCAGGCAGGTGCCTGGGGTCTGAATGGTTAATATGCCCGAGGTAGTAATCTTTCATCCCTACCATCACCGGGCAGGCGGCAATATTCCCATCAGTCATAATACTGTAATTTGCATAACCCGCACCACACCTCAGCCTGGAACCGCGTTTGTGAAGAAGGTCATCGGTCAGATCAAGGAAGGGGTACCAACGCAATACCTTTCGATCTGCTTTCATACAATCCAGCCAGGACCGGACAAGCTTTGTGATACCTGGGTTGTAACTTTGGTCCACCCACTCCTCAAAATGGCGTGAATGAAAGTCGTTTGCAAAATTTGCATCAATCTGCCAGTGTATAGACGAAAAACAAAAGTCATCGTTATCCGAAAGGAATGTCACCGCATCGTAGATATCAGTCCTTTCGTTGACCGTCATTCTGGCAATTAACTCCCCCGTGTAGCCCCTCTCCCTGATATAATGAAGATTATCCGCCACAATCCGGTATGTCCCGGGACCACGGTTTGTATCCGTCAGCCACTCAGGTCCGTCAATAGATACCAGGATAGTCTCGAACTTCATCAGATCGGTGGGTTCTAATGTTCGAAAGAGAGTTCCGTTGGTCTGGAGCATGTACCTGTTGACCGGGGCATTTTGCAGGATTTCGTGGACCAGGTCAGGTCTCATCAGGGGTTCACCCCCATAAAACGTGAGTACTGCCGCAGGGTCCAGTGATAAAAAATCATAGAGGGCCGGGAGACTTATACTGAGTTCGGTGGGGAGATTGGGATCAATCTTGATCTCATCTGGTGCTGAATCTCCGTTTTCCTCAAATAATTTGCCCCGGCAGTAACTGCAGCATAGGTTGCAGTTGTCGGTGAGGATAAGGTGGTAAAACAAAAAAATCCCTCGCATATATCCTGGATGGTCTGAAAAATGATCTCTCTTTATCACGAGATCCCGTTTTAGGGATGCCTGCGTTTCCCATATACAAGCCAAAGTGCTAGTACACAGGTACTAAGAATCGGAATAAATGATGTCAATGGCGCTGGTTTTTTTGTCGGTTTGATGCCCGGAACACCCGTGGTAGGCACAGGTTGCGGTAGTGAGACATTTCCCATCGAATCCAGGGTAAATAACAGGGTCTGTTTGTTATTGAGTGCGTCCACATTCTTCGGGTCGATCGAGAGCGCCTGATCATAAGACTCGAGCGCTTCCCGGAACCTCCCCATCTTTGTGAATGCCAAAGCCCTGTAGGTCCAGAGTCCGGCATCAAATTTTGCATCATTTGGGTGCGTGCGAATTTCTTTGTCTGATATCCGGATTACCTCGGTAAACACGTTCTGGGCCTCATCCTTCCGACCAAGATTTTGTAAATTCACTCCCTTGTTGACCAGGGCGTGGAGGTCGTTTGGGTTAATGGCATTGGCGCGGTCATACGCACCAATCGCATCGGCTGTTTTACCCAGATTTGCCAGTGCATCCCCCTTATTCACCCATGCCTTTACAAAATACGGGTCAAGTTTGAGAGAGTGGTCAAAAGAATCGACCGCATCCACGTACTGGCCTAACTGGCCCTGCGTCACCCCGAGTTTATTCCATACCACGCTGTTGTAAGGGTCCTGTCCGACAGATTCGTTGTAGGCCACCAGTGCCTCTGCATACAGACCCTCACTATAGGAGAGGTCTCCCCGTTGTGTCATTGATATAGCCGCCTCAAATGAGGTATCGGCGATGGCCGGCTGAAGGCACACAACCACAATCAACACAATGATTGCCACTCGTGACAACAACAGCTGGCTATTCATAAGTAATAAGTTGTCTTTGTTCTTATGAATATTAGCCATTCGTATCGTGCCTACCGGGGTCTATCGTATATAAACAAAAAAGATGGGCTCGTCGTGATTCGAACACGAGATCTTCGCCGTGTGAAGGCGACGTCATAACCAGCTAGACCACGAGCCCAGAATGCATCGACCGGGAATCGAACCCGGGCTATAGGCTTGGAAGGCCTAAGTCATGCCTCTAGACCATCGATGCGAAGCAATGTGCCTTCTTACTATTGCGGTAACCCCCTTTAATATTTTTGTTCTGTACCGGAAAACTCGAGAAGATTAGAACCAGTATTTTTCGGGGATGTCCATGCCGGAATACTATTTTCAATATACGTTTAATCCACGCATTAACCTGTATTGCGGTAATCAAACTGCGGGAAAAAAGATTTTTGATAAAAAAAATCACTGGAATCTAAGCTCTTCCTCAACCTTTTCAAGATTCGCAATCCGCTTTTCAAGCGGTGGGTGGGTTGAAAACAGCGCAAGGAATTTATTCCCGGAAAGCGCCGGAATGATAAAAAATGCGTTAGAACCTTCAATTTTTGCCTTTGCCTCTGGTGGGATAACGTCCATTCGTCCGCTGATTTTATTGAGTGCGGATATCAGGGCCCGCGGATTATTCGTAATATACGCGCTACCCCGGTCGGCAGCAAACTCGCGGTACCTGGAGAGGGCCATCATGAGGAGTGTCGCCACCACCCAGACGATTGCAGCTACAATTCCTGCAATAATCCATGCCCCTGCCCCATCCCCGCGCCGGCTGAACAATGATGCGAAGAGGAAATTCTGCATAATGATGGCCGCGAGCATTGCAATAAAACTGGCAATTGTCATCGTAAGGATATCACGGTTTTTGACGTGCGCCAGTTCGTGTGCAAGCACCGCCTCGAGTTCATCCTTCGAGAGTAAACGCATGATAGAATCCGTGCATGCGATCACTGCATGTTTCGGGTTCCTTCCCGTCGCAAATGCATTGGGGACGGGACTCTGCATAATTGCAATCCTAGGCTTCGGCAGGTCTGCCTCTTTACAGAGTTTTTCCACTGTCTGATGGAGTTCAGGGTACTCATCGTCCAGGATAACACGTGACCCTGTCGACCAGAGGACCAGTTTATCTGAGAAGAAATACTGAATAAATGCCATGACTACGACAATAAGAATCATAAATGGCATCTGAATACCAAGCGCCAGAAGTATGGCAATGAAAACGAGGTATACTACAAACAGCAGGAACATTGTTAATATGACCCTGCTTGTCAGACCCCAGTCTCTTTTCCATTTCATAATTTGTACACCTTGTTCCTGTTCCTCTTAAAACATTCGACCATTGCAAAAATCCTGGGCAGAATCAGGATGGAATTTTTCCCTCTTCCGGGGACTGCTGGCAGAAGAACGCGAATCCCGATGGACGGTTTATATCAGGCACCAAACATAACCTTTTTTTCACACGACATCGGACGGTTAACCATGGTGGAAGTCGAACCTGAAGCATTGGTAGATGTAGCGTATGGACTCTTCGAGCTGGCACTGAATAAAGAGCTCCTGGCGGAAGGGAACTACCTGTTCCACCTGGTAGAAACGCGAGTCGACTTTAAAGATCAGTTTGTCGCTATTTTTTTACAGTTTGGGAATGAATACCCACAACTTTCCGAAGCGCTCCTGGTGAAATTCGGTGGAATTGATCAGATTTACGAAATGATTATCGATGGAGAGGGGGTGACCCCGTCCGGGACGACCCGGATGTACTGGATTATCCAGGAGGCACCATCTGTTGCACCCGATGCAATTGAGGACGAGCTCGCCGGGAAATGGCTCATCTTCCTGCCAGCGGATCAGGTAGACGAGGCCTGGAAGAAAGTCAGGGATGCCACCTGTGCAAATATTCTGGGGATATCTGCCAAGGTCAGTACGAAAAAACCGAATCCCGATTCAAAAGACCAGATGAAAGTGATCTATGTCTATACCGCTGACTGGCAGGAAGAGGCAGAAGTAATGCGGGTTCGGGAAGAACTGCGCAAACTTGGTTTCATGGACCGTCTCGGTTACAAGCGGAACATTGAAACATTTAAAGGGGAATACGCCCAGAAAGGTAAAAGAGTTACGTTTTATAGTGCCTGAATCAGGCTTTTCGCTCTTTGTTCTTCGGGCGCAGATTCGGGTACCCGCATTTTCGGCACTGTGTCGCACGAATTGCATTCCTTGCATTACAGCGCATACAAATTTTCACGTTAAGAAGGCGGGCTTCTGCTTCAGGGAATCTTGCCATTTTCTACACCACATTCCAGTTATATTCTGTCTTATAAACAAAGCTCTCTTTCCACTTAACAGTTGTGGGATATCGCATCACGAAGTCCCGCTAATGAGCAACCAGTCGTGTAATTCTCTGAGGGCTAACGCCCGGTGGGAAATCCTGCTTTTCTCGTCAAGGGGGATTTCTGCAAGAGTCCTGCCGCTCCATTCGAAAATCGGATCATAACCAAATCCATCCCCTCCCCGGGGTTCAACGATCTCCCCTGCCAATATTCCTCGAAATATCCTGATTCCCGATGAGTCTGCATAGGCAATTGCAGTAACAAAACGGGCAGCCCTGCTTTTCCCCTCAGTCAGCTGAAGAATTCCTTCGTTACCGATTTTATTGAATACGTAGGCCGAATAGGGACCGGGAAATCCCGACAGGGAATCAATACTGAACGCGGTGTCATCCACGATTAGTGGTTCTTTAAGTTTTTCCCATGCAAATTCCGCTTTATATCGGGCGATCTCAGCAACGTCATCATGGCGGCACTCAGGGCATTCAAGACGGACATCTTCCACCTCGATCTCATCCCTAAAATATGACCTGATCTCGTTAGCCTTATGCGGATTACTGGTAACCACAAGCAATTTCATAAATAACGCCCTCGTTGCAGTATCTCCTGCTCGCGGGTGATGACCTCACCGGCCTGGTCAAATTCTTCACAATAACCCTCGATAAAACAATGCCTGAGAGATTCATGGTTTTGTACCATACTTTCCAGCGTCTGGAAAAACACGTGAATATCAACACCCCGTGGTTCAACCTCTGATGATACCTGTGCAAGGCCAAAATCAATGAGAACACACCGGTCATTGCGCACCAGGATATTACTTGTCGTAAGGTCACCATGGATGATCCCTGCCCGGTGAAGACGGCCAACCATTCTCCCTGCTTCACAGACAAGGTGGGGTTCCATGCATTCCCTGAGCATCAGTCCTTCGATCTTCTCCATCCGGATAGAGTCTTCCGTGATGTCCCGGATAACGGGTGTCGGTACACCTGCCCTTCTTGCCATTGAGATGAGACGTGCTTCACTTCGTGTGCGCTCGTGGATTAACTGGTGGTCAAGGTCCGGAGATCGGTAGCCCTTCCCCTGCCGCTTTTTACAGACCTCATCCCGGCCAATTGTGACGATGGCTTCAGCACCAATAGCCGTTGTCTCTCCCTCGTGGTGAATGGGGATCGATGGTGTCGTTTCACCAGACCTCCACACCACATCGACCTGGTCGACACGGAAAGATGGGTTGACATGAGACTTGGCCAGAGTGGTACTGACACCGTGTTCGAGCATGATCTTTCCGGTATACGCAATCATGGCTCCGTTATCACCCAGGAACCCTGTATCAGGCACATGGAAGGTAGCCCCTCTCTCTTCTGCCATTATCTGCAGCATATCGCGAAGTCGCCTGTTGGCCCCGACCCCGCCCACCAGAAGGACTTCTTCTTTTCCGCTATGTGCCAGTGCCCGTTCGGTGACCTCAACACACATGGCAAAGGCCGTTTCCTGGAGGCTGAAACAGACATCCTCAATTGAAGCCCGGCTATCTTTTGCAGCACTCACAAGGCCCGAGAATGCCAGGTCCATCCCTTTCACCGTATATGGCAGTTCAATGTAACTCCCCGTTCCGGCGAGTCGCTCGATAATTGGTCCACCCGGGTGGGGAAGCCCCTTACTCCTTGCGAATTTGTCCAGTGCATTGCCAAGTCCGATATCAAGTGTTTCACCAAAAATGCGGTACCGGGATTTCAGGTAGCCGATTACCTGGGTATTCGCCCCACTTGCATACAGGGTCACAGGGTCATCGCAACCCGTTGCATAGCGCCCGATCTCGACATGCGCAATACAATGGTTTACCCCTATTAGTGGGACACCCAGTGCCATGGAAAGCGATCGTGATGCGGTAGCGACGGTACGGAGGCAGGGTCCGAGGCCCGGGCCAATAGAAAAAGCGATTCCCTCAATACCCGACGTGTCACCAAAATCAGAAAGGACTCGCGTAATGACAGATTTTAATTCTGATGCATGGTGCTGTGCAGCTTCTCTCGGGTGAATGCCGCCCTGAAGAGGCTTGTAAGGACGGGAACAGATAGCCCGGAGCGATGTATCAAAAACAGCGGCACTGAGATTCCAGGCAGTGCCTTCAATCCCCAGGACCGGCCCAAAAACAGGCATCAGATCTTATTTATTAAACTCGGTATAGCCACACTTTCCACAGGCAGCGCGGTCTTTGTGACCGGCCATCATAATTCCGGGGCCACACCGTGGGCAGTATTTTTTATCGGTTGTGACCTTATCCCCGTCGAGTTTATAATATAAACCACGTTTGGCTGCCTTTGATTCCTTGGCTTTTTTCGCTGCCATGATTATGCAGCCTCTTCCTTCGGTTTTGGTACCCCGCGGGTCATCAGGAACTGCCGCTCGGTTTTCACCTTGGTCTCTTCGTTATCATATATCCGGGCCATGCCTGTTAGTTCCATCTTTCCGAAACCGGTCTTTAATGAATCAATTACCATGTGCTTCTCACTTATGTTAAGAAGTGCTGATAATTTTCCGGTGATTTGCATCCTTGAGGGGGTAGCACCATCGTATCGGAGGACGAAATTGAGTTCTCTCCTCATGAGAAGCTCGTTTCTCTTATCCTTCGTGATCTCAAACTCCATCGATATCCTCTAATTATAGGTAACGACTTTATTTAAAACATGATCATGATCTCCACGGAGAATAAAGAGGTCAAAAAATTCTTCCTTTTTGATCAATGGCGATTTGGGGTTTTAATAAAACAGGCCAGCATATCCCTCGCTTTCTCCTTTGCTTCCTGATCAACCTCCCGGAATACGACACCTTCACCCGGTTGCCCATACAAAATGATCGATCCTTCATCTGAAGCAATAACCAGGGGAATTACAGCCAGGTCTTCCTCGCCATCCACATAGATCATTGCCTGCGGAGAGTTGAGGGCTTCTTTTAATCCTGTCATCAGTTCATCGGAAAGTGATCCTGGTGGATTTTTTACCCTGATACAGAGATCATAATGGACCGGTACACATTCAACCGGGGATCTCATGGTATGGCCATCGATGATCGCGATCGTGGGTATTATCCCATACTCCAGGAGACGATGCGTGACCACATCCCCGACTGTATATACCTTTTTTCCTTTAATAAGCGGAATAATATCCGCGATGTCAGGATAAAGAATTCCAAAAGGGTCTTTGAAAAATTTTCTTAGCTCCTCAGGAAGGAGAAGCATTACCTGACCTTCAATGCATATATGCCAGGAAGCTTGATATTCATCTTTTTGGAGATTTCCGATCGCTCAGGATCAATGATAACAAGATAGCCTGACCAGTCTGTACTCAGGTTCCCTGATCCACATACGACACAGGCTTCACCTTCGACGACCCTGTGGCATTCGCGGCAGACATTGCCCTGCTTTTTCTTGTTACTTGCTACCACGTTCCCCACCCTTTTCCTTTTCCTTCTCTTTTTCCTTATTCATATCGTCTTCGAGCCAGACACTCGTACCAAGACCTGACTGCCTCATGGTAAGCCCGATTTTGCTATCCCGTGGCTCCCTCTCATTGAGGCTGAGTGTCACGAGACGGCTCCGGACAGGCTCCCCGACGGCTATAAATCTCTTTGATTCCTGGCAGATCAGGCGTGAGTTCTTCTCGTCAAAACTAATATATTCGTCTGATATCTGGCTGACATGGAGCATTGCATCGATCGGCCCGAGGCTCACAAAAGCCCCGAAGCTGGTTGTCTCGACAACAAGTCCCTCCATGACCTCCTGGAGTGACAACCTGAGGACCAGTGCCTCAAAATTGACATCATAAAATACTGATCCATCTCCGGGAATTATTTCCCCTTCCCCGATATTCAGCACCTTTGTCACACAGACAAAGATACCAATCTCCTTGTCAATACTACCCTCGAGCTGCTCCTGGAGGACATCGAGAATTACCTTATCAAGTGCTTCGCCAAGACGGTGAGGAGGTACTCTCACCTTATCGCTAAGCATCATCCTGTAATACATAATCCATTATCTCCTTATCACACCGAGTTTTTTCTGATTTTTAAGTGATATAACCGGAATTCTTGCAGTAAGCAACTGGTTACGGAGTGCACGGTCGTTTGTCAGCACCATTCCATCATGCATTCCGGCATAGCCTAAAATCCGCCCGTCCACTGAGCCTTCGTCCGATCCACTTCCCACGATGGTGCACTTCCCGGAAATCTCGAGACCAAACCTTGCGGCTGCGGCATCTTTCCCATGTCCTCCTGACAGGCGCTTTAATTCCTCCACCACTTCGCGAAGGACGACCGGTTCATAGGAACCAAGGAGATCCCTCAGCTCTTCAAACAGGTCTATCCTGAATTGCGAGGGCATCATCAGGGCATTGGTGTCCAGGAGGACCATCACTCGGTGAGGATGCCCATCCCGATCAACCGCCATCTTGCCCCCAACTGCCGGCTGATCGCAATTCTTCCACCCAGTTCTGCACATACCGGCCTCTTCAGGGTCACTTCAACCGTATCTTTCTTTGTATTTGTCACGACACCAACGGTCACGGCAGTCCCTACTGAAAGCATCAATGGTTCGTTATGTTTTAATGGTTCGATCGATAACTCGCTGGTCGCCCCGACCACACGCTCCATTAACAGAACCCTGAATTTTAATTTATCCCAGACCGGGGGCAGGAATCCTACATGACCTGCGACTTGTCCTGCAAGTGCATCACTTTTCGTCAGTGCCGGGTCTAACTTGGTGGCAATCCCGAGAAGCCCGCCTGGAGAAGCCTCCATGACTTTCTTGGAGCCGGCATTGATCGAGGTGATTTTTGTTTCAACCGGGTCCCACCGTATCCGGTTCTCGACCTGTTTCTGGCGGCCGGGGCGGATCTCGATATCATCGCCCTCCTTAAACTCACCACGGATAAGCGAACCTCCGATCACACCGCCCTTCACTTCTTTCCAGTTGCATCCGGGCTTATTGATATCGAATGACCGGGCGATCAGCATCATTGGCTTTGCATCCGGGTCACGTTCCGGTTCAGGAATAGTCTGATCCAGTGCTTCGACTAATGCCCCGATATTAATCCCTTTCTGGGCAGATACGGGAATTACCGGTGCATTTTCTGCGATTGTACCCTTGATAAATTTTTTAATCTGGTCATAATGGGCCCTCGCCTCTTTTGCACTGACCACATCGATCTTGTTCTGTACAATGACAATGTTCTTGATTCCCACCAGTTCCAATGCCATCAGGTGTTCTTTGGTCTGTGGCTGCGGGCAGATTTCGTTTGCGGCGATAACGAGCATCGCACCATCCATCAGGGCCGAACCGGAAAGCATCGTCGCCATCAGGGTCTCATGTCCCGGTGCATCGACGAATGAAACCGAGCGGAAAGGGACTGCTTTTGAGCCACATACGGTACATACCGGTTTTGGAGAAAATGCATCCGGGCCTTCGCAAACAGGGCATTTATAGAACGTCACGTCTGCATATCCGAGACGGATAGATATACCTCGTTTTATCTCTTCGCTATGCCGATCCGTCCAGGTATCAGTCAGCCCATACACAAGAGTTGTCTTCCCATGATCCACATGTCCGACAACCCCGATGTTGACACTTGGAATTGTTATATCACGCAAATGTGATCAAACCTCCCTATTGAATATATAACACAGGATTGTAGCAACATTATATACATCCAATACTCGATTATCTGAATTGGTTAAGATATGTCCCTTGATATAATAAAAAGTGATCTAACTGCCACAATCTCAAAGTAATCTCTTCCTAAAGAAGATGCAGGATTAATTATCCGGTTTATTGCAGAATTAAAGGCATAATGCACCTGCCTGATACATCGGCAGACACTGAATGTGAAAGTCTCGTACCCGAAAATATGTACCTCTCTCCAAAAGGCCACCATTCCGGATATCCATAATGCCGAAGCAGAACCGGGCGACAAGATGGTGTACATAACCGGGAAGTCGTCAATGTTGATGGATGTATCACGAACCGATGGATGACCGACCGGGATATCAGATGAGAACTGTGATTGTAAGATTTTAAGGCCCGATATCGGTTTTTATCCAGGTCTGGGAAAAATATGAGTTGTTTATCCTCCGCCTTCGCAACTCTGGTCGATATTTTTAATTGATTCCTGAAACCCTGAACCAGAAATAAATTCCCTCTCGTCGTTTAATGTTTTCTTCATATCTTCCCGTTTCAGGTGTCGCTTTTCAACGGCTGCATCGACCGGAAAAAGTTTATCCGTCAGGTAAAGAAGGTGTGTCGTGTCAAGTTCCGCGTATTCCTTTCCGTCCTTCCGCTCGAAACGGATAACGGTTCCGGTTGTCCCTGTCCCTGTATATCGGACCTGCATCCCTGCCTCTATCACTTCACCTACCATGTGTGTTCACCAGATACAATGTAATACGCCTGGAATATCAAATTTTGCATGATAACAGAGCCTTTTTTGCCGGGTAGAATATCTTTGAAATTATCAACAAAGTTCAGAGGATCCCCCCAGGTCCGGACTGACGGAAAAAATTGGGCATTGCGGGAAATATCGCAGTTCTTGCGGATCAGACAACGAGGTTGGTATCAGAAAACGGTTTGATCCGGACCAGAATATAGTCCCGCATGCGTGAGGGCATGACATCCGCAACAGCCCCGATCGTGATACCGTTTTCGATCTCGCATTCCCTGACCGATCCTGCAAACATGTCGTACGGTAACTTGATACGGAGCCCGGCCACCTGGACCGTTATCGGGGTTGGTGATGTTACGTCCTGAATATCCGGGATCTGTTCAGTAATGATATCCATGAGGCGTGCAGGGGAGACGGAGAGCGGGTCTTTCGCAATCTCCTCCCGCCGGATATCAAGGACGCGGGTGATTTCTGCCACGATCTCTTCCAGTTTTTCAATCTCGTCCGATTCCTTTGTCCTGTGCATAAACCTGCCCACATTTCCCACGTAACCTGAAACCGGTGGATCAATGATTTTTTGAAGTGCCTCCTTTGAAGGGCCACCGCAGACCACGATCGGTACATCAATGCCTCTCCTCAGGACAGGCAGTTTCTTTTCAATGCACGTCTCAAAATTGCCAAGCATGAAAATTGCCAGGTCATGCTCGTTGATTACATCGCGCTCTTCGTCATTCAACTGGGCAATCCGCTTTCCAAATCCCCTCGCGAGTCCGACCATGTTGGTCTTCGCACCATTTCTCCTGATATATTCCGCCACGTCGCAGGAGGCATGGGGGAGGTGGTGGATCTCGAGACTCATGGTGACAACGGCGATTTCGGTCCCGACCAATGACGCCGGGATGATATCGCCCATCAGTGGCTTTCCGATGGCCCTGATCAGTTCGATATCATCCCGTGGGACAAGTGCCTGAAGGACGACTTCCTGGGCAACAAAATGTTTCTGGATGATGTAGCCGCCGACATCCTCGATCAGATCAACAATCTCGTCATGGCGGTATATTCCACCCTTGTAGGTCACCGGGACCAGGATCACAGGCTCTCCCCCATTAATCTGAACTTTTCAGAAAGGAGCGGGTTGATCTCCTCGTCAAGAGTATTTTCGCTTGCAACGTAGTAGAACTTCATGTTCCCATAATATTGCCGCCGTACTTTGAACCCTTCCGGGGCAATTGCCTGCATCGCATAGATCAGATCTTTATAGAGAGCTTCACTGGGGTCACTCACAACCACGTCAGGCAAGCCCTCCGACTCGTCCCGTTCGAGCGGCATGATGATTGTCAGCCTGTCCGGCTGGTCAACCCTTGCCTGCCCAAACCTATCCCAGAGTATTTTGAGCAGCGGTGCAAGGTATGCCTCATTGGCGATGGAGATTGTCACCTTGTGGTCTTCGATTTTCAGATCTGAAAAGTCCCTGATGCTGACAAGACCTGGTAATTTCCGCGTGGTTCCCGTGGCAACAAATATCGGTACAGCTGGGTCAATGAACACGTGGATCTTCGCGACGACTCTGACGAGATCATGGTCCTGGAGCACCGTGGAAACGATCCGCTGGTAGTACTCGCCTCCGAGCGGTTCCGGGCATTCCACTACAAAATAATCAAGCGCCCCCATCTACTTCTCCTTAATGAACCCTGACGAAAGGAGTGCGGCACCCACGGCTCCAATATACTGTGAATAGGGGGGCACGACAATATCCGTCTGCAACAGTTCCCCCATCGCAAATACAAGCCCCTCGATCAGGGAGGTACCACCCACCATTATCACGGGTTCCCTGATGTCCACCTCCTGCAACTGCTGCTCAAACACCTGTTCTGCAACGCTGTGGCAGGCAGCAGCGGCGACATCTTCTTTTGAACTTCCCGCTGCAAGGGCATTCACGAGACTCTGGGTACCAAACACAATACAATAACTGTTCATCGCGACCTGAGCGGACATCCCTTTGAGTGCAAGGGGCCCGAGCTCAGTGATATCAACACCGAGGCGTTTTGCGGTCATTTCAAGGAACCTTCCACTGGCCCCGGCACAGATACCGCCCATGGTAAATGTCCCCGGGATGCCGTCCTGTACACTAATTGCCTTGTTATCCATTCCACCGATATCGATTACGGTGGAAGGCCCGTGCTGGCAGTCTGCCAGGAATACTGCTCCCTTGGAGTTAACAGTCAGTTCTTCCTGGATGAGGTCAGCTTTGATTTTTTCACCGACAAGGAACCGCCCGTACCCGGTAGTGCCGACCGCCTCGATCTTCTCCCGGGTGACTCCTGCCATATCGAGTGCAAGTTGTATAACGGTCGTCGCACTTTCGAGTACATCGGTGGTCGGTAACCACCCTGTGCCGATAATTTTGTTATCTCTCATCACGACGGCCTTCGTGGTGCTTGAACCTGAATCAAGCCCGAGTGTAAGCCCTACCTGTGTCTCCCTCGCGAGGAGGGCTCTTCTCCGGGCGATAGTGGTCAGGGCTTCCATCCGGGTGAGTAGAGTTCCAGCCGTAGTCCGTTCGGTAAATGAATAACTTACGACCGGAAGCTTGGAATTCTCATGGATGAACCTCCTGAGTTCGTTCCGGACAATCGCGGCCTCAGCGCAGCGGAAACAGGTAGCGATAAAAACGGCGTCTGCTTCGACCCGCCCATCAACCAGTGCTTTGGCCCGTGCAATCGCGAGCTTGAGGTCCGGGCTGCGGACATCCAGGCCGAATTTTGTAAAATCCCGTTTAATATCTGCGAGACTGATATCCGGGTAAAAAATCTCTGCGTCAACTGCCTTTGCGGCCTGGTCAATCTCTTTCTGGACACCACTGTATTCAGGACCGCATGAGAGTTGCGCAATCCGTACAGGTGTGGTCATTTCACACCTCCAAGTCTGGTCAGAAAATCCCTGATCGCGGCAACGAACTCTGCCCCTTCCTCATCATTTACAGGATAACTCAGTTCCAGCAGGGGAATATTGCGTTTCTTCAGCAGGAATACGATCAGTTCGTTTGTCCGGGCGCAACCCATACAGCCGAAGGCGAGGTCGGCATCGTGGATGATGATCCCGGCGTCGGCGTCCTCAATCATCGGGCCGTAAAGTGACATCCTGCCCCGGACACCTGAAGGGACTTCAACTGCCGCATATTTAAGGCCTTTTTTCGGGTCTTCCGGGCTGATCTGGAGTGGTGGGGATTCAAGGCCTGCCGTCTGAATATGTTCCCGTATCGATTGCGCCGCACTCAGGGGAGTATGGCCAAACCGGGCAACAAGGTCTGAGAGGATCAGGCTGGTAGCGGGATAAATAAAAACTTTCGCCATTATTCAGGGCTCCTGTGCGTCGAGTAGTTTTTTCAGTTTGTCTAAATCCAGTTTCTTTTCGGTACTGGGTGATGGTGGGTGAGGGATGGACGTTTCGTTCCGTCCCGTTAGCGCGTGGAGCCCGTAAGAGACGTGACGGATAAGGGAGATTTCAAACTCGTGCCCAAAAAACCCGGGCCTTGCCCCGCCGAGGTTCGCCCGGCAACGCCGTGGATCTCCTGGTGGGAACCCCCTGTCTTTTACAAAAATATGATCGGGATCTAGCTCCCGTAAAGCAACGATGATCTTCCCGACTTCATCTGCAGTTCCTGTGACCTGGAGCCCGAAGCAGGTCTCCTTGATCATCGCGCCTCCCGAGATCTCATATGCCCTGACCGCGAGGTCCTGTGGAGTCATCTCCGGTGACTCCACAAATATGTATTTTGTCACCGACCCCTGGTAACGGGGGATATATTCGCTCATCCCTTCACCTCCCTGATAAACACGATATCTTTCTCCCTGATATTTTTCAGTAGTCCTGCATTGATGACCTTGCCGATAATATTGGTCCCTTCGAAGGGTTCGGATGTAGGTCCGAACTCCTTGTGTGATGAGACTCGTATCCCGACGAGTCCTGCCCCTTTCCTCGCTTCATTGGTAATTGCAAGAGTACCTCCCGGGACCTCGTCTTTCGGTGTATTTTCAGGAATAATTTTTACACCTGTTGGAATTACCGGTTTGAAAAGGTATACGTCGTCAAAAATGAAAAACGCCGGTAACTGCCCGACATCATGGGACCAGAGCCCGGTAAGGAAACGGAATATTTCACAGGAATCCGGTGCATTTGCATCATCGAGGACGATGTCAATCACCTTTGAGAGCGATTCAGTGATCAGCGATACCGTTCCGCCGGCAAGTACCTCGAGTGTTGTCCCCGGGTCCTGGCCAACAACCACACGATCCCCTGCCTGGTTATCCACCAGTGCATTTACACCTCTTGCTACTGCAATCTGCAGTGCTTCACCAAGTGGAAGCCCAATCAGGTCGAACCGTGCCGGAGATGCTGTTATACAGAATATATCGTTTTCCTTCGCAAGCCGGGCAATCTCAATCCCGTGGACCACCTGGGCCACGACCGTATGGGTGGGAATACCCGGGACATCAGTGGTGTAAATATAAACGGCGCCTCTCGACTGGCCTTTTGTCCGGACCGTTACGGTCCCTTCCCTTCGTGGTCCTTTCAACTCCGGGGGTACATCAACCTGTGTCCGGCGGCCATCAAAAATATGGGTGCTCGCGGCCCTGCCCACATGAAACGTCCCGTTTTCCAGCGCCAGGAGCAGATGTTCGACACTTGCTGCGCAATCTGTTGCAATATGTCCATCGTCATATCCCTGGACTGCGAGATCAACATGGGTGACAATCTGCATCCCCTCTTCGAGCAGAATATCCGGGTCAGTTGTTGTGAAAGAACGGGTGGTGTCGGCCCATGCGATAACGGGGATTATTTCTGTTACCTTGTCTCCTGTGCTCCAATGGTCAAGCACTCCGCGGCCTGAAACCACTCTTCCAATCACACCCCCGTTTTCACCGGCGCCATGGTCAGCAGAATGCCGCATCCTTGAAAAGACAAGGTATGAAAGTTTCGGGTCGTAACCTCCGCACCCGAGGATCAAGTCCCCCCGCTCGTACAGGTGTGGTCTCCTGTCCGGAACAATAGCTGAAGGAAACGGTCCGAAGGCAGCACTATACCGGTCTTCCCAGTGTAACTTCAGGCTGTCGATAAAACCGGCGCCTCCCAGAGATACACTGCCAGGTGCAGGGATCTCAACCCGGATCTCTCCTTTCGTGGTCAGGACCTGAAGGTTTTCGGTTGTTTCCTTTTCCTGCAAGCCAGGCCGTATCACGGCAACACAACAGAGTGGGTTCCATCCTGTGACCACCGACGCGAGTCTGCTCCCCTCTGGCACATCGAGGTGCTCTCCGTCGATACGGACCGTAACCATCTACATCCTCCGGTTGATCAGGGTAACGCCGGCTTGCTCATCACTTCACGCTCTTCTTCTGTCAGAATTGCAAGCACATCTGCTGTTTTTCCAATGGAAACAATTTTTCCGCCCCTCATCAGGGCCAGCCTGTCACAGACGTCCCTGACAAATTCCATGTCATGGGAGACCACGATAAAGGTCTCCTCCATTTCGTCCCGTGAATGAAGGATTGAATGTTTCACATCAAGTTTTGTTATCGGGTCCATGGTCCCCGTGGGTTCGTCCAGAACGACCAGTCGTGGTTCACGGATCAGAACCTGGGCGAGCGCTACCCGGTGACGTTCTCCCTCGGAGAGCTGTGAAGGGTACCGGTCCAGGATCTCCCTGCTCTTCTCATCTGAAAAACCAGACATTTTAAGCGTAATGACGGCTTTCCGTATGGCAAGTTCTTTCGGGAACTCAAGCCCGATTGCATCGGTCAGGTTGTCGAGCACCGTGCGGTGTGGGAAGAGGTCATATTCCTGGTGTAACAACCCGATATAACACTTGGCCCGTCCCCGGTACTCAATACCGGGCTTTGTCATATCGATCCATTCATCCCCGATCCGGATGTTCATCTCACCTGATGTTGGTTCGATAATCCCCGAAATAATCCGTGAAAGCGTGGTCTTCCCGGCACCGCTCTTACCAATGATACCGAATATCTCCTTAGTAAAGACGTCGAATGACACTCCGTTCACAGCCCTTACAACCCCGCGGTCAACAGAAATATACCGTTTGATCACGTCCCTGGCAGAGAGGACAAGTTCTCCGATTTCGGTGGCCTCAAACTCTTCCTGGTCATGGTAATCTTTCATAAACTGTTGTATGACCTCTGCAGGAGTGCCCAGTGCCGTGATCTTCCCATCTTCAAGGAGCAGGGCCCTGTCGGCAACATCCTGAATGACCTGTGAGAAGTGGGAGGTCACTACCATGCCCATGTTATCAGTTTTTGCTGCCTCGAGGAGCATCGCATGGACGACTTTGGCGGTACCGGGATCCAGCGTACCGGTCGGTTCATCCGCAAAAAGAACGAACGGCTCCTTCGCCAGCTGGCGGGCAAGGACCACCCGCTGTTTTTCACCGCCTGAAAGGTCACGGGCGATATGCATCATACGGTGGGAGAGACGGACCTGATCAAGGAGGTCGGCTGCACGGTTGATGGACTTATCAGTGGGATAATCAATATCATCCAGTGCATGAAGGACATTCTCAATGACCCGGTCGTCCCCGTAGAGTGCAAAGGTCCTCTGGAACATGATTGCCGTACGGTTCATAATACGGCGTTTTATTGCACTATTGGCTTCATTCCAGAAATCCACATCGAGTGACCTGAGAAATCCTCCACACTTCGGACAGACCTGGCCATTTTTGCTCGGGACATCCAGGTAATCGCAGCCTTCACACGCTGCGACATGATAGGTGATCTTCCCGCTCGTTGGTGGGATCTCCACCCCTCTCATAAGTTGCATCAGGACCGTCTTTCCTGCGCCGCTCCTTCCGATAATCCCAAGGATTTCTCCCTCTGAAAGTTCAAAAGAAATTGTATCGAGGACTCGTTTTCCGTCAAAATCCATGCACAGATTTTCAACGGTGATCAGTGGGGCCATTCTTCACCTCTTTTAGATCATGCAACGTACGGACATATTACTTTTTATATACAGATATGTCAGGATCCGGTATACAGGAGTTTTCTCACGATCTCGACAACTTCACTCACGTTTTTCACTACATGCCCTGCAGTCTTATATAACTCGTCGGGTTTTCCTCCAGACTGTTCCTCTGTGAGGATTGCAATATCGGCTTTTTTCATTGCACACAGGTCGTTGATGCTGTCACCGACCATGACCACCTTATCGAATTCGCACTGGAGGTCTGATACGATCTGTGCCTTCATGGAAGGTGTCGCCACCCCGTACACACGGTCACGCGGAATCCCCAGGTAATCTGCCATCCGTTCGAGTTTAGCGACCCGGTCACCAGATGCGATGTACGTGGGGACCCCCATCCTGTGAAGGGTGGATATGGCTTCTTTGGCCCCCTCAAATGGTCGTCCGCCGGTGGTAATCGTAAACTCAATGCCTGGTAATGCCATGTTCAGGATGACCCCGCTGTTCATGGTTACCACCGCTTCGCGGCTGCAATTTCTCCATACATCACGAATACACTGCTGGAGGTCGCCAACCGTTGCATGGGTGTCATTATACAGAGTATCGCCCACCTCCTCCGCAGCGACGACCTTCCTCGTGCAACTAATACCAAACCCGATATTGCCCTCAACCAGGAACTCCGACAGAAGTTTACCCGGAGGCATGTCCATGACCTCCCTCGAATGGAGGTGCATCACGACAAGTACACGTTCAGGAGAACTGAAGGTAAGCATCGTGGTTTCAATACCGGGTAACAGCAGGTTGTTAAGCACATCCTTTGCCACCCGGTACGTATGGAGCAGGGTTCCGGCACTATCGAAGACTACCGCGACTGACGTTGCAATTCACTCCCCATAAACTCTTTCTACTTATTTATCCTTGAATGAAGTTAGATGGTCCTTACTGATACCGCAGACAAGATAAAGAGCATGGAGATCAGAGGGGCAGGGCGGATTGCCAGGGCGGCCGCGCTTGCATTATCGGAGCATGCGGGATCCATTAAGTCGACGGATATTGCCTCATTTTCCAATGAGATGAAGCGTGCTGCGGACCTTATCGCAGGGACAAGGCCAACCGCTGTCTCGCTACCGAATGCAGTAAATATTGTCATGGCGTCAATGGCCCAGGCGACGACCGTGGCTGAAGCAAAAATGGCGATTGGTTCAAAAGCATTTGAGTTTGTTCAGTCCTCAAAAAATGCGGTTGAACGCATCGGAAAAATCGGGGCACGCAATATAAGGGACGGGGATGTCGTCCTCACCCACTGCAATTCAGAGGCTGCACTCGCATGTCTTATCGAGGCCCGGAGGAGTGGTAAGGATTTTACAGTTTTCGCAACGGAAGTCAGGCCAAGGAACCAGGGACTTCTCACCATTCGCGTGCTTAATGAAGCTGGAATTAAAACGAATTTTATTGTTGATTCTGCAGTTAGATCGTTTATCAACGAGATTGACCTGGTGATCACCGGTGCAGATGCGATAACAGTAAACGGTGCCGTGGTCAACAAGATTGGAACCTCTCAGATTGCACTTGCGGCACATGAAGCACGGACGAATTTCATCGTGGCCGCAGAAACCTACAAATTTGCACCACGGACAATCCTCGGCGAGCAGGTCGAGATCGAAGAACGTCCTGCTAGTGAAGTGCTCCCGGACGAGATGGCGAAAAACCTCCCGTATGTAACGGTACGGAACCCGGTGTTCGATGTGACCCCTGCAGAGTACGTCGACCTGATTATTACTGAATCAGGTGCGATTCCACCGCAGATGGCCTATATTATCATTCGGGATTACCTCGGCTGGGACATATCTGAATTTGGAAAGGAATTTGATATAGACCACCATGATTAGGAGAGAAACAAGCATGTCAGATGTCATTGCATCATACTACTTCAGGCCAAGGGGAGACACCACTCCGGAAGAAGCTGCACAAGCCCTTGCCGATGAGGAGACCACCGGTACGTGGACCGGCGTAACAACACGAATGGAATATGTGAAACGCCTCGACGGGGCCGTTCTTGATGTTAAACCTTCAGGAAATGGATATATTGCTCGGATCAGTTATCCTGCGGATGTGTTTGAGCCGGGTAATGTTCCACAGTACCTGTCGGTCGTTGCAGGGAATCTCTTTGGCCTCTCGAGGCTGGAAGTCGTGAGGTTCCTTGATTTTTCACTTCCGGATCAGCTCGTCCCGTTCAGGGGGCCAAAATACGGGATCGTGGGTATAAGGCAGATGATGGGTACGACGAAGCGGCCTCATATCGGGACCATCATAAAACCTAAAGTGGGGCTCACACCGGATGACACCGCCTCCGTCGCCTACCAGTCAGCGATTGGCGGGATTGATCTCATTAAGGATGATGAGACCCTTACCGACCAGAAATTCTGCCCTATTGAGGAACGGGTGCCGAAAGTGATGGCAAAACTCGAGGAGGCAAGGGAGGAGACCGGGCACCAGGTCCTTTATGCGGTCAATATTACCACACGTGGGGACCAGATCGTCGAGCGTGCGGAACATGCCATAGCACTCGGGGCAAACATGATCATGATCGACGTGATTACTGCCGGGTTCGGTGCACTTCAGGCACTAGGGGAAGCGTCGGGAATCCGGGTTCCGATTCATGTCCACCGGACAATGCATGCGGCAATGACAAGAAATCCCGAACATGGCATCGCAATGCGGCCCCTCGCACGGCTGGTACGGATGCTGGGAGGGGACCAGCTGCATACTGGTACCGTAAGTGGAAAGATGGCACACGCCGCGGAAGAGGTAACTGGTGATAACCGGGTACTGACCGAACCGGCATTTGGAATGAAACAGACATTTCCTGTGTCAAGCGGGGGTCTCCACCCTGGCAAGGTGGAGATGGAGCTCTCAACGCTAGGTACTGACATTATCCTCCAGGCCGGTGGGGGTATTCATGGGCATCCTTCAGGAACTGCAGCCGGTGCCCGGGCTATGCGGCAGGCTGTAGATGCATTCATGGCTGGGATCCCGGTCCGGGAATATGCAAAGGATCATTTCGAACTGGAGCAGGCACTCAGGTTATGGGGTACCGCCTGAGTTCCAGGGAGGTGCATACCATGGAGATAGAATTTACAAAGTTACATGGCAATGGAAATGATTTCATCCTGGTCGATGAGTACGAACAGGTGGTAATTCCGGACCTGATGAAGGGAGATTTTGCTGAATCATTTTGCGATCGGCATTTTGGTATCGGGGCCGACGGTGTACTCTACCTTTCAAAAGCGAAATCTACAGGCGATCTGATAATGCGCCTGTTTCAGCCGGATAAAAGTGAAGCTGAAATGTGTGGAAACGGGATCCGCTGTTTCGCAAAATATGCGTATGATCGTGCTCTTATCGGGGAGAACTGCGTCATCGAAACACCGGCAGGCCTGTTGCCCGTTCAAATGAACTATACTGGAGAAGATTTTATGGCAAAAGTCCTGATGCCGGAACCGAACTTTGAGAGGAAAGACATACCGGCAACCGGCACTGGTGTATATAATGAGCAGATCGGTCAATATGAAGTGTTTGCGGTGAATACGGGAGTTCCACACGCCGTCATTTTTGTCCCGTCGGTGGCAGCAGTGGATATTGCCTTGGAATCACCAGGGATCCGGCACCACGAGACTTTCACTGCCGGTGCGAATGTAAACTTTGTCGAAAAGACCGGGATTGATACGATACGGATACGGACTTTTGAGAGGGGTATTGAAGATGAGACCCTGTCCTGCGGGACCGGTGCCACCGCATGTGCCGCCGTGGCGCACAAGCTCGGGTATGCGGGAGTCACCATTCATGTGGATACAGAAGGAGGTCCCCTGAATATCTACCTTGGAAAGGACACGTTTATGGAAGGTCCTGCAAGTACGGTGTTCACCGGGACCATCAAATTCTGATTTTTTCTAAACTCCGGGTATACGGATACTCAACATATTGGAGATACGATGCAACCCCACCATCTACCCGGGGTTCTGACTAGTTAAATCAACTCTGCATAAAAGAAAGAACGCAGGATCCAATGCCCGGTAAACCTGTGCTCCTTGAATCGCCACCAGGAAAGCGACTTTTTGTGATCCATGTTGCGATCGCGTCGTTCATGGGTACCCTTGATTACACCATTGTGAACCTCGAACTCCCCGTAATCGCTGATTACCCTGGTATCAGCATTACTCTCGTCTCATGGATCCCGATCGCACACCTGTGGATGCTTGCGTCAGTTCTCACTTGCATTCGGACACTTTGCTGACATTCATGGCTACCGGAACCTGTACGTTGCGGCGTTCGCGGTATTGACGCTTGCTTCGTTCCTTTGTGCTACTTCCCCTTCTATCCAGGTACTAATCGCAAGCCGCGTCAACCAGGGGCTTGGGGCAGCGATGCTCCAGGCAATTAGGGGGTGATGATCGTCATCTATCTACCCATGCGGATATGGGGGTGGGCATCGGGCATGTTCTTAACGTTCGCTGTCATCGGAGTCGCCAGCTTCTCGATGGTTTTTCTGCTGGTATCAGGAACTGTATCTGCAGAAGGTGTATTTGCTCCCGGCCAGCCGGATGACGGATTCCATGCCGCATTCCTTTTCGGATTTGCGATCTCTTTCGTCGTCCTCGTAACAGCAATATTTTCACGCGGGAAGGAGGAAGAGGCAGACCAGGGCATGGACAACCATGGATGAGAATGGTCACCGTTTAACTTCACAACACGTGAAAATGTCCCGGACGTGATAGATTTCCCGTCTGTTCATGTCAGAAGACTTTCCATCTTGCGGTAAGATGAACGCATGGTAACAGCGTTAACGCCATGGGGTACTGAATGATGGAGTCTGATTCAATGGTCTTCCGATTTTGGCGGCTGTTCCAGTGAAGGTTCCTTTACGTTTTGTATACCTGGCCCGGTGATCACGAAATAAAAGAAATTTCCTGCAGGGAGTGAGCGGTGTTTTATGAGAGTTGCACGGCGCACCGTTCCCTGTTCCCGGTTGAATCGGATTATTGTCTTCGAGATATGTTCGAGTGCCGTGCCCCCAAGACCCGAGTAGACATTTTTTGCCATGTCCATGTAGACCTGATTGGTCACGACGACCGGGATTCGGTATCGTTTTGCAAAACCAAGGAGGAGGACGATTTGCCGGGTGAGTTTCTGCATGGCGTCCCGTCCCTTCTCAAGATTTGTCCGGTAGAGTGCCGTAGCAGAATCCACGATGACCAGGCCGACGTTCCGGGTCCGCACCACGGTATCCAACCCGGCGATCATGACCCCCTGCTGGTCGAAATCGGTTGGTTCGTAAATGTACAGGTGCTCGGCAAGAGTTGCGGCATTTTCACCGGCGATCTGCCGGAACCGTTCGATGGAGAAACCCTCTGTATCAATGAAAACGACGGATTTCCCTGATACAAGACAGTTAACTGCGGCGAGAATGCAGGCAGAACTTTTCCCGCTTGCCGGTTCCCCAAAGAACTGGGTGATGGTCCCAGGTTCAAGTCCCCCGTTCAGTAACTGGTCTAGGTCAGGGCTGCCACTCGGTATTTTCCCCATGTCCACTGGCATCACCTGCCGCAGATCCCGGGAGGGTCTTCCAGGCATGTTCCTCAATACGTCGGATGAGTTCTCTTGCTGGGAGTCCCAGTTTTTGGGCCTGGCCCTGTGCTTCATCAAATTCAGCCTTCAGTGTGTAACACCGGTCCCCCACCCACCCGTACTTTACCGGGACTTCAATCACCGTCCCCTGGATATCAAGCCGGACCTTCTCAATTGTGCGCATCGCAATAAAACGGTGGACTGAAGGAGTGCAGCGGACACCGAGCGTCCCAAGTTCCGAGGCCATCACTCCCGCAAGTCGTGCAGAATCCTCTTCCCTGCAGATCACCCGGGCGAGATAGCCGCCACGGCCCTTTTTCATGATGCAGGGGATCGCACTGGCATCCCGTGCACCCGCCTTCATGAGCACCGAGATGGCGTTCCCGATGATCTCTCCGGTGACGTCATCAACATTCGTCTCCAGCACATCAACGAAATCCGGATTTAATTCATCGGTTTTCTCGAACAAAGTTGCCCGCAGGACATTTGGAATACCGGGGGGATCCCGGCTTCCTGCGCCATATCCGATACCGGAAACGTTCACCGGGCCAATTCGCTCCAGGCTTATCGTTTCAAATTCTGAAAGGAGCGCTGCCCCGGTTGGTGTGCATAGTTCACCGTCCGCCGGGGTTCCAAGCTTGCATGTGAGTCCTGATGCTTTTAGTACTGCCATCGTCGCGGGGGCCGGGACTGGCATCATTCCATGGTCCCCTTTCACCATCCCGCCACCGACTGCGACAGGTGTTACGGCAACACCATCCGGTTTAAGGAGGTCCAGGGCGGTGCAGGCACCAATTACATCTGCAATCGCATCATCGGCACCAACTTCGTGAAAGTGGGTCCGGTCCCCGTGGACGGATTGTTCTGCGTCTGATATCCTCCGGAATACCCGTACCGCCATCCTGATGGCAGGTTCAGGTGCCTGGGCATTCTTAATCCGTGTGATGACTTCCTCAAGTGTCCGGGAACATGGTGTTGCATGGGTCTCTACCCGGATCGCCTGTATACCTGCCCGGTTGACGATAGAAAAAGAAGGGTCTGTAACAACCGAACGCATCGCATCTGCCACAGTATCCTTGTCTGCACCAAGAGAGAGCAGGGCACCGGTGACCATGTCCCCGGCGGCACCATGGAACGGTTCAAAGAGGAGATATCGCATGATTCTAACAGTACATATAAATTCCCGCATATATGATCTTTCTGGGATGCCTGAAATTCACCTGAAAGTGGACAGTGCCTACCCTGGTGACCAGGGGGGCGGAAAGGCCAGGCTCGACCCGGAGACGATGCTGTTTTTAAAAATCTCTCCCGGTGACCTTGTGGCTATTGAAGGAAAGCGAAGGACTGTGGTGAAAGTATGGCGTGCACTGCTCGAAGACTGGAACCAGCATAAAGTCAGGATCGATAATTTTTCACGGACGAATGCCGGGGTCAGTATCGGGGACACCATAAAGATCTCAAGCCTTAAAGAAGAGATCGAGGCAAAAAGAGTCTTATTAGCACCCCCTGAAGACCTTCCCAAGAATATCCAGGTCTCGAATAACCCCCACGTCGTCAACAGCCTGATCGATTTTCCTGTGGTAAAGAATGATCAAATCCCGATCATGGTGGGCTTGCCCTTTATCCAGCCCCAGATTGTTGCCTATAAAGTGGTCGATATTGAGCCGGAACAGGCCGTTATCATTACAAAAAATACGATTATTGAGTTCTCTGAAATGCCGGCGGCAGGATTCGAAGGGTTGAAACGGGTTTCTTACGAAGATATCGGGGGCCTTAAAGATGAGCTCCAGCGCCTGCGGGAGACAATTGAGCTCCCGATGCGTCACCCGGAACTATTTCAGAAGCTCGGGATAGAACCCCCGAAAGGGGTACTGTTATACGGCCCCCCCGGGACCGGGAAAACGCTGATTGCCAAGGCCGTTGCAAGCGAGAGTGGGGCCCACTTTATCTCAATCGCCGGTCCGGAAGTGATCTCAAAGTATTACGGGGAGAGTGAACAGCGGCTCCGCGAGGTATTTGAAGAGGCCCGGCAAAATGCCCCGTCGATCATATTTATCGATGAACTGGACTCAATTACCCCAAGAAGGGAAGAAGTGACCGGGGAGGTCGAACGGAGGGTCGTTGCACAGCTGTTAACAATGATGGACGGTCTCGAGGAACGGGGACAGGTAGTCGTCATCGGCGCGACGAACCGGATCGATGCGGTAGATCCAGCATTGAGAAGGCCCGGGAGGTTTGACCGGGAGATCGAGATCGGTGTCCCAAGTGAGCTTGACCGTATTGAGATTATGAAGATCCACACCCGTGGGATGCCGCTTGCTGAGGATGTGAAGCTCGAGGACCTTTCACAGCAGACCCACGGGTTTGTGGGCGCTGACCTGGCAGCGCTCGCACGTGAGGCAGCTATCCGGGCGCTCCGCCGGTACCTCCCCCACATCGATCTGGATGCAAAGGAGATCCCGTCTGAGATCCTCGATACACTTCACGTAAAGGCTGCAGACTTCAGGGGTGCTCTTCGTGACGTCAGCCCGAGTGCGATGCGGGAAGTCATTGTTGAAGTATCCCATATCAGGTGGCAGGATATCGGTGGGCTTGACGCAGCCAAGGAGGAAGTCCGGGAGACCGTTGAATATCCGTTAACTGACCGGCAGCGGTTTGATGACCTCGGGATCCAGCCCCCGAAGGGGGTACTGCTATACGGGCCCCCCGGGACAGGGAAAACGCTGATTGCCAAGGCAGTTGCCAATGAGAGCGGTGCCAATTTCATTGCAATCAGGGGGCCGCAACTGCTCTCGAAATATTGGGGGGAAAGTGAACGGGCAGTCCGTGAGATTTTCAAGAAGGCCCGGCAGGTAGCGCCGGCCATTATATTTTTTGATGAGATGGATGCCATTGTCCCACACCGCGGGGCAAACCAGAACTCCCATCTCCTGGACAGTGTCCTGAATCAGATCCTCACTGAAATTGATGGGTTACTGGAATCAAAAGATGTCATTATCATGGGAGCGACAAACCGCCCGGACATGATAGACCCGGCACTGCTCAGGGCCGGGAGGTTTGACCGCCTGGTGTATATCGGTGAGCCAGGTCTTTTAGACCGGCAGAAAATTCTTACAATCTATCTCCTGCAGATGCCGGTCGAAGGATCCGTGCTGTATGAAGTTATTAATATCACGGATGGCCTTGATGAACCGGCAATTGAATTCCTGATTGAAAAAATGGGCACCAGACAAACGGTTACCCTCGGTGAGATACGCGCAATTGTTGAGTCCATCGAGAACAAAGAACGGGCGTCACTCGATCGGGGAACACGACGGAAACTCCTGTGGGAAATGATGAAACAGAACGGGCTCTCCTTTGAAGATCAGAATTTGCAGGAATTTATTCATCAACTGGCGATAATGACTGAAGGCTATGTGGGATCAGACCTTGAGCTTCTGTGCCGTGAAGCAGGGATGCTCGCACTCCGGGAGAATAGCAGCGTTGTCGCACTGAAACATTTTGAACTGGCCAAGCAAAAAATTCACCCGACAATGAACCAGAATATCAGGGAATGGTATAAAAGGATCCAGGATTCTTTCAAAGGCGGCCTGCCGAAGGAAGGGCAGCCCCCTGAATACCAGTAATTCATCTTTTTCATTGCAAAAATTATCGTGGCTCTTTTCCTGATGTGAATAGTGAATTCAGTGGCTCTATCCCGCAGGTAGCTCAAAAAAGCCTCTCGCGTGGTTCATCCGGGGTTACCAGTGCCGGTTTATATCCTGCCCATGGAAGAACCTTCAGATGGTCAGTCGAATAATGAACACCTATATATGGCCGCATCAAAACCTGTGTACCAGGACGTAACGGCTTTCATCATGTCGAACCTTACCACTCTCCTCGATGCCAGAAGTGTCCCATCAGAGAAAACTGCGCTGATCTGCCCATCCAGAGATAGTACGCTGTCGTACGGGTTTCTGCGGAGTGAAATGAACCGTGTAGCCCTTGGACTCTCACAACTTGGGATCCGAAAGGGAGACCGTGTATGCATCTATCTTGACAGTTCCCCCGAATACCTGATCAGTTATTTTGCGATATGGCGGATTGGTGGCGTTGCCGTACCCACGAATATCGTATACCGTGAGGACGAACT
>Ga0114951_10001141_pt1 | contig 34212 bp, 29 predicted proteins | sample AM7aDNAmetaG_FD_88677 | JGI IMG/M metagenome (GOLD analysis project Ga0114951, IMG submission 88677) | Freshwater microbial communities from Finland to study Microbial Dark Matter (Phase II) - AM7a DNA metaG | ecosystem: Environmental > Aquatic > Freshwater > Lake | place: Finland: Lake Alinen... | reverse complement strand
GCATGGCGGAGGAAGAGTTTTTGGGGCTGGGGTACGAGCCGGTGGTCAACCCCTGGTTTGGTAACGATGTTCCCGCTTCTATTGGCAACATCGTCGGCTTCGGGAAAGTTGCAAGCGATATGCCGCAGTTTGGCTATGAAGTGCTGCCAATGCAGAGCCTGCGGTATGAACTCACAGAAGGTGAGATTGCCCGGTATCGGTGGCTGGGGAGTCATGCGGCAACAGTCGCGACTGCCGTATTGCGCCGTGCGCAGCCGGGGATGAGTGAGCGAACGTTCCAGGCGATGCTTGCAGAACAATTGCTCGGCCAAGGGATCATGCCGAGCACCTATCTGACGGCGGTCGATCGGCGGGCACTGGGCTATAGTCATGCCGTGCCGCGCGCCGGAGTTCTGGAGCGACTGGGCATGTTGGGATTCTGTGCCAGGCGCTGGGGTCTTTCGGTTTCAATGACTCGCTTTGTGCAGTTCGGTGCGGCGGTGGCGGAGTTTGACGAGCGGATGTCAGTTGTTGCGCAAGTCAATGCTCGGCTTCAGGGCGCCACTCGCGAAGGGACGACAAGCGATGAGCTTTTCCGGGTGGCCGAGGAGGCTTATGCGGCGCTGGGATGCGGTGGGGAAGAGAAGATGCACCACCAGGGCGGTGCAACGGGTTACCTCGAACGCGAGTGGGTAGCGCGCCCTGGGGGTGGAGAGCGCGTAACAAGCCAGCAGGCATTTGCCTGGAACCCAAACCTGAAGGGCGCCAAGGTGGAAGATACAGTTCTGCTGCATCATGGGGCGATCGAATTGCTGACGGCCACGCCGGAGCTGCCGGTTGTGAACACAGCCTGGGATGGGCGCAAATATCTTTCAGCGGGTGTGCTCAAGAGCTGAGTGTCATATCCGGCCTGCAGCAGTACTTTAAGTCAGGCGGTGTTATCACTCCGAGATGGAAGTGGTAGCACCGCCTCTTTACTTGAAGCGTCCTGGGTACTTTATGCGCCGCTTACAACTAGCGCCATTGCCAATCTATAAACCCAGGGTTCACGTCCGTCATGGCATTGACGATCAATTCGACTAGTCCCCCATAAAGAATGCGGTGCTTTTCCCAAATGCCCCAATACGTGAACAAGTCGCGCAACTGACCTTTGCAGTTGCTGCAGGGTGCGCAAACATATTTTGAGATCGCCGGATCAAGAGAGCCTGAGAATGCGTCCATGACCTGCTCCAGCTTTTTGCGGCCAGATACCTGTGACCGCCAATCGCCGAAGTTATTGGGACTCATAATTGCGAAACCGCTGCCTCCGCCGCAGCAGTAGTTATCGACACCGTGGGGCTCCATCTCGCGGAAGCGAGGAGCTATCATTCGCAGAATCTCCCTCTGCGGTTCGACGATGCCCATGAGCCGAACCATATTGCAGGGGTCGTGGAGTGTGATGGGGAAGTCATTCCGCGAGGAGTCCAACGAAAGCTTTCCGCTGAGCACAATGTCACGCAACAAAGTCATTGAGCTTACGACTGGGATATCGAGGTCGCCGAGGGCAATGCGATTTGCAATCACGCCCAGCGCCTTATGCGCATGCCCGCACTCTCCCACGACAATTGCCTTTACCTTCAGCTTTCGAGCAACCTCCAGATGCTTTAGCGCGACGCGGGAGAACTGCGCATCGTCGTACCAGAGGCCATAGTTGACGGCATCGTACCCGGAAAGCTCAGAGGATAAGGTCCACTTCACGCCAGCGGCGTTCAGGATGACGGAGAATGCGCCTGGATTCTCCGGCCATGCAAGCATCTCACCGGCATTGTGGATGACGAGGAAGTCGGCTCCTTCCACGTCCCAGGGCGTGTGGATCTCCAGCCCGGTCTTTTCACTCATTTCCTCATCAACGAAATTCATGTTGTCGAGCACTCCGGCCGGGTTCATGCCGGTGGTAGATCCGCTCTTCAACTGCAACATGGATCCCTTGTCGTGCAATTCTTTCGGACTTATTCCCATTTCCTGACTGAATATCTTCCGCAGCTCCCTGGCGACAAGCCCATTGTCCGCGCCGATGGGGCAAGCCTGCGCGCAACGGCGACAAAGGTTGCAGCGATACGAGAGTTCGGCGAGACGTGCGACGAGAGGCCAATTCAACTCGATGTTCCCATGCTGCCAGGCGCTGACCAGACCGCCGTGCTTTACATGCTTGAAGTAGAGGCGACGAAGAATCTCAGTGCGGAATGTGGGGCGATAGATCTCCTGGCGCCCACTGGATTCATAAATATGGCAGGAATTGGAGCATGTTTGACAGCCAGTGCAGTGCTCCATGGTCAAGAGCAGAGGCTGGAGAAATGTCCAGTTGTTTTCCTTGCTGAACAGTTTCTCCAGGCCGGAAAGGAATGAGGCGACAAGAACGTCCTCCTCCTCGCGCGACTTTGGCCTCGCGATGTTCAAGGCGCAGGCGCCATCGAGGCCGCATTCGCAGCGGTCGACGCTCTGAACGCCTAGAGGAGTAAGTGCAGGCCCCTGCCTCCCTTTATTGAGAGCAGCGGGCAGAGGTGTCAGGTCATTCTCATCCAGATCGGCTATTGGTTCACGGCCCGGACTCGATGCATCGCTGATTCGAGTGAAGTTGCTCATTGCTGGTTCCTCTCTGTGGCGATGGGGCTGGATGTCGCAACTTCGGCCCAACTCTTTGTTCCATTCTGGCCGATATGCAATGCCGACCAAGTGGGGTGATAGGCAAGGCACTCCGCGATATGGACTTCCATTGATTTGCTCTTCTGAGCGTCATCCCATCGCACCGAGTGATAGGTGAAGTACTTCGCAATGAAGTGGGCCATATGAGTGAAGGGAATATACCCGGTCATGGCTGATCCCAACAGTAGTCCCAGATTTAAAATCAAAGGCAAGCGCAGGGCCGAGTGCATTGCCAGGAGGCCGAAAACGGAGTCCTTAAGGGGCGGCATGGTGCCGCTTATGGCTCCAACAAGAATCAGCGAACAGGAAAGCGCGAAGCCTCCAACATTTACCAGATGGCTTGGAGCGGTGTAATTCCGTAGTTGCTTATCGAAAATTCTGCGCAGGAGCAGGCCAGCGCTGCCGCCAAGCGTCAGCGCCAGACCTGCCCATGCAAAGACACGCGTTGCGAGGAACAGTGCAGGAGCAAATGGATAATTTGCAAAAACAATTCCAGAGGCGGAGAAGAGACAGCCGGCAATGAGGAGGTAAAGCCCGATATGGAACGGGTAGGAGACCCACCATAGAGAGCGATTGAGCTTCCAGACACCGCGTAGCATGAAGATCTCAGCCAGCATGGCTTTAATTTCATTGAGCGGGTGCGCATGGCGAGGAGTCTTCCACCAATCCTCGTCTTCGAAGTAAGAACCGCCGTGTGCAGCCCGTTTTGCGCCTTCACCCGGCACTGGGTAAATCTCCCACCTTAAGTGGACGGGCATGCGAGAGTACTGGAATACACGCCACAGGCTTCCGGCGAGGAAGAAGGCCAATCCGGTATAAATGGCGAAAGACGTTATTAGAGTCATGAACACCTTTCAATGCAAAGCTGATTTAAGGCAGCACGGGCGCTGCCTTTGCATCTCCGAGCAATGATGAAAGCTGGTCCAACTCAGGAGATGAAAGGGCGCTGGCGCTTTGAATAGAGATCGCCGGTCGAGTTCGGAGTTCGGCCTTATGCTTTTGCGCAAGACGCAAGACGCAGATTGCCCACTCCGGCGATGCGGTCGCATGCAGGTGCGTGTAACCAGCCCAAATGTTGTTAAAGATCAACCCATCGCGTTTGTCATAGCATCCCGTGCCCCGGGTCACCTTGCAGGCCGCGAGGGGCATAACCAGTTGGGGAACAATACGCGAATAATGAAACTCGTGTCCCTTCAGGACTGCGCCTTCGGGGAAAAACGGATTAGGCTCGGTCACTGTCATCTCCACATAGCCGTGACCATGTGAAACGGCGTCGACATCCACATCGATCGGGATCACTCCAGACATGGTGTAGCGGTTTCCATTCCATTGAATGGACCGCGCCAAGAGCATGAGCCCGCCACACTCTGCATATATCGGCATCTTCTGTTCCGCAGCCGCATGGAGAGATCTGAGGAAGGAGGAGTTTGCGGCCAGCTCGCACGCATGAACCTCAGGAAATCCGCCTCCAATGTAGATTGCGTCAATGTCCTGCGGTAACTCAGCCGCCTCCAAAGCGGAGACAAACACAAGTTCGGCGCCGCCGGCGGCAAGTGCCTCAAGGTTCTCAGGGTAGTAGAAGTTGAATGCGGCATCGCGGACGACGGCAATGCGCACCGGGTTATTGCCTAATTGATGTTGGACTGACACATCACTGCATGCAGTTCCATCGGGAACATTCAATGGGCTGCAAGTGGTGGCCAGGCTCAGGATGCGTTGAATATCAAGATGGGCCGCAACAGCGTCCAACCTGCGGGGCAGATCATCCATGTTTTTATGATCAGATGGAGTGACAAGGCCCAAATGGCGATCAGGAAGAATTCCCCCTTTCATGGCGGGAATTGCACCCAGCACCGGCAGGCCGGTGGCTGACTCGATCGCAGTCTGGATCACCATTTCATGGCGCGAACCATTAACGCGATTGAGGATTATCCCAGCAAGCTGCAGATTGGGATCAAGATGTTGACATCCCAACACGAGTGCCGCCGCGGTGCGTGTCATCTTCGCGACATTTACTACCAGCAATACCGGCGCTTGGAGTGCTTTCGCCAGTTCGGCAGTGCTGTGCGTTCCGGCGGCGTCAGCGCCATCGAAGAGCCCGCGGTTGCCTTCAACCAGATTGAACCCCAGGCGGAGGCAGTGTTTATCAAACGACTGTGCAGCAGTCTCCATCCCCATCAACCAGGAGTCGAGGTTTCTAGCCGGCGAACCCGAAGCCCAGGAAAGCCACGCGGCGTCGACATAGTCCGGCCCCTTTTTGAACGCGCGCACGGCAAATCCATCCTGTCGCAATCGATAAAGAATCGCGAGGGCAACAATGGATTTGCCGGAGTCGCCGGAAAGTCCGGCGATCACCATGCGGGGCGAATTGGCGAGGAGTGTCATGGCGCGGGATTGCTTTCTATCAGCCTTGTTCGCTGCCTTCTTTGGGGGGAAGTTGAATGTAAGACCCGCCCAGGTAGCTGTAGACGCAACGCTCGGAATCGATGAGTTGACGGATTGCGAGTTTGCACAACTCCTTGGTGCAGGAATCTTCTCCGAATTTGGCGATGCAGTGCTTGATCAGGTCGCCTGCTTTCAGATTCTTCTTCCCGTAACATTCCGTTGCAAGTTGAAACATTTCTTCAGCTATCGTGTCTACCGTGATCTCAGCCATTTAAGTCTCCTTCTCCTCTTGCTTCATTGATTGCGGAGTGGCGTGTGCAACTCCGCAAGTGCAAAACGTGGTATTTCAGGCTGGGACAGCGCAGATCTGAAGCTCACGTTCGGCCGCCTTGAGCTTGTTGCGAAGTTGCACAACCTCACCGATGATAAGGGTGGCAGGCGCCTCAATCTTCTCCAGTGCCGCAATGGCGGCGATCGTGGCCAGGGTTCCGGTTATCACTTTTTCCCCCGGCCAGAAGGCCATTTGGACAATGGCTGCGGGAGTTCCGGGGGCACGGCCGGCATCAATCAAACGGGTACAGATGGTTCCAACAGTGTGCACGCCCATGAGAACGATGAGGGTGGGAACCCTGCTGAGCGCCGAGAAATCCAGTGCCTGCTCATTCTCATCTGTGGAGAAGTGGCCTGTCACGATTGCTACGCCGGAGGCGAAATCGCGATGGGTGACTGGAATGCCTGCGGTGAGGGGAGCAGACAACGCCGAGCACACGCCGGGAATTACATCAAAGGGAATACCATGATCCACAAGGTACTCCGCCTCTTCCGCACCGCGTCCGAACAGGAACGGATCTCCGCCTTTGAGCCGGATCACTGTTTTGCCTTCGAGCGCCTTCCGCACCAACAGCTGGTGAATCTCATCCTGCCGGGATTCGTGGCAGCCGACCGATTTTCCCATATAGAACCACTCAGCCAGCGGATTGCCGAGGGCCAGTACTTCCTCTTGAATCAAGCGGTCATAGACCACGACATCCGCACAACGGAGAAGGTTTACAGCCTTCACTGTCAGCAAATCCGGATGTCCGGGACCAGCTCCTACGATATAAACCTTACCTAACTTCATCATTACGCACACCTCACTGCACAGCAGCGCGAATAGTCACGGTGACCTTTAAGAACATGGTTAACATCAAGGCTCCCAAGGACCAAATCCCCAAGGCAATGGCCCATTCCGTGCATGTTGGGCGATACGCGGTGAGAACTCCAACGGGAGACGGTTGAAAGCCGCCGACAATCAACGCAAGCCCCTTTTCCATCCACAAGGAAACAAACACGGCGCCACAAGCCGTAATCAGCGCCACGCGCGACTTTCGCAAGGATGGAATGTAGAGAACGAATAGAGCACCGATCATTAGGAGCGATGAAAACCACATCCAGGCTGTCATCCCCCACAAGCCGTGGAGGGTGCCGTATTGATAGGTCAATGCCTCGCGATCATGAGGCATGCCACTGTAGAGGCCAGTGAAGATCTCCACCAACACCAGAAAAGTACTAACTGAGGCCGCGTAAGTCACGATGGTGGCGAGTTTGCCAATGACTTCCTCGCCCGGATCGTAGCCCGCTGACTTCTGCAATATAACGATCAACAGGATAAGCAGGGCTGGCCCAGCGGCGAACGCAGAGGCCAGGAAGCGCGGAGCCATGACCGCAGTCATCCATAACGGCCGCGCTGCAAGGCCGCTATAGAGAAACGCTGTGACGGTGTGGATGCTGATCGCCCACGGAATGGATAGGTATACGACAGGCTTGAGCCATGATGGAGAAGGCAGGCCACGTTGTTCAGCATTGAGCGTGTTATAGGCGATGACTGCGTTCAATAGGAGGTATCCGGAAAGGGAGACCATATCCCAGAACATGACAGAGTGCGGAGCGGGAAAGAGCAGGACATTGAGTACACGCTCCGGCTGTCCGAGGTCGACCAGGATAAAGAGCATGCACATAATAATGGAAGAGACGGCAAGAAGTTCACCAATTATTGCAACCCTGGCAAACTGTTTGGCGTTGTGCAGGTAATAGGGGATAACCACCATGACCGCGGAAGCTGCTACGCCTACGAAAAACGTAAATTGTCCGATGTAGAGTCCCCAACTAACCTCACGGCTCATTCCGGTAACACCGAGGCCGTAGCTTAGCTGGCGCATATACATCACTGCTCCAGTTGCGACGCAGACCAGGAGCAGAGATACCCAGTACCAGTACCGTTTGCTTCCGGTTAGTGCTTTTTCAATCATGATGCGTCTCCACGCTAGAGCAGGTAAAAGACAGCGGGTCCAGTACCCAGTTCCTGGTTTCTCTGCATGGCGTAACGCGACCGCAATACGGAGCGAATCTGAGATGCTGGATCGTTCAAATCTCCGAAGATCAAAGCGTGCTCACGGCAACCTTCAACGCACGCGGGACGCTGCCCTTTACCCAAGCGCTCCTCGCAGAAGTTACATTTCTCCACCACGCCCTTGGTGCGTGTGGGAAAGGCCGGGTTGATGTTCACAATATCGGGGCGCGGATCGGCAAAGTCGAAGCTTCGCGAGTCGTAGGGACAGGCTGCCATGCAGTACCGGCAGCCAATGCATCGGTGCCAATCCATCATCACAATGCCGTCGTCGCGCTTCCAGGTAGCTCCGGTGGGGCAAACGCGCGTACAGGGAGGGGTACCGCAATGGTTGCACAGGAGCATCAATGGATGACTGGTGAGGGCTGGATCGATCCATTGCGACTGCTGAGGAAAGACCGACTTATACTGCTCCTTCCAAATCCACTTAACTTCGTGTGACTTCTGGGGGACATCCGGGATGTTATGCGCTTCGTTGCAGGACTGAACGCATTGGTTGCATCCCTGATCCCAGCGGCACTTCTGGAAGTCGATCGCCATGGCCCAGCGCGGTGTGCTCGCGCCGGTAGAGTCATCGGCAGCAGCTTTCACAGTGGAAAGAGTCTTTGTGCCGGCAATCCCAGCGAGGGTTGCAGCGGCGGTAAGCAGGAACTCCTTGCGGGTGAGCTTCATTGGATACTCCGAGCGGCAAGTTGCGGATCGTTGTGGCACTGCCAGCAAGATGGGGTAGAGACGCCCGAATAGGCATGACAACGATCGCAAAACTCTGCCTTCGAGTGGCATTGTCCGAGACACGTGCCTGAAAGGCTGACATCGTAAACGCGCCCATCTGGGGAACGAAATTTGTGGACTCCCCGGCGGACGGCATCGTTGCGCCAGCTTGAGAGCAACTGCATATGAGAAGCGCGCATGAAGGAAGCTGGAGCAACACAGGCGGAAGCGTGCTGGGGTAACTGGAGTTGCGGAGCTGCGGCGCGAGTACCCGAAGCCGCAGCCCACCAGACCGGATAGGTAAACAGAGCCAGGAACAAAGCTAACCCAGTGCCGATCAGTACACGCTCACGCATGGGCCGCCTCCTGCTCAACAGCGGGAATAGGCTCACCGCGAAGGTCTGTGGCGCGCGTCTTCTCGCCCTTCATCACCAATGCATTGCCCAGCAATTCGTGGACTCCCGCCACTTCGACTCCGGGCACCCAGTAGTCGAGCAGAGTTGGCAAGGTAGCCTTGTCGATGGCGCAGATGCAGGCCAGGAGGTTCACTCCGTGAGTCTCCTTTACATGACGAACAGCAGTCGCCCTGGGAAATCCACCGCGTAGGCGCATTTCCATATTTTCGTCTGTTCCCAATCCAGAACCGCTGCCGCAGCAGAAGGTCTGCTCGCGAATGGTGTTTTCCGGCATCTCGTAGAAATGATTGCAGGCGTTCCGAATGATGTAGCGCGGCTCTTCGAGAAGCCCCATGGCGCGCGACGGGTTGCAGGAGTCGTGATAGGTAACTTTCCAGCGGTCGTTGCGCCGTGGATCCAGATTCAGCTTTCCTGCGTGAATCAGATCCGCAGTAAACTCGGCGATATGTACCGTCTTGGTGGAGCGGGCGTTGTCAAAGCGCGTCCCCGTTATTGGAGAAACTGGCACCTCAAGAAAACTGGCCGGGCCGTTCATGGTGTCCATGTATTGGTGAATGACGCGCCACATGTGACCACATTCGCCGCCGAGGATCCATTTCACTTTCAGACGCTTCGCTTCCTCATACATCTTCGCGTTCAACCGCTTCATAAGATCGTGGGAGCTGAAGAGGCCGAAGTTGCCGCCTTCGCTGGCATAAGCGCTGAAGGTGTAATCGAGTCCAATCTCGTGAAACAACGCCAGATAGCCGAGAAGAGTGTAGTAATGGGGTGTAGCGAAGTAGTCGGCGGAAGGCGCGACGAAAAGCACTTCGGCGCCTTTCTTTCCGATGGGAATGTCAACCCGGATTCCCGTGATCTCTTCCAGTTCGTCGGCCGCGAATTCTAGGTTATCTTTCAAGCTATGAGGCTGGATTCCGAGATGGTTTCCTACTCGGTAGCAATTGGCTGCCGGATCGAGGACCCAATTGATGTTACAACCAATAAGATTCAATAACTCCCTGCCAATCATGGTGATCTCGGCAGTATCGATACCGTATGGGCAGAAGACTGAACAACGGCGGCATTCGGTGCACTGGTAGAAGTAGTAGAACCACTCCTTTATTACTTCTTCCGTGAGATCTCTGGCACCGGCAAGGGAGCCGAAGATACGCCCGGTGAGGGTGAAGTACCTCCGATAGACGGAGCGTAGCAACTCCGCCCGGAGTACAGGCATGTTCTTTGGGTCTCCCGAACCGAGATAGAAATGGCATTTGTCAGAACAAGCCCCGCAGCGAACGCATATATCCATGAAGAGCCGGAAAGAGCGAAACTTTGCCAGCCTCTCTTTCATTCCGTCGAGGATGGTTTTCTTCCAATTCTCAGGAAGCTTCCAATCCAGATCCGACGGCTGCCATTGGCGCGGGTTGGGCATGCCAAGTTGGACGAGGTTCTGGGGGGTGGCGCTATAACACCAGCTGCCTTTGCGAAACTCCGGGCTGGTATCTGCCCAATCTCCCACCGGTGGTTGCAGGTCAATTTGAATAGGTGGCTTCGACATCGGTCTCCTCCAATGGGATTCCAGCTTCTTTCAGCTTGTCGCGATACTCTGCTTCCCACTCGGCGTACGTGTGCGTCACCACAGGTTGGTTCCAGGGGTTCACATGGCGGACGGCGCGGCTGTTATTTGCGAGATTGCGCGTTGGACTGAGCCAGACCCCAGCCATATGCATTAGTTTGCTGCTGGGAATATAAGCGACCAGGGCGCAAACCAGGAGGAGATGCGCAAAGAAGAGAGATCCCAAGTTGTGAGGCAGAACCGGTGAGAAGGTTGCCAGACCAAGACTGAACTGCTTGACCCCAGCAACATCCACGCGGCTCCAATGACGCATGAGCAGACCAGTTGCGGCAACGCCGGCGAGGAGCCAAAGGGCAAGATAGTCACTGAACAGCGAGATATAGCGAAGCACGGGATCCGCGAAACGCCGCCCGAGCAAGAAGGATAGACCTGCGAGGAGCACCAGGTCGCTGATGCAGACTCCCGGGATGCCAACTTGAAATAGGGTGTCAATCTTCTCCAGTAAGAGAACAGAAGCCGGGACCTGCTGAACAAACAGCCTCAGGTGGCGCAGGACAATCACCAGCAGGGCCCAATGGAATGCAATCGCGCCCATCCACAGCCAGCGGCTTTCAGTGAAGATGGCCCGAGTGTTGGCGACCTGACAGCGCGTATTACGGAACAGAGAGCGGAAGAAAAGTGTTTCTCCTCCCATGCGCATTGCCGCGCCCAATCCGCTGGAAGGATTATCAAGAGAATCCGGACGAATCCAGACAAGCGATTTCTGTTGCCCACACGTGGTGGGGATACAGAAAGGAACTGGAATCGACGCCCAGCGCAAAACCCGCAGACAGATTCCGGCAAGAAAAAAGGCGCAAGCTGCGTAGGAAACAGTAGCGGCCAGGGGCAGACGAAGCGAGGGTAAGTTGCTGAGAGCTGCGCCGGCGCAGGCCGGGATAACGGCTACGATCAGAGCGAAAACGGCTTTGTTTCTCACAGTGCCTGCCTCATCCAGGGCTGCATGCCCCGCAGGCGTTGCACTTCGCACGAGCGAGCACGCGCGATGTCGTTTCTGCAGAGAGCGTATTGCCGATTGGCAGACAGGGTGAGAATGTCGAGGCGCTGTTCCAGTTCGGGGAACAGCGCCTCGGCTTGCCGATCGCGAATCACATCGAGCAGTTGCCGGGTAAATACAAGTGCCTGTTCCGGCGTACAATCCTGCACCGCGCGCACGCGAACGATGGCATCCAGCGCAGGCGCGACTTGCTCCTCTTTCATGCCTCCAGCCAGCTCCTTGACCAGAATGGCCAGGGATTCGCGTAGAGTGGAGGCAACCGGATTGCGAAAGCGATCGCCAGTTTGCATCATGCTGCCGCGGGCGGTTTCCGGATAGATTTCAATCGCCTTCAGAAACCAGGAATCGGCAATTGCGTTGAGGGTGGACATGTCTCTCTCCGACTAGACGCAGCCAGTTGGCTTGGGAAGACCGGCGAGTTTACAGGCTCCTTTGGCGGGGCCTGAGGGAAACAGTTCGTAGATATAGTTCAGCTTGAAGCCGGTTTCCTTGCAGACCTTGCGGACCATGGGGGCAACTCCAAATTTCAGGTAGTAGTCCCTCAGGTAGTGAATGACTTTCCAGTGCTCGTCCGTAAGCAGGTTGATGTCTTCCGCCTTCGCGAAATCGGTGGCCACATTCCGATCCCAGACTTCCGGGTTTTGCAGGAAGCCATCCTCATCTACTTCGTACGTATGTCCGTTCACTTCAAATTCAGGCATGATAGCGGCTCACCTTTCCAGTTAGTTCGCTTGTATGTATCCGCAAGGACAGGCTTCCACGCACTTTCCACATCCGCTGCACAATTCCAAACGGATCTTGTAGTGCTCGCCCTTGGGTAACTTTTGAAAGCAGTTGCTGCTGCAATACATCCAGCAGGTTTCGCAATCCATGCATAGACCACAGGACATGCATCGGGCGGCTTCGGAGATCGCATCTTCATTGTCAAGGTAGACGGCGACTGCTGCGGGATTACCATCCGTTGGGGATGCCTCATGACGCTGCAAGGTCGGGTACCAGTCCAGTTTCATGCGGTCGGGTTTGATGGTTGTCTGAGCGATGCGCTGCGACAGGGGCTTTCCCTGTAGAGCTGCGTGAATATCTTCTGCTGCTCTTCTGCCTTGCGCAATTGCGGGAGTGACCATGTTTAAAGTGCGAGGAGTCAACTCCGCTGTTTCCGAAGGGATGTCGGGAGCCTCGGTGGGAAGTTCTCCACAGAAGTGGGTTCCGCCAGGGTCCTGACGAATTTGCATCTGGCCTGGCTTCTGCAGACCAATGGCGTAGATGACAGCCATGTGATCACGGGCCAAAGCCTCTTCAAGAATGTCTTGGCCGACAACGCAAGCTGGATGAAACTCAATGCCGAGGTCGAGAACATTCTGAATCTCTCCGTCGAGCACTTCGAGCGGAAGAGTCTCCCGCGAAATGAAGTTCCGCATCATGCCGCCCGGCATCGCCGCAGCGTCGAAGAGAGCGACGGTATAGCCAAGTTGCACGAGTGCGTATGCGCAACTTAGGCCACTAGGCCCCGCGCCCACAACGGCGATACTCCCGGCGCTCTGGTCAGCTGCCGGCCTGGTTAGCTTCAGTCGATGAGATAACCCGTAGTCGCCGACGAACCGTTCGAGCAACTGAACGGCAACAGGGGAATCTTTTGCTTTGCGATTGCAGGACATTTCGCAAGGATGCTGGCAAACGCGTCCACTAATGGCGGGAAAGGGATTTCGCTCGACGATCGCGTGCCATGCCAGCGTGAAGGCCTCGTCCTCGGTCCGCCCATAGGCACTATGCTGTGCCAAGGGAACCATCCAATCGCGGATATGATTGCCAATGGTGCAACCGGCGATGCAGGGAGCGTTCTTTTCAACATATGACGGCCGGTGGGAACTTACGCTTCCACCGGCCTTGGTGTCCCGAATGAGGGGCTTTTTGACTTCCTTGAATAAACCCATGGCTTTCGCCTTTCGCCCTTCTAGTACCGAATGTGAGTTGAACGAGCAAAAGTCAGTCCAGCGTTCTTGAAGTCATCGATGTGATAACGAGTGAACTCGATGCCGGTGAGCTCAAAGAATTTGGGCCATCCGATCCGTTCGATCCATTCGCCGACCCGCTCGTATTTCCTGGCGCTCTTGGCATACACCTCTACGATGTTAACTACCGCCTCGACAACTTCCGGCCACCGCGGGGGGTTGTTTGGGATGAACGGAATGGCGAGCTTTGAAAACTTCGGCTCGCTCCTGGCATTGCTGACCTTGCCTCCAACCCAAATGGAAATGCCATCGCATTCCGGATCGTTCATAGGCATGGCGGGGCACACCGTATAACAGTTGCCGCAGAACATGCACTGCTCCTCGACAACTTCTACAGATGCGTTCCCTCCCACAGTCGCTGAACGAATCGCACCGGTCGGACAAGAGGCGATCAGAGTGGGAACTTCGCAGACCTTGCGCAGCGCGTCATGCTGGATCTTGGGAGGGGTTCTGTGGACGCCGAGTATGGCGATATCGGAGCAATGCACGGCGCCGCACATGTTCAGGCAGCAGGCCAGCGCGATGCGCAACTTTGCAGGAAGGTCTTCATGCGTGAATCGATCATAGAGCGCATCCATGACGGCCTTCACAATACCCGATGCGTCTGTGGCAGCGGAGTGGCAATGAACCCATCCCTGGGTGTGAACGATGTTGCTGATGGAGTTGTTGGTGCCGCCAACCGGGAATCCAAGCGAGACTAACTCCGCCTTGAGCGGGGCGATGTTCTCTTCCTTCGCTAGCAGAAATTCAACGTTGTTTCTGCTGGTGAAACGAAGATACCCCTCGGAGAATTTGTCTGCGAGGTCGGCAAAATCCCTTAATGTCTTAACGCCAAGCAAGCGCGGCGACCCGGCGCGCACAGTGTAGATGCGCTCCCCGGACTCCGCCACATGACATAGAACGCCTGGCGCAAGATTCTCGTGCTGACGCCATTTTCCATAGTTCCGCTTGATGACAGGATGCAGGTACTTTTCGTAATGCGGAGGACCGATATCCGTGATCCGCTTGGCAGGGATAACTTCACTCATTTGGCACCTCCAATGTCGTGGGCGTAGATATAGGGGTTGTCGCGCGGTTCTGAAACCATCTGCGGCACAGGATCGAGGCCGATGCCATCGAGAAAATTCGCCAGTCCTAAACGCTGAATCATTTCTCCAACGCGTTCACGGTTGTTTCCGTATTCTCCCCAGAAGTCCCAGATGCGGGAGAGCAGTTCCTTGAGGGTATCGAGCAGTTCCTCTTTGCGGACGAACGGCACGAGCACCGAGGCCAGCAACGCGCCTTGGACAATTGGCGCCTTGGCCCCAACGAGGATGACGGCGCCTTGCTCCTTGCCAGGCCGCAGGGCCTTGTGAAGGACGTTGATGCAGTGCATGCAGCGGACACAATCCTCATTGCGGATAGTGAGATGTCTTCCGTCCCAACTCATTGCGCGGGTAGGGCAATGATCGCAAACGTCGCGCTGGATGTCGACTCCGCTAGCCGCATACTCGGCAACAGCCTCATCGTCCTGCTGAATCTCATCCTTCCAGGTTCCAATTACGGCAAGATCTGAGCGCGCGATGGAAGCAACACAATCGTTGGGGCAGCCGGAGCACTTGATTTTGAACTTGTATGGGAAGGCAGGGCGGTGCATCTCGTCTTGATAAGCCTGCGTCAGGTCGTAGCTGAGTTTCATGGTGTCGTAGCAGGACCATTCGCACCGTCCCTCACCGACGCAACAAGATGGAGTACGCATGGCCGAGCCGGATCCGCCCAGGTCGAAGCCCGCGGCAGTCAACTCATTGAATGCCGGCTCGAGTTCCTCGGTGGTGGTGCCGAGGAGGATGATATCCCCTGTCGCGCCGTGCATGTTGGTGAGTCCAGATCCATGGCGCTCCCATATGTCGCATATGGTTCGGATGGCATCGCTTGAATAGAACCAGCCAGCTGGTTGGTTTACACGCAGAGTATGGAAATGGCGAACCTCGGGGAACTTCTCCGGCAAGTCGCTGTAACGGCCGATGACGCCGCCACCGTAGCCGCGAACTCCTACAATGCCGCCATGCTTCCAATGTCCCTGCTTCTCTTTGTAGGAGAGTTCAAGCTGCTGCAACAAATCGGCGGACATTCCATTGGTTTCAGCGGCCGATTTGATCTCTTTCACAAAGCTTGGCCACGGACCCTCTTCCAAATCCTTCAATAAGGGCGTCTCGGGCTGCACGTCTAAATCGTCAGAACTAGCCACAATGCCTACCTTCCTTCCGCAATCAATTTGCCGTGCAGCGAGCCGCATGATTCCCGGCAGCCTGCACCAAACCGAAAACTATTAACGGCCTCGGTTATCGGCCTATTCCATCCTCGCAGCAGCTACGCAGGCTTTTTCGGATCGGAATATTTGTTTCATTATGTTATTAACATCGTCGTTCCGCGAGGGCGGCCGTGTCCAAGTCTAAATTCTTATTAGGTATAACCGGAGGTTATAACCTTTAAGCTAAGTCTGGTTATAAGAAACTATAAGTTGTGAGTTAGGTCACATCTTTCCTGTTCTCCGATAGGATTGGAAGCAAATGCCGAGGTCGGACGCCAATTCTTTGGGCTGTACGGACCCGTAGAAATGCGCTGATGCGACCATGAAATGCCTTCCGGGAAACATATCCGGGTATACGCTGCATTCAGATAGTCGAGGTGCTCAGGGATGCCTGCATTGATCCCGCCCGGTGTTCTCTTTGAAGGTCAGTCTTCGATGGGTAGCGCCAATTTCATGGGGTGCGCCAAGAGAAAGGCTCTAAATGTTCCGGCTAAGCCTACGGGCTTGGGACCGGTTGGATAGGAAAGGGAAAACATGCGAGAGAGCTTCAGGCCGCGGATTCGGGCAAGTTTTAAAGTGCCGAGTGAAAGCTGGTTTCGCACGGCCCAGCGTGAAACGAAAGTTATCCCAAGCCCTGCTTCAACGCCGCTAAGGAGTCCTTCGGTGGAGTCCAGTTCCATCCGGGTATTGAAATTCTTCCTGTTAAGTCCCGCACGAGCAAGGGCGTTTTCGACCACCCGACGCGAGCCTGAACCGAATTCCCTCATTAAAAGGGGGGCCTCTTTGAGCCGGGAAATATCGATATCGTGGTCAGCCCATTCGTGGCTTGCGGGTACCACAAGGACCATTTGATCTTCCATAAAGGGCTCAACATGAATGTCTTTGCGAAGGGCGGGGCCTTCAATGAGTGCGAGTTGAATGCGATGCGCCACGAGGGCTTCGAGCATCGCGTCCGTGTTCCCGCTCATGGCGGTTATGTTGACTCGCGGGTTCTCGCGGAGGAAACCTGCGACAAGGTTGGGCAGCAGATACTGGCCAATCGTTTGCGAGGCTCCAATCGCCAGCTGGCCACCCTGTGTGCCTGAAGCGCCGGTGACAGCGGAAAAGGCCTCATCGGAGAGCGCCTTCAGTCTTTCTGCAAAAGGAAGAAGCGCCTGCCCCCCCAAGGTCAGGACGATGCGGCCGCCCCTGCGGTCAAAAAGAGGGACGCCATATTCATCTTCCAGGGCTCTGATCTGCTGGGTTACGGCGGGCTGCGTGAGGAGTAGTTCCTCCGCAGCGCGGCTGAAGTTGAGGTGAGTTGCAACGACGCGAAAAACCTTGAGGCGAAAATTCTCCATATTGTCTCTTTGATTCCATATATACAACTTCCGTCCAGATTGAGAGTACCAGTAAACCGACTGAGAACACATTGGAGCTTTGTCTGGTTCAAAGGCCGCTGCCTGCAGTGTGACCGGCAGCCGGCCCATGTGAGCCTGGGCGCGTCCCTTCACAAGCCTGCAAACGGAAAATAGCCGGTTGTGAGGCTCCTCGTTTCAGAAGGACCGCACAACCGGCTAGTGTCGATGTAGGAGCAGAATTGCCGCTCCGATTTGCATCTCTTAGAACATGAGTTTCAAGGCAAACTGAAGTACGCGTTGGGTGCCGACAGGGGACGGGATATTGACACTGCCCGTGCTGCTGCTGGTAGCGGTGATTTGTCCAAAGGTTCCGGTTGAATTGACCGATGTTCCAGGGTTAGCGAGAAGAGTGTGATTGAAAAGGTTGAAGGCCTGCGCCTGGAATTGGGCGTGAACGCGGCGATCGGGCATGATCTCCTTGAAGAGCGATGCGTCGACGTTGTCAAAGCCGGGCCCGCGCAGCGAATTGCGGGGTACGTTACCGAAGGTGCCTGTGGCATTCTTTGTGAAGGCCGCCGGGTTGAACCACGCCTGGAGCTTTGAGGCCCCGGCGGGCCGTGTAGTTTTGACTCCCGGGACATAGTCCGCGTAGTCGTTGTTGATGCCGGAGAGCGAGTTGTTGACGCCGCTGGTAATGGTGAGGGGCAATCCGTCTTGCAAGGTGACGATGGAGTTGACCTGCCATCCATTGATGAATTGACCGGCCACATGGTTCACGTTGAACTTGGGCAGCAGATAGTTGACCGAAGCGGTGAAGCGAAGCGCTTGGTCGAAATCCGCAACGCCGCGAGAGCTGTTGAGGTTAAACGGATTTGGCGGGCCGGAGTTACCTTCCGTTCCGCTCGACGTATTGTCGATGGTCTTAATCCAAACGAAGTTGGAGAGCAAACTCAGGCCGTGACTGACCCGGCGCGTCACGTTGATTTGGAGGGAGTTGGTCATCTCATATTCGTAGGAGTCGGCAATTTCAACCGCTCCGAGGCCGGGGAACAACCGGGCGCCCGTTACGGCGTTAGTTGGATTGAACTGCCGCGATCCCATGATGTGCTCGGCGTGGTCGCCGACGTATGCGACGGACAGGGCGAAGTTGTGTCCCAGTTCCTGCTCGACGGTGAGGTTGTAGTCCTGCGTACTTTCGCCTTTGGCTGCAGGGTTCAACGCACCACCTGAAACCGGAGTGAGGAACGTGTAGCTGGAGAATTTGGATGGGTCAATATGGCCGCGCGGGAAGGGATTGCCGCCCGCGTAGTTGGCATAGATATTGTCCCACTGTGGGGGGTTGGTGATGTTGAGATAGAGGTCGACGGGCTGCATCAAGTCGGTGCGTTGATAGAGCAGGCCTTCCGGGAAGCCGTAAAAGATGCCATAGGCGCCGCGGACTACCGTTCTCCCTGTGCCGAGCACGTTGTAGGCAAATCCGACGCGCGGGGCAAAGTTTTTGTAGTTGGCGTTGTAGACCGTCGATTTCATTCCAGGATCGCCATTAAACATGAGGCCCTTGGGGGCTCCGGGAGCGACGGTGGACTGGAAGTTGGGGTTGGCCAGGTTGAAACCGACCAGGGTGCCGTTGAGGTCGATCGGAGGAATCCATGGATCCCAGCGGAGTCCGAGGTTGAGGGTCAGTTTGTTGGATATTTTCCAATCGTCCTGGAGGAAAACGGAGGGGCGAATTTCACGCAGGTAGAATTTGCGGCCGTTGTCCTGGTAGAAGGTGGATTCGTAGCCGGTGTAGAAGTCAGCGAATGAGTTGCCGCTGGCTGAGTATCCGGCTGGGTAGGTTGCACTGCCAGGCTTCTGCGTCCGAGCACCGTTGAAAGTGTTGTCGCCCGGGGTGAATGAGTAGTCATCGGCGTCGATACGGGTGCGCTCAAAGTTGCCGCCGAAGGACAACGTGTGCTTGTTCAGCAGCTTGACGATGTTCACAGTGAAATCGAACGTGGTCGAATCCTGGGTGAGTGCGCCGCCGGAGAAGATATTGATGTATCCCAGGTTGTCGCGCACGCCGGGGAATGGAACCAGGCTCTCATTGGGGCTGCCGTAGTTGATCGTTTGTCCCAGGTCCTTGTCGGTCTTGCGGCCTGGAGCCTCTGGAATCTGGGTGCGCGCGCCGCGGAAGAAGCCGGCATAGATTGAGCCTGTGAGAGTGCTGCTGAACACGTGCGCGTCGCTAAGCGTGAGCGTCTGATTGCGGAAATGGTTTGCCGCATAAAAGCCCAACGGGGCTGTGAAAGGCCGCTGGAAGTTGTCCTGGTTGTAGAAGTACCGCGCGCTGAAGTGGTCGTTTCCGCTAATCGCGTCGTCTATTTTGACTAGGTACTGCGTGTTGTCGATGTCGTTGTTAGTGCTGCTGGAAAGCGTGTTAAAGATGCCGAGGTTCGCACCGGTCGCCGGAGATGACAACGCCTCGGAAGCGGCGAGGTACTGCTTATTGACCGCGGCGGACAGCGGGTCCATAGGCGTGGTGATTTTGTTGGTAATGGTGCCCGTGCAAGCACCAGCTGTCATGGTTTGGCCATAGGGGCATCCGACCACCGGATCGTAAATGAGGACGGGCTTCGCAAGGCTCAAGAGAGCAGAGAAGTCGCCGGTCAGTTCGGCCGCAGTGGGCACCTGAATGGTGATAGGTGTGGGAGCTGAGCGCTGCTGCAGGTCTTCAGCGGAGAAGAAGAAGAACGCCTTCTTGCTTTTGAAGATGGGACCACCGACGGTGCCACCGAACTGATTGAGCTTGAAGGGCGGCTTCTTCTTTGTGGGCGACCAGAAGTAATTGCGCGCATTGAGTACCGTGTTGCGGAAGTACTCCCAAGATGAACCGTGAAGAGCGCTGGTTCCGGAGCGTGTGGAGAGCTGAATCAACGCTCCCGCTCCCGCATGCTCGGCGCTATAGTTCGACGCCTGGATGGTGAACTCTTGCAGGGCGTCGGGACTGGGCATGGTGGGCACCGAGTCAAAGAAGCGGTCGACGTAGATGGTCCCATCAAGGGTGTATGTGTTCTGTGTTGCGCGGAGGCCGTTGACTGAAAGGCCGGTATTGTCTTCCTGCCCGCTTTCAGTGCCGCTTGTGGTGAGCACCGCGCCCGCCGTTAGAGTGGTAAGTTGCAGTGGGTTGCGCCCGTTCAGTGGCAAGTCCTGCATCTGTTCCTGGGTGACCGACTGGGCCACATTCGAGCTGCTGGTTTCGATGGCCTGCGACTCCGAAGTGACAGTCACAACCTGGGTCTGCGATCCAACCGCCAAGGAGATTTGCAAATCGATCACTTGACCGGTTAGCAACCGTACGGCGGTGCGGCTCTGCGTCTCGAATCCAGGCGCGCCAATCTTCAGAGCGTAGGAGCCGATAGGCAGTTCCGGAAAGACAAAAAGGCCGCTTTCATTGGTTTCGACCGAACGGTTAATTCCGGTGTCGGCGTTGGTAACTGCGACGGTGGCGCCGCGTATCGCTGCCCCCATTGGATCAACTACTGTTCCACGGATGCTTCCAGTTGACTGCGCGAACAATTGAGGCGCCACACCAAGAGCCAGGAGTAGTGCGAAACTGAGGTACAGAAGTTTACGAAATACCCTTTGCATGATTTCCTTTCGAGTAATGAGTACATTTGCTAACGTCTCATTGGTTTGTTGCGATGTCTTCACAGATTGCGGGGGGTCTCCAACCCCGTTCAGGATGAGTTTTCTTCCACTACGCGGAGTGAAAGGCGGTTGTTCGGTTCCGGCTTTGAGAAAAGTGCCATTGACCGCAAACCTTTCGCCAAAAACCCATTGTGAAAACAGTTGAGTTAAATGGCCTGCTTCCAGCTGCAAAGCACAAAAACTACTTCACCTGAATGTTGCACTGCCACTGGGTTATTGCCGCACAACTGAAGAGAAGCACGGCGCGCTAAGCGAGTTCCATTGGAGTATTAAGCTTGTGCGACCAATAGGACTGCAACGCCATCTGGACAGGCAATGTCGCCGCCAGTCCTACCGCCAGGGGAGCGTTGAGCTTCTCTCCCTTGACGATCGCATCGATGAAGTTGCCGGTATGCGCCCGTTCCAGGTCCTGAGTGGAATCAACCTGCGATGGAGCGCCGTCGTTCGGGGTGAAAAGGTACCCCTCGCGGGTGATGTTGAGCGATCCTTTCGTTCCTTCAAAGAAGACAGATGGATGTTCGTTACGGATCGAAAGCACAGACGACTCGAAGTTGAGGTTCCAGTCTTTGTACTGGACGATAGCGCTGACGGAGTCCGGATTGTCGCGGCCATCGTGGATCTGATAATCGCCACCGAGCGCGGTAGCACTGACCGGCTGGTCATCGCCGAGCATCCACTGCGCCACGTCCGCCCAATGAGTGAGAATGTCCGCGAGCAGGCCGTTGCCGTACGCATGGTATGAGCGCCACGAACTGTAACGGGCAGTCTCGTAGGGTACCCGCGGGGCCGGACCGAGGAACAGGTCCCAGTTGAGTCCCGCTGGCTTAGGTTCGGGAGCGACATTGCGGCGCTGCCAGGGAAAGTTGTGCCACACTGCGCGTACGTAAATTACCTTACCGAGTTTCTGCGCGTCGAATATCTCCTGCTTGGCTCGCAGGTAGTGTGCCCCGCTGCGTTGCTGGGTTCCGCACTGCAGCAGGTTCTTGCTGCCGGCCGCTGCCTTCACCAACGATGCGCGCTCGCTCCATCGATGCAGCGTGGGCTTTTCGAGATAGACGTGCTTGTTAGCTGCCAAAGCGTCATTGGCGATTTGCACATGGAGGTGGTCGGGAGTGGCAATCAGGACTGCTTCAACGTCCTTCTTGCCCAGGATTTCCTGATATGCAACGGAAACAGTTGCCTGCGCGACACGATCTTTCAGATGGCCCTGGAAATCAGCCGCCTGCTTATCGTAGATATCTGCCAGCGCACGCACCTGGACTCTGGGATCCTGGACGAAGCCATGGGATACGATGGATCCGCGGCGCCCAAGGCCAATCACGCCCAAACCGACGCGATCATTGGCTCCCAGGATCGCGTCATAGGCGCAAGCGTTCATGGCGCGCGCAGTAACTGTGGCGGCCGCTCCGGTGTAGAGGAATTGACGGCGATTCATAGTGTGAATGCCTCCTTCATCGCTTTGAATGCAGGAGCAACCACTTCCGCGCCAGTCTTAGACAAGTCTTCGCGCTCCTCTTCGTTTTCAACCCACCCATTCCAGCCAACCTGCTTGATAGCGGCAGCAACCTGGGCCAACGGGAAGGAGCCCTGACCGAGGGAAATCAGGCGGCCATCCTTGAAGTCGCGGAGGTGGAAGCCGACGATACGATTCGAGTGCGCGTGGATGAACGCGGGAACGTTTCCTCCGCCGTGATAAGCATGTCCGGCATCAAGAACGAAAGAGACGAGCGAAGGATCGGTTTGCGCGTAGAGGGCTTCGATCTCTCCAAGTGTCGACTGGAATTCAGGCCAATGATTGTGATAGGCAGCTGTGATACCCAAGCTCTTGGCGAACCGACCGGCGGCATTGAGCGCGTCGATCTTGGCTTTGAGTTGTCCGGCATTTTCCACCGGCGCGCCGCTCAGCACAAGGTGCTTTGCGCCTAGCGAGGCACCGCCGCGAGCGATCGGCTCATACAGCGCTGGAGCAGCGATCCTGGAGGATGCGTCATACATCGGGGTTGGAAGGAAGACATGGATTCCAAAAAAGGTAAGGCCTGTGGCCTCGATGGCGAGGCGGGCTTTCTCTGGGGCGGCAAACTGCTCACTCACATTGCGGAAACTGGACTCAAAGCCCTGATAGCCAATCTTCTTGATCTGGTCCAGCGTGGCGAGAAAGGTCTCGAAGCGCTTCGGATCGATAGGGAAGGCGTTCAGTTGGACGCCAAAGCGGATTCCCGGAGTGGTGTGGACAGCTTGAGCAAGAGCACGTTGCAGGGCGAGCGGAGCGAAAGCCCCGCCGGCGGCGACGGCTCCCAAAGCTTTCAGGACATCTCTACGCGTCTTCTTTTCCATGGATATCTCCATTTTCATGAGTTTCTCCTATCAAAATGCAGACCGGAAAGCGGTTGATTGAGATCCCTTCCGTTCAGTTCTAAGGACCAACAGTCGATAATCGATTCCAATCGATTAATACCAAAAACAAAGCTTTCGGATCGGCAATTCGATCTGTTTCTGCCCGGTCACACATCCGAAAATCAGCAAATTTCTGAACGACGCGGATTATAGGCAGAGATGAGAATTACTGTCAATCTATTTCAATCGATTCCTTCAGAATGCGGGAAAGTGCGTATTTCGGATGAACGAATCGCGCGATTGATTCTGGTCCTTGTAGTTGCCTTGCGGCGCGTTGCGGTCGAGGGGTACCAGGCGCCCCGCCGCATCGGACCCAGGGCTGTCCAGGGCGGGCACGACCTTCTGTCGAGCGTTTAGAAAGCAGTGGAACTCCAGAGGAGATGGGCAGCGTGCAGGTCTGAGCAGTGACCCGCGCGTCGCGGTGGCCGAGAAGAACGAATACGCGTGTGGATCCTCCAGGCTGGGAAATGTGATCTCCTCGCTTTTGCAACCGGATCATCCAGATTCCAGCGGCGCACTGGACTTCGCGTCACGAACCGCTCGGGGCTGATTCTCGATAGGCTAATGCTGGATTGTGCTTAAAAGAAACTCGTGCAGTGGCAGGAATTCCACGATTGACTGGATGGAATTGAGATGGCTAGGTAACTAGCGACAGGGATGCATCTGCGCCGTATCGCTCCGCTCGGCAAGAAAGACCTGCGAGGAGCGGCAACTGCGCTTCCAAAGGGAAAGCATGACCCTAAAATGTCGGACCCCTGGTATTGTGTCAAGTGTTCTATACCGTGTGATCGCAAGTACAGATTGCAGTCTGCCTGAAGAGTTTCGTTCCGGCCCAGTTGGGTGGAGGATTCACAGTAAGGCACTTGGCCGCGGTTGCGCTCCGCGCTGCCGTGAGCTGTTTTAGGAAGCTCCTTGGCGGTGTGCGGCTGAGGTCCTTCGATCTTCTCGCTTGACGTGGGGAGTGAGTTTGGCGTGGAAGAGACCAAGTTTCGCACATGGCAGGATTTTGAAGAGCATCGAAGCTTATCGAAGGTTGGCCAGAACCTCACGAAGGCTGGGGGTGCGTTCGAATATTCGGATTCTTATCACGGGGTAGGTTGACAATCGTTTGCAATCGATTGTAGTATTCGGCTGCAATGAAGAGGGAGCAGAACCCGCCTTCCAGCCCTTTGAATAGGATTGGGCAGGAATGGGAGCCATCTCAATAGGTCTTAAGTCGATATTGCACACTCAAGCGGGGATTGACCGAATCCCCAGGAGGAATTATGCCGAAGAATCTGCTTGATCAGTTGCGCCAATACTCCGTAATCGTTGTGGACACCGGCGATGTCGAGGCGATGGAGAAGTTCAGGCCCCAGGACGCCACCACCAATCCCTCGCACATCACCACGGCGGCACAGATGCCGCAGTACCTGCCGATTCTGGATGGCGTGCTTTTGGAAGCGCGCAAGGAACTCGGGCAAGGCGCAACCGGTGCGGCTGTGGCTAACCTGGCTTTCCAGCGGCTTGCCATTGCATTCGGCAAGAAGATTCTTGAGGTCGTCCCGGGCCGCGTCTCCACAGAAGTCGATGCGCGCCTCTCCTTCGATACCCAGGGGACCATCGAGCAGGCCCGCAGCATTATTGCGCAATATGAATCTGCCGGCATCGGCCGCGATCGCATCCTCATCAAGATTGGGGCTACCTGGGAAGGCATCCGCGCCGCGGAAGTGCTTGAAAAGGAAGGCATCCACTGCAACCTTACGTTGATTTTTGGATTGCACCAGGCGATAGCGGCAGCAGATGCCGGCGTTACGCTTGTCTCTCCATTTTGTGGTCGCGTTCTGGACTGGTACAGGAAGGAGACCGGCAAGGAGTACTTTGGCGCCGAGGATCCAGGCGTCATGTCCGTTGCAGCCGTCTACAACTACTACAAGAAGTTCGGTTACAAGACCGAGGTAATGGGCGCGAGCTTCTGGAACGTTGGCCAGGTTGCGGAGTTGGTCGGCTGTGATCTGCTTACTATTGCCCCCAAGGTGCTGGTCCAACTTGAAGAGGCCGAGGGCGATCTGCCCCGCAAGCTCGATCCGGAATCCGCCAAGTTGATGCCTATTGAGAGAATCAATGTTGACGAGGCGACTTTCAATCGGATGCACGCAGCCAACCGCATGGCCACTGACAAGCTGAGAGAAGGAATTGAAGGCTTCAGTGCCGCACTGGTCACATTGGAAACGATGCTGGCCAACCGCCTCGCACTGCTGGAGTCCCCCGCTGTTGCGACCACCTAACTGTAGCTTCCACCCGCCAAGGGCAGCTGTCGCTGCTGCCCTTGGCCCAGGCACTGTGTGAACAAACAGCAGAAGAGATCTTAAATGGGCACTGGCAATCTGATGATCGTACAGGGAGGCGGCTCGACAGCTGTCTTTAATGCCAGTCTATCCAGTGCCATCGCGGAGGCGGTTTGCCAGAAGAAGATCGGGCGGGTATATGGCGCTCGCTTCGGCGTCAAGGGCCTGATTCGCGACGAGATTGTCGAACTCGGGCAGATGACGACTGCACAGCTTCATCTGCTGCGGAATAGCCCCGGCGCCTTGCTCGGCTCCTCCCGCTTCAAGCCAGATATGAATGAGCTGGATCGCATGGTGACCAATCTGCGCCGGCTCGATGTTCGATACATGATCTTCATAGGCGGCAACGGCACCATGCGCGGCGCGGAGTTGGCAAGCAGGCATTTTGGCCAAGCCGGCTTCGGAGTGCAAATCGTCGGTGTGCCAAAGACGGTAGACAACGACATTGCCGCGACCGACCGCTGCCCTGGGTATGCGAGCGCAGCCCGTTACGTTGCCCAGTCCACGCGCGACCTGGGCATGGACATCCGCTCACTGCCACAGCCGGTGACGATTCTTGAAGTGATCGGGCGAAGCATTGGTTGGCTGGCCGCCGCATCCACCCTTGCAAAAGATTCAGATGTGGACGCGCCGCATCTTGTCCACCTGCCTGAGATGCCATTCCACCCGGAAGAGTTCCTGACCAGGTTGGAAGCGATTGTGACCAAGCAGGGCTGGGCGGTTGCGGTTGTCTCCGAGGGCATACGCAACCCAGACGGGAGCCTGGTTTACGAATTGAACGATCCCATCCACCTGGACCCGCTCAATCGGCCGATGACCGGCGGCGTGGGACAGTTTCTGGCGGATATGGTGGGGGCAAGTCTGAAAATCCGCTGCCGAAGTGAAAAACCGGGGCTGTTAGCGCGGGTTTCGATGGCGCATATTTCACCCCGGGATCAAGAAGACGCCGAACTTGTGGGCCGCGAAGGAGTCCGAGCGCTGATGTCCGGCGAAACGGACAAAATGGTGGCCTTGCGCCCACTGAAAGACCCCGGCCCGACCGGGTGTGAACTTGTTCCGCTCAGCGCGATCGCGGGAGTGGAACGCACGGTGACGCAAGAGTGGCTAACCAATGGCCCTCTGGCGGTTGGACCCGAATTTCAAAACTACCTGCGGCCGCTGGTAGGGGAACTGTACCGATACTCGCCGGCGCCGCCACCGGCAATTCCAAGGATAGGAGCCTTCTGACTCATGCCGACTGCTATGGAGCGCAATGTAACCAGGAATCTGGGTGTCATGGTCTTTGGACGGAAGCGTCCAGGATTCGATCAGGAGTGGAGCCAGGCCATCTGGGAGCACAGCCTGAGCACGCTCAAAGCCATGGGCTTCACCTGCATCGGCGCCACCACGCGAGTGACCGATGAGGAAACGATTCACGCTGCGCTGGATGAGATCGAGCAGGCCAAGTGCGTTGCTCTGGTAATAGTTCAGCCCTCGATGTCCGACGGGCAGTTCGCATTTACCGTCGCCCAGCGGTGGCGGGACCCGGTTGTCTTGTGGACTACGCCGGAGCGTCCAGGGAATGGAAAGGTGAGTTCCTGCTCTCTAGTTGGAAACAACCTCTGGGCATCGATCCTCCGGCAGATGCACCACCCCTTCGAATTGGTTTACGGTGGTCCGGAAGACAAATCTGGAACCATGGAGAGCGACCTCTTCCGAGCGATTGCCCTGGCCAGCACGGTGTCTCGCCTGCGGCGCGCAAAAGTTGGAGTTGTTGGCACGCATGTGCCAGGCTTTATCGATCTTGCCGCCGATCCGTTCCTGATCCAACAGACATTCGGAATGCAATTCCATCCATTGAGTCTGCCGCAGTTTATCGAGCGGGTGGGCAATCTGGAAGAGGAAGCCGTCGGTAAAGACCTGATTGAAGTGCACAAGCTCGGACTTACGCCCACGAATCAGCACCCAGATGAGGAGTTGGCGGTAAACTCCCGCTATTTTCTCGCAATGAAGAACTTGATGCAGGAGATGAATCTGGATGCACTGGCACTTCAGTGCTGGCCTGAGTTGGCGGCCTTCCTCGGGCAGTGGCCGTACCTTGCGGTCACCAGGATGACGACGGCGGGGAAAGCGGTTGCTATCGAGGGCGATGTAGATGGCGCTATCGGGAGTTTGATGAGCTGCTTGCTCGGGTTCGGCCCTGGATTCCAGACAGACTGGCTGGAACACGATGCCTCGACTATTCACTTCTGGCATCCGGGCATGGCGCCGCTGGACATGTGCTACCCCCTCGGCGGCGCAGAGGCCCCCGCACTGGCGGAGCACTTCAACGTGGTCAAGCCGATGGTTGTCGAGGCCAAACTGCGAACCGGCGAGCCGGTAACTGTGTCGCGCCTGTGGCGCTGCGATAACCGCTATCATCTGACCGCCTTTGAAGGTCGTTCCATCGAGCCCAAGCGCCGGGTTACCGGCAATAGTCTGCTTATGGAGGTGAACGGAGAGCCGGTGCCGGAGCGGTTCGACAGGATGATTCATGTCGGTATGCCGCATCACTTCACGCTGCATTTCGGAAATTATGCCGAGACATTCCGTCGCCTGGCCCGGATGCTCGGCGTTGTGTGGCACGGCTAAAGGCAGAAGCATCGGACGCACACTACCCAGCGGGTGACCGCTGGCGCCGACCTGAAAATAAGTTACAATCGATTGAAACTGATAACGGTTCGTCAATCAAGGTCTGCGAGGAGTTCCTATGAAGGCTCGAGTTGCTCGGCATGAAGTTCGCGAAGAAATCCAGCGCCGGATACTTTCTGGTGAAAGCAAGCCGGGAGAGAGGCTAAGTCAGCAGAGCCTGGCACGTGAACTAGGTGTGGCGCAGGGCACTGTGCGCGAATCTCTTTTGGAGTTGCACTGGCTTGGGCTGGTCAAGTCGGTTGACCACATGGGAGTCTTTGTTGACAAGCTCGATGTGGTCACGGTTTGCGAGGCCTACCAGGTGCGCGAAGTGCTCGAAGGAATGGCCGCGCGGCTCGCCTGCAAGAATGCGGCTCGCGCAGATATCGACGAATTGCGTCGCAGGGCAGACACGATCTTTCACCTGGCGCAGGATAAGGACAACGAGACTGCTTCCCTGGATCGCAGTTTCCATCTTCATATCACCGAGTTGTCTCGGAACAGCACTCTGTTGCGTTTGTCGCAGGCTTATCGTGTGCTGGGAATGACGGTCCGTGCCTACCGCGATCCGGAGGTGATCTATGCCGAGCATCTACGCATAATCGAGGCCATCGCGCATGATTTTGCCGACGAAGCGGAGCGGCAAGCTCGCAGCCATGTAGTGGGTGCAAGAGAGTCGATTGAGGCACTGGCCAAAAAGGGAGACTTCGAGCCCGAGTGGGTCAAGTAGTTTTATTCAAATGCAGCGACAAGTGAACGGGAGAAGAAGTGGAAAACAGCGCAGGGGCGAAATACGGATCTTACCTGGAAGGTAAGTGGTTTTCGAGTGAAGAAGGATTCGAGGTGGTCAATCCAGCGACCGCCAAGCCAATAGCCAGAGTCACCACCATTGGCAAGGCGGACCTTAGCCGCGCCTTGAGCTTCGCGGAGGCGGCGAGACCGTCATGGAGTGCAATGACCGCCAAAGGCCGCGGACTTCTGCTGCACAAGGTGGCCGATGAACTGGTCCGCCGCAAAGCGGAAATAGCACGGACAATCACCCTTGAAAACGGGAAGCCGCTGGCGCAGAGCGAGGGCGAGGTCGGGATGACCGAGGATCACCTGCGCTGGTTTGCCGAGGAGGGGCGGCGCGCCTACGGCCGCATCATCCCGCCCCAGGTGAATGGCAAGCGGCACCTGGTGGTAAAAACCCCCATCGGCGTGGTGGCTACGATCGCACCCTGGAACTTTCCCCTGGTGCTTGCTGTGCGCAAGGTCGCACCGGCGATGGCCGCCGGTTGCCCCGTGATTCTGAGGCCCGCTTCTCAGACACCGCTCTCGGCGGTTCTGCTTGCTGAGTGCATGGAAGCCGCCGGAGTACCGGCTGGCGCCTTTCAGTTGGCGATTGGCGAAGCTTCGATGATTTCCGATGAGTTCCTCTCCAATCCGATATGCAAGAAGATCAGCTTCACCGGCTCAACGCGCGTGGGCCAGTTGTTGATAGAACGCGCCGCGAAGAATATCAAACCGCTCTGTCTTGAGTTGGGCGGCTTGGCGCCGTTGCTCGTGTTTGAAGATTGCGATTTGCAGATCGCGGTGCGAGAGACGATCATTGCCAAGTTCCGTAACAGCGGCCAGTCGTGCATCGCGGCAAACCGGATCTATGTTCAAAAGTCCATTTACAAGGAATTTGTGGAGCGTTTCTGCGCGGCGGTGGCCAAACTGAAGACCGGCCCTGGTCTTGAGCCCGGCATGGATGTGGGCCCACTGGTGAACCAGAGCGGCCTTGACGCAGCCCTGGCGCAGATTGAAGACGCCATTCGGTGCGGCGGAAGGGTAATTGCTGGGGGCGGTCGCATCAAGGAACTGCCTGGATTCTTCCTGCAGCCGACGGTGATCGAAGGAATGAGCGACGAAGCGGTCTGTATGCACGAAGAAACGTTCGCGCCGATTGCTCCGATAACGAGTTTCGATACCGAAGATGAGGCTATACGCCGCGCGAACGATACTCCCTTTGGCCTGAGCGCCTTTGCCATGACGCGTGACATGGGCCGTATCTTCCGCTTGAGCGAGCGGCTTGAAGCCGGGACAATCGGCATCAATGATGGAGCGCCCACGACCAGCAACTGCCCGTTTGGCGGAGTCAAGCAGAGCGGCTGGGGGCGCGAACTCGGGATGGAAGGTTTGGAAGCTTTTGTTGAGACCAAACATGTGTCAATCGGCGGAATCGACTAACTGAGTCTGCCCCAATGAAGAAAGAAGGAGAGACCTACCTATGATTCATTTTCTGATCCACGAAGCGTCGGACAATGTTGGTGTCGCGGTAGTCGAAGTCGCGACCGGCACAGACCTCATCGGAAGGGACCTGCACAGCAATGAGCAAATCACGGCCCGCGCCGAAGAAGCGATTCCCCTTGGTCACAAACTCGCACTGAAAGATTTTGCGGTAGGTGACAGTGTGATTAAGTACGGCAATGTAATTGGCCAGATCGTGCAGCCCGTGAAGACAGGGCACTTGGTTCACGTACACAATCTCAAGACGAAAAGGTGGGCATAAACATGGAAAAGCGGAAGATCTTTGGGTACAAACGCGAAAACGGCACGGTGGGCGTCCGCAATCATGTATTGATCCTGCCAGTTGATGATATTTCTAACTCGGCTTGTGAGGCCGTGGCAAACAACATCAAGGGAACGATGGCGATTCCTCACGCGTATGGCCGCCTGCAGTTTGGCGAGGACCTCGATCTGTTCTTCCGCACCATGATCGGAACAGGCAGCAACCCCAACGTCGCCGCTGTGGTCGTGATCGGAATCGAAGAGGGATGGACCAAGAAGATCGTCGACGGAATAGCCAAGACAGGCAAGCCCGTAAAGGGCTTTTCCATCGAGCGCAAGGGCGACATCAAGACCATCGCCGAAGCCTCGTGGGCGGCGAAGGAATTCGTTCAGTGGGCAACTGAGTTGCAGCGCACTGAGTGCGATCTGAGCGAACTCTATATCAGCGTGAAGTGTGGTGAGTCGGATACGACCAGCGGCCTTTCGAGCTGCCCCACGGTAGGAAATGTTGTAGACAAGCACTGCGCCTCGGGCGGCACGGCTTCCTTCGGCGAGACGACAGAACTGACTGGCGCCGAGCACGTTGTGGCCGCCAAGGCTGCTAATGAAGAAGTGCGCAAGCAGTTCATGGCGGCCTTTGATGACTACGCGAATCTGGTTCTCACGGAGAAGAAGGACGATCTCTCAGAATCCCAGCCGACCAAAGGGAACATTGCCGGCGGCCTCACGACCATCGAGGAGAAGGCTTTCGGCAACGTTGAGAAACTGGGCAAGAAGACCAAATTTGTCGGGTGCCTGAAACCGGCAGAGGCTCCGACTAGTCCGGGATTCTGGTACATGGATACCTCCAGCGCCGCAGCCGAAGCCGTGACACTATGGGCCGCCTCCGGCGCAGTCATCCACCTGTTCCCGACGGGGCAAGGCAACGTGATTGGCAATCCGATCGAGCCGGTCATCAAGCTCAGCGGAAATCCGAGGACAGTGGTTGAGATGGCGGAGCACATCGATCTGGATGTCTCCAAGATACTGCAGGGCGAGATGACACTTGATGAGGCTGGAGATTTGCTGATCGAATGCATCGTCCACACAGCCAACGGACGCGTCACAGCGGCTGAAGCTCTCGGCCATCGCGAGTTCTCGATGACCAAACTCTACAGAAGCGCGTAAGCGCTCCTGGCAACGATCCGGCGCTAGACCGCGCCAACTAGCTCCTTACCCTTTTGGCTTCATTTGCGCAGAGGGTAAGGAAGCTTGTTGCGCTCGAATGGCCCCGCAGACAACTGTATTTCGGTTAACCGGCACTTACGAGATGACGCTCCTTATGACAACCTTTCGGGCAGATGAATTACGAAACCTGACGGCGCGACTCGCCAATGCGGTCGGCGTACGGTCGGAGGACGCGGAGATCTTTGCGCGTGTTCTGGTCGATGCCGATCTTCAAGGTGTTTCTACGCATGGAATTTCCCGTTTGAGCATCTACCTGCAGCGCATCGACAAGGGGTTGATCGATCCGCGTGCTGATCTCCTTGTCAGACGAAACGGAGGCAGTGTACTTGCGTTGGATGCGGGTAATGGCCTGGGACAAGTCCAGGCTGTCAAAGCGCTAAGCCTACTTTTGCCATTGGCCCGCCAGAATGGTGTGGCGGCCGCAACGATTCAAAATTCCCAGCACTTTGGTGCATTGTCCTACTATTGCAATCGCGCGGCAGACGAAGGCATGGTCCTTCTCGCGATGACCAACTGCGAGCCTGCCATGTCGCCAGCGGGCGGATATGAAGCCTTTTTTGGCACTAATCCGATCGCCGCTTCCTTTCCAACGGGAAAGAACTTCCATGTAAAGATAGATCTTTCGACATCCATTGTGGCGCGGGGAAATATTATTGCCGCTGACAAAAAGAAGCAACCGATCCCGGAGGGCTGGGCATTGGACAAGAACGGCAATCCGACCACCGATGCTCATGAAGCTTTGCTGGGTACGGTGCTCACGATGGCCGGCCACAAGGGCTATGCTTTGGCCATGATGGTCGAAGCTTTCAGCAGCGTCTTGTCTGGCGCGGCGATTGGATCCTCGATCGGCTCGATGTACAAGGACCTGGACAGGAAGCAGGATGTCGGTCACTTCTTCTGTTTGTTTAATATCGCCGCATTCATCGATCTTGAAGAGTTCAAACGGCGAATGGATGAGACCATCGACCGGCTTAAGAGCAGCAAGAAATGTCCCGGCGTGGAGGAAATCCTGGTGCCTGGAGAGCGCTCATCGAGAAAATTTGCGGAGAACTCCGTTAAGGGAGTCAGTGTGGCTCCCGCAACGCTTGTCGAAATTGAACAGTGGTGCCAACGATTGAGCGTGCCGTTCGGCTGCGCTGAAATGAGTGTGTAAGTCATGCCAGATATTCTCATCTCTGAAAACATTATCGGCGCCGCAGTGGATGCCATGTCATCACGATTTGAGGTTGTGAGTCTTCCTGAACTATGGAAGAATCCGGCTGAACTGTTGCGGCGAGTGGGAGATTTCCGCGCACTGATCATTCGCAATCAAACCAATGTCAACGCGGCGGTTCTTGAGGCCGCGAAGAAACTCGTTGTCGTCGGCAGGGCGGGTGTCGGTCTCAACAATGTAGACGTGGCAGCCGCGACCCGCGCAGGCATTCTCATCACTTCCACGCCGGACCAGAATGCCATCAGCGTGGCGGAACTGGCGATCGGAATGATGATCTCGATGGCGCGCAAGATTTCCGCGGCCGACGAGGATACGAAGAAGGGCAACTGGAATCGGCAACGCTTCTTTGGGACCGAACTCTATGGCAAGACTATCGGCATTCTCGGCGCGGGTAAGATCGGCTTCCTCACCGCCAGCAGAGCGCAGGCCTTTGGCATGAAGGTGCTGGCCTACGATCCATTCATAAGCAAGGACAACATTCTGCTCAGTGAACTGAACGCCGAGCTCGTTTCCCTGGAAGACCTGCTCGAACGCTCAGACGTGGTTTCATGCCATCTGCCGGCCACTCCGCAGACTGCCGGACTACTCAATGCAAAATGCTTTGCGCGCATGAGACCAACAGCCACGCTGATCAACACTTCGCGCGGAGAGGTTGTTGTCGAAGCAGATCTTGTTGCGGCCCTCAAAACTGGCGCGATTGCCGCGGCTGCCCTGGACGTGCGGGCCAACGAACCACCCATGATGGGTGAACTGGAGGCGCTTCCCAACCTGATTCTAACGCCCCATGTAGGCGCGTTTACGCACGAAGCCCAGGACCGCGTAACCAAGGCTATCTGCGAGGATGTTTGCCGGGTGCTTGATGGCAAGGCTGCAATGAATGCCGTAAATCGAGTTTCGGCCGCCTGAAGATTCTTCACGGGGCGTTTGCGTACTCGAGTAGCCAGTGCGGGGGCAGACTCCGACGACCCATAAAACTACGCCCCTGTGAAATATGCGACTTTAGTTGCGAGTAAATGGTTAAACCAATCCTCCACCACACCCCTAAACACGAGCAGTATGCGGGTTACGGCGGCAAAGGCAGATATGTGTGCGATGAGTGGCTCAAAAGCTTTCAAGTGTTCTTGCGGAACATGGGGCCAAGACCGCAGGGGAAGACACTGGATCGCTATCCCGATCCGAATGGGCCATATGTGCCGGGAAATTGCAGGTGGGCTACACCAGAAGAGCAAGCCCAGAATCGCAACAAACTGACCTTGCCCTCAGAATGCGTATCTCTTAGCCGGCCGGGTTTTGAGGATATTTAATTCATCCTCGTGATCGTCGTGGCGGTGGGAATGTGGGAATCGGCTTCATCGATTTCCAAGGTTTGT
>Ga0114951_10001140_pt1 | contig 34217 bp, 6 predicted proteins | sample AM7aDNAmetaG_FD_88677 | JGI IMG/M metagenome (GOLD analysis project Ga0114951, IMG submission 88677) | Freshwater microbial communities from Finland to study Microbial Dark Matter (Phase II) - AM7a DNA metaG | ecosystem: Environmental > Aquatic > Freshwater > Lake | place: Finland: Lake Alinen... | reverse complement strand
TAGCGAAATGGTGAAATGGTGAAATTGAAAAAATGACATTAAAATCACTTTAAAAAACGAAAACCATTCTCCCCTTCTCCCTGGGGAGAAGGGGTCAGGGGGATGAGGCAGAAAAGGTAGCGAGGTAGCGAAATGGTGAAAACGTGACAGGGTGACAGGGTGACAGGGTGACAAGGTGAAATGGTGAAAACGTGAAAAAATTGAAAACGAAATGAAGATGAGTTATAAGTTTACGAAATCTTTCGCAGTGCTGATCATGGCTGGTATCCTTGCAGCCTTTGCCGGTTGTAAAGTCGGGCCGGGGTATAAAAGGCCTGTTATGAAAACCGACAGTCTTTTCAGGTTTGCACAAAGCGCCGACACCAACAGCATCGCAAATATTGAATGGATCAAACTTTTCAGGGATACGACCCTGCATCACCTGGTGGAACGGGGGCTGAAAAACAATTACAATGTCCTCATCGCCTACGCCCGTGTTGAGGAAGCCAGGGCTGCGTTTAAACAGTCAAGGGGACAGCAATGGCCGCAGATCTCTGCCCAGGCAGGAGGCGGCTGGCAACAGCAGGCTTTGCCGGGGGGCCGGACGTCGGAATACAGTTCCCTTGCGGCAACCGGGCAGCTCAGTTGGGAAATCGATCTATGGGGCAAGCTCCGGCGCTCAAAGGAAGCGGCACGTGCCAACCTCCTGGCCCAGGCAGCCTACCAACAGTCGGTCAGGATCAGCCTGATCAGCGAGATCGTGTCAACCTATTTTTCACTGCTTGAACTTGACAATGCACTGCGCATCACCCGTGAAAACGTGGCAATAAGGCAAACCTCCCTCGAACTGGTCCGCAACAAAATGATTGCCGGCACCGCATCAGGGCTGGTGGTTGCCCAGGCCGAGGCCGAACTGGCAACCGCCACCACCATGATCCCCAACCTGGAGATGAAGATCGGCGAAAATGAAAACTACCTGAGCGTACTCCTCGGCGAACCGCCTCACATGATCCGCCGGGGCCGTGCAATGAACGACCAGATCAATGTGCCCGCCATCCAGTCGCCGGGAATCCCGTCGCAACTTATTGTCCGACGCCCCGATATCATCCAGGCAGAACAGGCCCTGGTCGCCGCAAACGCAAACATCGGCATTGCACGGGCCATGATGCTCCCCTCCCTGTCGGTCTCGGGAAGCCTTGGCAGCGCCTTCAACCCGGCCAACCTTGTGTACAGCGCCTTCGGCAACCTCGTTGCACCCGTTTTTGGCGGGGGACAGCTGCGCGCCGGCGTGAACAAAGCGCAGGCGCAAAAACAACAGATGCTTTATTCCTATCAGTATACCATTATCAACGCCCTGCGCGATGTTTCCAACCGGTTGCTCGAATTCAGCAAACTGGCCGAAACAGTTAAGAGCCAGCAAGTCACCGTGAATGCAGCCCAAACGGCGTTCGACCTCTCGAACCAGCTGTATAACGCAGGTTATGCGAGTTACCTGGATGTGATCAATGCCCAGCAAACGCTGTTCTCGGCCGAACTCAACCTTTCGTCGGCACAAAACAGCGCACTCACGGCGGTGGTGAATGTGTATGCGGCGTTGGGAGGGGGTTGGAAGTAGCGAGGTAGTGAAGTAGCGAAATTGCGAAATTGCTACAGACAGAAACGTTTCTCCCCTTCTCCCGGGGGAGAAGGGGTCAGGGGGATGAGGCATCAAATGGGAGAAGGGGTCAGGGGGATGAGGCATCAAATGGGAGAAGGGGTCAGGGGGATGAGGTATCAAAACGTGAAATCGTGAAATGGTAAAATGGTGAAATTGCTTAATTCGAAACATATGAAACGGAAAATAGCGGGATTGCTGGTTTTATCATTTCTTTTTGGGGTTGTTCCGGGGCTGAGGGCCCAGAAAAGTGCCGATTCACTGCTGGATGCTGCCAAAAACCAGATATTCCGGCGGCTGAATAATTTTTCCTTCAGCTTCTATGTGGATGCCTATTACAACATGACGCTGAACGGTGTGCAGGACACCTCGAATGTAGTTCCGTTTTCAAGCAATTGCCCGTTGCAGGACCAGATCAGGATGAATGTCGCCGCGTTCGAGCTGGGCTACAATTCCGACAAGGTCCGCGGGAAATTTGCCATACAATACGGCGACGCCCCCAACCTGCTCGCTTCGCCCAGCTCGCAGTGGATAAAAACCATCAGGCAGGCCAATTTCGGGTTCAGCATCGTGAAGGATTTGTGGGTGGATTTTGGATACATATTTAATCCCGTCGGGTGTGAATCATCGTGGGCGGTGTTGAACCAAATCAGTTTTGTTACCGTTGGCGGATATTTTGAGCCGGGCAGCGTGCTGGGTGTCCGGCTTTCATACAAATTTTCAGACAAGTTCAGGGGCGGCGTTATGATGGGGAACCCATTCTCATTAGCCTATTCCCAGAAGACCCACATGACAGGAATTGTTTTCCTCACCTGGCAGCCAAGGCCCAACCTTTCATTCACGTACAACAATTTCTTTGGCAACAATGCCATCAGGAATGCGGAGATAAACCATAACAGTCTGTATAACAACATCATCGTTACCTATAACCCGGTTAAAAAAGTGGAACTTACCGGGCAGTTCGACTTTGCTTTCGAAGCCAATTCGGGGATGGCTCCCGATACGGGTAAAACAGCCTCCATGTACTCCGGTTTTTTGCAGGCATGCTACCGCTTTAACGAACATTTTGCCGCATCGGCACGATATGAAATCTTTGATGATCCTGACGGATTCCTTTCAGGAGTAAATGCAAAGACAAACCGCGGATTACGCACAAACGGCTGGTCACTCAGCGTTGAATACAAGCCGGTAAAGAGCGGCTACCTGCGTCTGGCTTACCGTTACCTTGGCTCCTATCCCGGGAGTTACGCATTCCACAGCGGCGGCAGCGATCAGATGCAGGCCCTCATCTTTACGACCGGGATGCGGTTTTAAGGATTACCTTTCTTCCCATTTTTGCCCCTTTCAGGGCCCGTTGCCTTATCGCTGATCATCTCTGGCGGTTATACCCATAATGAGCATTAAGCCCCATTCTGACCGTGTTCTGCTAATAATTTCCATCACCGAATATTTATTTGTTTAACATAATAATTACAGAACAGAATCCGGTTTATCGTGATAAATTAATGAATCTTATTTCAGTATATAAATACTTTTTTATCACATTGTAAAAATTGGCTCGCATAGTATTATTTTACTGCTATTAATAATTGTATTTATCTTAATTACAATGAATTACCTATCATGAATTAAATATATCTTCCCCACCTGAAATTCAGCAGTGTAAATAAAATTAAAAAATACATGGAAATATTTTGGACGATAAAAAAACAACGTGTATCTTTACCCTGAATTTCCAAAGACAATTCGGGTTCGATTGATCAAATATCAAAGTCTTTATCAAGATTGATTATAATCAAAACATGACCCTCACAACTGGCAACTCCATTCTTTGTTTTTTCCCGTTCAGCGATGATTATGCGATTGCCGTTTCCGGTTACCATCCCGTAAAAGTATTTCCCTCTTCTGCTGCCCGTCAACATTTCCGGCTGAAACAAAATTTGACGTTGATTCCAAACCCGGTTTACACCACAGTTTGAAAAATTAAACCATATATATTCCGCCATGCCAGTGTGCCGGCGGACCATCCATTATCAACGAATGAATGTCAAAACAAAATAGCTATGAAAAAATCTTTACTAATTTGTATCGCGTTGCTGGTAGTAACGCTCACCTCTTTTGGGACGCCCACTATCTGGTATGTTGATCCCTCAGGAACCAATGACGGATCGCACGGCACAGCAATCGGATCAGGAGCATTCCTGACGATTCAATATGCCATAAACGCTGCATCCTCCGGCGACGAAATTGACGTTGCCGCGGGAACGTATGTGGAGGATATTGTTGTAAACAAGCAATTAACAATTCTCGGGCCAAATGCAAGTATTGACCCTAATACGGGTACCCGGGCAGGAGAAGCCATTTTAATGCCTGCCACAAACAATGTTAGTACTTATGGTGTATTGATGAATATACAACAAAGCAGCGGTATCATAATCAAAGGATTTACATTTGATGGAGACAATCCTTCAATCAATGGTGGTACATTGATAAATGGTGCTGACATTAACACTTCAGTTGGTATATTAAACGGGAATAATGGAAATAACGCCGGCAGCGGTAATTCCTCAAATCAAATTGATCATGTGACAATTCAAAATAATATTTTCAAAAACTTCACCTTACAGGGCGTTTATCTTGATAACAATTATAATAGCCCAACCACGCAAAGCTCTTTTAACTATATAACCCACAATAAATTTGACAACATGAAGGAGGCTATTCAGATCTATGCAACGTATGCTGAAATGTCTTACAATGTTATATCCAATGTAAACCGCGGGTTGAGCATGCATTCAACAAGATTTGCTGCAGCCACAGGTTTTGTGCCGACTGTATCCAATAATAATATTTCAATTTCTGATTACTGGACTGCCACATCAAGATATGTTGGCATCTGGATAAACTTCAGGTCAGGGGGGGCGCCGGTACTTACCCTATCGAACAATACGGTTAATTATAACGGATCATTTAGCTCCGGCACTACCATGGGATTCTATGCATTAAGTGTAAAGGATACACGTACTGTTACTTTTAGTAATAATACTGTAAATGGAGGCAATGTATGTGATATCGGTTTGTATGCTACAGGTTGCGAGAGTCCGAATGTTTCAATTACAAACAGTAATTTATATAATATCCGGGGAGAAGGTATTTACGCTAAAAACTATGATGAGATTTGGGGTGGCCAGATTACAGATGTTGTAAATATTTCAGCTGATAATGTGAATATGACATTAACCAGTAGCGGAATAGGCGCGTTGGTGAATGTTCTTTCAGGTCATAACACTACAGCCTCCATAACACTTACAAATAGTACTATTTCAGGAGGAACTGATGGCGTTAAACTACAGGAAGGCGTCTCTGGAAAAGCATCTGCAACTGTGAACAATAATAGTATTACCGGTCAGAGCGGCTTCGCCATTAACGCCACAACCATTGCCAATACTGTTGCCGCTACCTGTAACTGGTACGGAACGACCAGCGGGGTTGCCGCGAAAATTAACGGCAATGTGACTTTTGTCCCCTACAACGTTTCAAATGGCGGTGCTTGTGTTGGCGGGATGCCTGTGGTTGTTAAACATTCTGGTACGATTACTGGTGGATATTCAACAATACAAGCTGGTATCAATGCAGCTGCTTCAGGTGATGAAGTTGACGTTGCAGCCGGAACCTACCATGAATTTATCAACATCACCAAATCCCTAACCCTGAACGGGGCCAAAGCTGGAATAGATGCACGTACGCGCACCTTTACCGGGGAATCGGTTCTTGACGGAACAGGATTTACAGGTTCTCCATACGATGCCATTAAGATCGCCAACGGCGTATCCAACGTGGTCATTGACGGGTTTGAAATCACAAATTATCCGGGCTCGGGCAGTAACGGCGACGGCAACGCGATCTCCTCCTATTGCATGAATGCCAACACGACCGGCGCTTCGAACGTGACCATTCAGAACAACTATCTTCATGGGCTTGCCTATAACGGGATTCTGGTCGGCAGCGAAAACGACAACGGAACCACCATGGTTACTCAAACAGGCTGGCTGATCCAGAAAAACAAAGTCGCCGGTTTTACATATGGCGGCATCGAACTTACCAACGTGACCAACTCGCAGGTCAAGGACAATGACATTTCAGCTCCGACAAGTTTGTTCGACGATCCCGGCGATGCCGGTGTGGGTATTGAAATTGCCGCCCGTTCGCGCAGCAAGGCGGTAACAGCCGGCACCAGCAACGAAGTCAGCGGGAATACCATTACAGGTACTTTCCCGACTGCTTCAAGAACGGCCATCAACCTGCTCGCCCGCGCCTATACATCAGCAAGCAACGCGACCCTTTCGACGGTAACGGTGAACAACAACACCATCACCGGGGCAACCCACGTCCAGGCTGCCATCCTGGCTGTTGCCGAAAGCAGGAACAATGCTCCGGCAACCATTAGCACACTCGGAATTACCAACAACACGCTCGATGGAAATCTTGACGGCATCGACATCCGCGACTACCTGAATGGCGGGTCGGGAACGCCTTCGCATTCCTCTGTTTCAATTACCGGAAACGATATTAAAAACAGTACCGGTATCGGTTTGCATATTATCACTTCCACTTCGGCCTCTGGGATAACCGTCAGTTCAAACAAATTCGTTTCAAATGCCGTTTATGGCATTAAAAATGAAGGTTCCGGCTCATTATCCGCAACCTGCAACTGGTGGGGTTCGGCGAACAGTGCAACGGTTGCCTCAAAAGTAAACGGCAGCGTTAATTACACTCCCTGGCTGCTCAACGGAACAGATGATGATGGCGGCACGCCCGGTTTCCAGCCGGCCAGCGGAACATGTTCCGGTACGCCAATAACAATCACATCAACCACCCCTGCTCACATCACCTGCGGACTTAGCTCAGGCTCCATCCAGGTAGCCTTCAGCGGCGGTTCATCAGCCTATGCATTCGCATGGACTGGCGGCTCAGCCTCCGGAGTAACCGGCAGCCCTTATTCGATTACAGGACTGGCAGCAGGTGCCTACAACGTCACGATCACGGATGTCAATGGCTCCATGGTCACGACTTCGGCGACAATTCTTACCCTGCCGGTAACCAATACTTCAAACAGCACTTATTACGCCACCATCCAGGAGGCAATCGATGCGGCCAGTTCTGGCAACGTGATTACTGTTTGTGCCGGAACCTACGCTGAATCATTATCCATTGGCAAATCACTGACACTGCTAGGACCAAACGCCACACAAACACCCAATTCAGGTTCACGCGCTTCTGAAGCTATTCTTGCGCCAACTACAGATGCAGATGCTATTTTAGCAAGTGCCGGCGGAATCACAGTAATTATCAAGGGATTTAAAGTTGATATGACGAATGCCCTGGCCAATAGCCAGGTATTTTTCTCCTCGACTTCAAACAGTACCTGGACATTCGAGCATAATATCTACACAGGTTTTCATGGTGCTGATTATGCTGCATGGTGGATAACGGGAGACTTTACAGATTTTTCCTTCAATTTGTGGGATAACAGGTTTACTGCAAATTCTTCAGCCTCCAACGGTGTTATGATGGATTATCCAACAAATACACCCATCATCAGCATTCTCGATAACGTATGGATTGACAATGGAGGTTGGGGATTAAACCTCAACAGCGTTCATGGAACGATCGCCGGAAATATCTTTAAAAATTCAGTTTATCCCGGAGATATTGGTTTGAACGGACAAGGCGGGATCCTTTTTGCTGCCTCCAATAATGATGTTACACTGGAAAACAACACCTTCGAATTGCTTAATCGTTCGATCCTGCTATGGCCTGATGCCGGTGCAGCCAACTTTGGCGGAACATTGAATGTTCATAATAACCTGTTTAAAGATATCCCCAATAATGGTGGAAGGAGCGCGTTTTACGCACCGGCAGGAACATCTGTTTCGGGTGTCACCCTTTCGCACAATTCATTTGTTAACAATTACTTTAATGTAAAAAACCTTACGGCGACCGCGCTTAATGCCACATGCAACTGGTGGGGTTCAACCTCCAATGCTGCTATTGCTGCAAAATTTACCGGAACAGGTGCCATCACTTACAGTTTGTGGCTTGTTGACGGCGCCAATGAAGCGAGCGGCCCCGGATTCTCCCAGTCGACCTATGTGTGTTCAGGAAGTCCTGTGATCATAACTTCAACAACTCCCGGCCATATCACTTGCGGACTTACAACCGGCTCCATCCAGGTCGCCTTCAGCGGAGGAACATCGACCTATTCCTTTGCATGGACAGGCGGCTCAGCCTCCGGTATTTCAGGCAGCCCCTATTCAATTACCGGGCTGGCAGCAGGTGCTTACAATGTCACCATCACTGATGCTAATGGTTCTACTGCTACGACATCAGCAACCATCCTTTCACAGCCGGTGCACAACTATACATCCGGCGCCTACTATACAACCATCCAGGCTGCCATCAATGCGGCATCAGTTGGCGACCAGATCGACATTTGCGCGGGAACGTTTAACGAGAACCTCACCGTCGACAAGCGCATCACGCTGAACGGGGCAGGTATCGCAAGTACAACCATCAATTCGACTGCCTCATCCACACCGGTAATTTCGGTGACGGGAAGCGGCACCGATGCAACCCACCGCATTGTGATCAGCAACCTGAAAGTAACGGGCGCCAGTGGCGCAGATGGTATCCGGGTAGTCAGCTCTTCTTCGCAAGGCTACCTCACCTTTTCCTATGTCAACGCCTCCTCCAACACCAACGGGAACGGGATCCATTTTGGCGGCACCGGAGCTGTTACCGATGCTATTGTGTCACATTGCACTATGAACAGCAACGGCATGGCCGGCATTCGTATTGCAACTGCATGCCCCTCCTTTGACGGACTGCTGGTCGATTACTGCACGGTCAATTCAAACGGTTTAAGCGGATTTTCCTATAACCCGTCGGCCAATCTTTCGAATGTAGGGACCAACTTTACCATCAGCAATTCCAGCTTCGCTAATAACATCACCGCTGCCTCGGCCAATAATCATGATCTTTCATTTTATGGTTTCCATGGCAATGCCACGCTGACCAATGTCAGTATCGAGAGCGGCAACGGAACCTCGGCAAATGGTGCGAATTATGCCCTCCTCTTTACCAATGCAAGTACATTTGCAGCGGCAGGCAACATTACCCTGTATGGAGTCACAATTACCGGGTATGCCGGCAAGGGGGCTTTATCTTTCCAGAAGTACAGCAGTACCAGCAATGTCAGCCTTACCGATGTTGATGTAAGCGGATGTTCTGCCGCATGGGGCCAGGTCATCATTGACCAGTCGGGCACCGGTACCTTAAGCCTGGGAAACACCACCTTTAAAACCCTCGTACTCTGGAACACCGGGAATGTTGATGCAACGATATCCATCATCAAGAACACCACCAGTGGCGGTGCCCTGAGCAGAAGCTCGCTGTCCGATTGTTTCAAGATTGAAGACCAGGTGGTACATAAGGTCGACCTTGCCACTCTTGGACTTGTTACCTGGAAAACCGGTGAGTTGTTTGTTACAACAAACAGTTACGTTACCCCGAACACGAACCCAAGCATTCAACGCGGGATCGATGCTGCGTCAACAGGAAATACCGTGAATGTGGCAGCAGGGACTTACGATGAACAATTAAACGTTAATAAAGCAATCAAGCTTTATGGTGCGCAACATGACGTTACACCGGTTGCTGGTGGACGTTCAGGTGGAGAGACTATAATTCACGGGGGCAATGTTACTGGTGGCCCTGGAGGACTCAACTTTATCTGGAATGAAATCGACATCAACTCTGATAACGTTGAGGTAAATGGTTTTGAATGCTACACAACTCACTATGGCATCACAACAGACAATGGTGCAGTGGGTACTCACTCAGGAGTTAAAATTAAATACAACTATGTACATCCAAACACATATTCTGATGATAATTATGTTGGAATAGTTACAGCTATTAATGTCTCCGGCTATACACCGCCTACTCCTGCGCCTACTTTTAACAACTATGAGATTTCACATAATTTAGTGGTTGCAAGTATAGGGCCGAAAGCTATTGCGCCTTCCGGAGCATCAACTTATAACGATTTAAATATTTCCTATAACGATATAAGCTGTCCTAATGGAAGTGGAATATTTGCCGGAGGTAGTCCAGGTCTTACCAAATTCAACAACACTGTCATTACCTATAACAACATCCATAACATTCATGGAACAGGCATCAATATTGCCAATTTAGTTAGTGCTACAATTGACCATAATACTTTCTCAAATCCGGGAGGAGATGCAGCATTTGTTAATATGAATGGAGGGTCATTTTCAAATAATACGATCAGCAATATTCAAACAACTGAAGGCTGGGGTCTGGAACTTTACGGCAGCGGTGATTATGGCATTACAACAACTACTGAATGCAAAAATGTTACCATTGCAAATAATAGTTTCACTTACAATGATTATAATACAGCAACAGCCACAGTCGCCTTATGGTTAGATGCTCATGCTCTTGCATCTACAATGAGTGTGAATAATAATTCATTTATTGACGGAGCTGCCAATTCTTCAACAGGTTGTTATGCAATATATAATCAGGCATCTACAACACTATCTTCTACGTGTAACTGGTTTGGAACAGCCATTGGAAACAACATTGCCCCAAAGATTTCCGGCAATGTTACCTATGCTTCATGGTTAACAAGTGGTGGAAACAGTGCAACTATTGGATTTACACCCACAGGAACGTGTAATGGAAGTGCCATCGTATTATCAAGCACTCATGTGAATGTTCTTTGCTATGGAAACAACACCGGTTCAATAGATTTAACTGCAAGCGGTGGAGCAGGAACGTTAACCTATGATTGGAGCAACTCACTGCACACGCAGGATTTATCAAACTTAGCTGCCGGAACATACTATGTTACTGTTACAGATGCAAATGGAACATTTGCTACTACATCAGTTGTAATAACACAACCTTCAGCTGCACTTTCTGTAGCCAAAGACAACCAAACCAACATTTCATGCTACGGACAGCTCACAGGTGCCATTAATGTAACGGTTAGTGGCGGAACTACGGCATACACTTACGCATGGACAAAAGACGGTTCCTCCTATGCTACCACAGAAGATTTGGCAACACTGGCGCCGGGAGTTTATAACCTTACTGTAACAGATGCACATTCATGTACTGCCGTATTATCTCCGGCAGTCACCATCACACAGCCAAATATCAGCAATGGTTGGGTGCGGAATATGACAAAATCAGGACAACCTTATTATTGTACTATCCAAAGTGCAATAGATGATGCAACTGCCAATGATGAAATCCGCGTAGGAGCTGGTACATACAACGAAAGTGTTTCTATAACGAAGAGTTTAACACTTCGCGGAGCCCAATTCAGTGTTCATGCCAACACCGGTGCCAGGACCAATCCAGCTCTGGAATCTATCATCAACGGTACAAGTCCTGTTGCCATTATGGCTGATAATGTCGTGGTGGACGGTTTGACAATCCAGGGTTCTGACAATACCGGATTTATTTCAGGGATTTGGTTTAACCCTGGTTATTCTGGTTCCCATGGCGGATTTCAAATCCTGAACAATATAATCCAGAATAACGTAAATGGAATTGATGTTGGTAACGACGGCACGATCCAGGCATTCATTAAGTTCAACCTGATTAAAAACAATAATAATCCAGGGGCTGGAAGTGGTAATGGTTTGGGTACCGACTTTGGTTTGAAAAACACGGTCATTGATCAGAATACGTTCGACAACAATCAAGTCAACCTGAATGGTGCTGGTACTTCAGGAGTGCAGTCAATCACTTTTTCGAATAACGAAATCAAATCAGTTATCTATTCCGGACTCTTTTTGCAGAGCACTTCAGGAATCACTGTCACAGGAAACAATATTCACAATAATGCTGAAGGCATATCGGTTGCTGGTGGAGATGCTGATTTGACGATTTCGAACAACGCACTGATAAACAATACAGGACTGGGAATTAAGGTATCAGACCCCTATACTGTTGGAAGCAATTCAAATGTTGCCGTATATTCAAACAACATCAGTAATAATACACTCGGAGGTGTTACATTGGTATCAGGGACATACACAGGCACGCTTGATGCAACATACAACTACTGGAGCAGTTGCCCTTCAGCTTCAGGAAGTGTAACTTTTTTCCCCTATTATACAACTATTGCAAACTCCCCTGGTACCTATACATTCAGCGGCCTTACCGCGAATATCACGGCCGGCGCCACCCTGCCGACCGTCTGCGCAGGTTCTGCCACCACCATCTATGCATCCGGCGGCTCCGATTATGTATGGAGCAACTCCCTGGGGCTGGGTTCCAGCAAGGTTGTCTCGCCAACCACTTCAACCACCTATACGGTGACCGGGAAAGATTCGCATGGTTGCACCGATGCCTTCGCTTCGGTGGCGGTAACCGTGAATTCGGCGCCAACGGTTATGATTAACGGTTTGGTCGGCGGATCAGGCTCCGTTGCTCTGGGAAGTTCCATAACCCTTACAGCAAGCGGTGGTACAACCTATGTATGGAATACCGGGTCAACTGCCAATCCGATCACCGTATCGCCCACCGCCAACACAACCTATTCAGTTGTCGGGACAACCGCAGGTGGTTGCACAGGGTCGACCACCTTTTCAATCACCGTGGCCAGCGTGAGCGCAGGCGCTAACCGGTTTATCTGCTATGGCAACTCAACCTTAATCACCGCAACGGTTGCAGGGGTCACGGCAAACAGCTGGGCATGGTCGTCAGGCGGAGCAACCCAATCGATCAATGCTTCACCATTACTTACAACGCAATATACCGTTACCGTGAACGGCGACCCGGCACTACATGCCTCCGTCACCATCTACGTGAATCCCAAACCGATTGCCAACCCGGGTCCGAATATCACCATCGCCCCGGCAGGCACCGGCACCCTTTTGGGTTCCGCATCGGCGGGCACAGCGCCCTATGCCTATTCCTGGACGACAACCGGCGGTTCCATCATAGGCAACCCGAACACACCCACGCCTACTGTTGCCGCCGCCGGCAGTTATGCCATTCTTGTAACCGACGCTTACGGATGTTCAAGCAATCCTTCAGCCGCAGTGGTCAATGTAGCTTCGTCTGGTTTTACCGTATCGGGCAACGTCTCGTATTACCTTGGTACCGTGAATCCGCAGATGCACAATGTCACCGTCACCCTGGCCGGCGGAGCAACCTATACTACGACCACCCCGGCAACCGGCAATGGTGATTACCAATTCCTCGGCATTCCCGCTGGCACATACCAGGTTAAACTCTCCAGTTCAAAACCATGGGGAGGTGTTACTTCGGCCGATATCGTGGCCATCCAGAATCACTACAAATCCCCGCCAACACTGCTGAAGGGAATCGAGCACATCGCAGCGGATGTGGTATCCGCGGGTACTGGCGCAGTGGTGACTTCCGCAGACCGTGACCTTGTCAATTCCCGCCGCCTTAACCCCGCCGTTGCTTTTACTGAAACCGGCGACTGGGTGTTTACCCGGAGTGGAGATGCTGCGGGTGATCCGATCAGCGGACCCTTTTTCTACGCAAACTCCGCTGGATTTTCCAATATAATCCTTGAGGTTACCACAGGCCCCGTGAGCCAGAATTTCAAGGCGCTTTGCTACGGCGATGTCGATGCCTCCTATACCGGAGTGAAAGACAATGAAAATTCCATTGTCAACTTCAACACCACCAACGGACTCGACCTCAGCAACTTCCCCAACCCGTTTGCCGGGACTACCTCCATCCGATTCACCGTCCCTGTTGCGGGGAAAGTCACGGTGCAGGTACACACCCTGCTGGGTGAACCTGTCGGAACCCTGAACGATCCAGACGACTATGAAGGCGTTCACACGCTTACATTCAACGGACAAGGACTGGCACCGGGAGTCTATTTGTACACGGTCAGGCTGAAAACCACCGACGACACCTTTGTCCAAACCGGAAAAATGGTGATCGTTAAATAACTGACCGACTATCGAACCGATTGACCGGTTTAGGGGTCGATCGTAATGCATGTGCAGTGCCGGACCACTCAGGTGGTTTCCGGCACTGCATTTTTTATTCGCCTGCACTCATCCCTGGTCCGAGAACCAGCAACATGTAAACGGCACAACTAATTTTACAATATGTGTAAAGCGATAAAGATATTTTTACACATATTTTTACAACTAGAATTTGTCAAATGTCTGAAAGTGTACCATTTAACATTCTGGCATAATTGTTGCATCTTTTAGGCCCTTGTGCAAGATTCATAACACATGGTTCGTTCAACCCGCGTCCTTTATACTGCGACAACAGCCAAATGCATAAAAAACCCAGGGAATCAGCCGATCACCACATTAACGACACACAAGGCAATCTGGTAAAAAATTATACAGAAATTGCTCATATACAACAGGATTTACAGGAATTTAATAAGTAAATGTTATACAGCATGAATGGTTGCAACGTGTACATGATCATCACCAGCAGCACAAGTAGTACCAGGACCTTATTCGCAGGAATTTCAACAAACCTTACTATACGCCATCTCTCGGGATGGGCCGGTTTAACTCATTTTATAAACTAAAACCAAACCAACATGAGAAAATTTCTACTTTTCAGCATTGCGTTGCTATTTGCGACCCTGGTTTCCGGGCAAACACTGTCCCGGCCGCAAATTGCCTATCCGTTTGATGGTAACGTGCTTCAGGGTCCGTTAAAAACAGTCAGGCAAACACCACAGGTAACCAGAACCCCGGATGCGTTCGCCCCATCTACGATTTCTGCCGGTGGCGACAGGCTTGTTGCTACACAAAACTCAGATGGCGGCTGGGGGTGGTATCTTACCGGTATAAGTGCAAACAATACGATCGGGCCTATTGCAAAAGGATTGATCCAGGCATACACCGGCAAATATTCTTCCACTCAACTTGCAGCTTTCACAAAGACTAAAACTTTTCTGCTGAATAAAACGAACACCTTTTCTGCTACCGACGGTTACCTTGCAAAAGCCCTGGATGATATCTTTGGCGGAACCACCTGCAGGGACCACGTAAACACTTACTATTTCGGACCACTGGCGGCCGGCACCTATAACAGGAATGGAGAAGGAACCCTTTACAGCACATCTTCCTACGTATCTTACGTTTTAACCTCCTCCGGCAATCTCCCGGGCTGGTATTTGGGCATAAGCCTTGCAGGAGCTGTTGATTGCGGTGTTACCGGCACTGAACTTGGATATTGGATCAGTGGCGTTAAAACCTCCATTGAAAACATCACCCTCGGGGTTGATTACGATGTTCTGGCCCTCGCCAGCAGCCTGTATGGTCTTGCCAGCGCGAATGAAGAATTCAATCCGGCATCAGGACCTTTTGCCGCTGCTTCAAACCTGCAGGATCTTGCCTCTGACCTTGCTTCCTACCAGATTAACAATGGCGGCTTCGCATGGAGGTCTGATTATGTGAAACCGAACGACGGTGATGAAGAGATCCAGGAGACAGCTTATTCGATCCTTGCATTAAACAAAATTAACAGGAGTAATTACCTGACCAAAATACGCGGCGCTGCCGATTATATCAGCAGTGTTCAGCTTGCCACCGGCGGCTGGGAAAACTGGGTAGGTTCCGGCGAAGGTGAAAACAACGAAGTTACCGGCGAAGCCCTCTGGGCCTATACCACTGCCTACGCATCGGTGCACAATGTCACGAAAGACACCTGGCATGTGAGCATCCAGGCAGCCCTGGATGCAGCCGCAGCAAACGACATGATCAATGTGTACCCCGGCAACTACAGTGAAGCCGCTGTGAACCGCAATACCATCTCCCTCCAGGGCAACAATGGACCCTACCAGTTCGGCTTGTTCTTCGATGTAACCAAACCGGGAATTTCAGTAATCGGCGTTGATGCTTCAGGAAACCCGATAACCAGCTATGCCGACGTGGCAGCCACAGTGACAACAAACGCAACCAACTCATTCGGCTATTCCGGTATTTTTGTAAATGCCGACGATATTACCATCAAAGGTTTGAAGATCATCGACAACATCGTCGACAACAATGTAAACAACAACAAGACCATTGAGATCATCGGAAATAATTTCACGATGCAATATTGCGATGTGGAAGTCACCGAAGGCGGATCCATCTATCTTAACGACTGGAATTTCGCTTCCTCAACCAGTACCCTGACAAAATATGCCATCCTCGAGAACAAGTTCGGCGAAGGATGTTCCATTGATATTGCAAGCGGCGCCGGATATACCGGATCAGTGTCTGACAGAACGATCACCGGCAACTATTTTGACGGCACCGGCTGCATCTATGATGTTACCTGGCCCAGCATTTCATTCAACGGCACCTGTGCCGGTATCGGCTGGTTTGTTGATCCCGTTGGCGGTGCAACGATCAGCGGAAATCATTTTTCCAATAGCCCCAGCTACATCAGGTACCGGGGAACCGTTGCCGAATCGCAATTCAATTGGGCAAATTACTGGAATGACAACACTTTCGACAAGGCCGTTATCACCCTGTCGGATGAAACGAATTTTGTTCCCCGTGCCTACAGCTATTCCGCTAGCGGCAAAAACTACTCGAATGTTCGCAGGATCGGCAGCGTGATCCAGTCGGATATTGATCTGGTTGGCAACTCCGGCGATATTGTCAAGGTTGCTCCCGGAACATATACCGAGGCAAACCAGATCGTTATCAGCAAAAACCTCACAATTACCGGGGCTGATAAGGCGACTACCATCATTAAACCTGCTCAGGGAACTGTTGGAAGTGGTTATATGGAGGATAACACTAGCTGGATTTTAGTTAATCAGGGCGTTACTTTTAATCTGAATAATGTGACATTGGATGGAACTGGGCAAGAAATTGTAAATGCGATTCTTTCTCATGGTCATGGTACAATTGATAATAATATTATCAAAAACATGCAGCGCCTGTCAAGCTATGATGGCGTTGGCGTAGCACTTTTGGGTTCAGATATGACAATAAGCAATAATACATTCTCTGGTATTGGCAGGGAAGGTGTTTGGGCAGTTTTCTTCTCAAATGCAACAATAACAGGAAATACTTATACCGGAAAAGGCATTGGTGACTGGTTAGATTATGCATTTGAAGTAGGAAGAAACAGCTCGGCAACCATCAGCGGAAATACAATTTCTGAAAATAAAGGAGTTGCATCAACTGATCAATCTACTTCAGCCGGCATTCTGGTAACCAGTTTTTATGATGTAGCAGGTACCCATACAAATGCTATAATTACAGGAAATGTATTTTCAGGAACAGGAAATTATCAGGGTATCGCTGTAGGTTACAATGAAAATGATGTAAGCACAGTAATTGCCCATGATAACAATTTTTCAGGAAATACAATTGCTATTACAACAACGGCACCCATTGTAAATGCCACATGTAACTATTATGGCACAACTGCAGCATCTCAAATTGCAGCTGCAATCTATGGCCCTGTGACCTATGTACCTTACCAGCTTTCCAATGGCGGCGCCTGCTCAGCCCCTTGTGCCCTGGCATTGTCACACGCTTCAACAGCCGTAACCTGCCCTTCACAGAACGACGGTACGGTTTCGGTTTCGGTTACCGGTGGCGGCACAGGAACATATTCCTATATATGGTCAACGGGCGCACAAACAACTTCAACGGTTACAGGCCTGGTTGCCGGAAGCTACTCTGTTACAGTCACCGATCTGAACGGCTGTTCAGCTACAACGACAGCCAGTGTACCTGTTTTAACGACAGGACCTGTTCATAATGTCACACAAGGTGTCTATTACTGCACGATACAGGCAGCTATTAATGCTGCCAATGCAAACGATGAGATCGATGTGGCTGCCGGAACATATACCGAGGCAAACCAGATCGTCATCAACAAAAACCTCACCATCGTGGGTGCCGATAAAGCAACCACGATCATTAAACCGGCCGGCAGCACCTCCTATGGTTCAGCCTGGATTTCGGTTGGTGCAGGAAAAAGCCTGGACCTGAGCAAAGTGACGCTCGACGGCACGGGCAAACTGGTTTACACCGCCCTTGAACTCCAGGGAAGCGGCACCATCAACGATTGTAATTTCACGCAAATCAAATACAATGAAAGTACCAATTACAAGGGAACTGCTATTTACATCAACAGTACTTCGACAGTAAACGTAACGAATTGCTCCTTCTCGGAGATCGGCAGGAACGGGATCCTTGCCGACCAGTGCCTTGGCACCTTCAGCGGCAACACCTATACCGGCAAAGGCACAGGCAACTGGCTCGACTACTTTATTCTCTCTGAATATGGTGATAACGTGACCATCAGCAACAATACCATCTCTGACTGCCAGGGCGTCGCTTCATCCGACGGTTCAGGCTCATCAGCCATTGCAGTGTGGGATGATCCCTCAACGCAGGCAACCATTACCGGCAATACGATGACAAACAATTCAATCGGTGTTGCTGTTGTTGCCTATACAGGCGGAACCAACGATCCAAAAGTCGTGATCGGGAATGGAAACCTGTTTGATGGTGGTGACTACGGCGTTTCGTTCGAGACCTGGGGGCCTGCTTATTCCCCGGATGTGACCTTTACGGGTGTTTCCACCTTCAAGGGACAATTGAACAGCGCCATTTATATCAATGACGGGATATCGGCCGGTTCGACGATCGATATCAGCACCGCCGTGTTTAAAACTTCCGGAGGTTCCACGATCACCGATAACTTTGCCAAGGAAGACCTGGTGGTGCATGCCATTGACGGAACCAACAGGGGACTTGTCAGATGGAATTCCACCAACCTCTATGTCACATCCAACAGTTTTGTTGATCCCTTTACCACACCCAGTATTCAGCGTGCAATGAGTGTTGCATCAGACGGCGACCAGGTTAATGTGGCTGCCGGAACCTTTGTTGAAAACGGCCAGGTTGTGATTAACAAAAATCTGTCGATTGTTGGCGCCGACAAAGCGACCACGATTATCAAACCCGCCCAGAACACCGGCACAGACGGCGATGACCGGGGCTGGTTCCTCGTCTCTTCCGACAAAACATTCAACATGAGCGACGTGACCCTTGACGGCAACGGTAAACTGATCAATATTGGTATTCTTTCCCATGGTCACGGCACCATCAACAATTGTATCCTGAAAAACCTGGGATACAACCCAAGTTCCGACTATGCAGGCCGGGGTGTTGCCTTCTACAATTACAACATGACCATCTCCAACAACACGCTCTCCAATATCGGCAGGATCGGGATCTACATGAATGGTACTGGCATAACGAATGCCACGATCACGGGAAACACCTTTACAGGAAAAGGTCCCGGCGACTGGCTTGACTACGGAATTGAAGTGGAAGGCGGCGCCAATGCCACCATCACCCATAACAAGGTGACCGACTGCAAGGGGATTGCTTCTGTTGACAACTCAGGATCTGCCGGTTTCCTTGCAACAACCTACTTTGCACCCGGCACTCAGTCGACCATTGAATACAATGATTTCCAGAACAACTCAGTTGATCTTGCTGTGGGATATGACGAAACAGACGTCACAACGGTTGTCGCGCACAACAACTCTTTTACCGGGAGCGATTTCGGTGTTTCAACAACAGCACCGCCAGTGAATGCAACCTGCAACTGGTGGGGAACTGCCAACGGCAATGCAATTCAAACCAAAACCGAGGGAACCGTCACCTATAACGGATGGCTTTCATCAGGCGGCGACAGCGATTCCGGTCCCGGGTTCACCCCCACCGGATCATGCAATGGCACACCTGTAGCTATCACACTCAGCTCCGCCAGCAACGTATCATGCCCGGGCACCAGCACCGGAGCCATTGATATCTCCGTTTCCGGAGGCTCTGGCTCCTACGCCTATACGTGGAGCCCAACCGGGGCATCTACCCAGGATCTGACCGGCATTGCTGTCGGAAGCTATCAAGTAACCGTTACCGACGTTACCTATGGCTCAACCGCTACCCTGACCCAGGTGATCGGGACAACCAATACCCTGCCCGGCATCACCACCCCCTCGAACCAGACACTTGCAACCGCAGGCGGCGCCTGCACGCGCACTGCCACCTGGACACCGACGGTTACGGGAACACCTCCCCCATCGGTATCCTATGTTTTTTCGGGAGCTACAACCGCCAGCGCATCAGGCGACGGATCGGGTTCAGCCTTTAACAAAGGGGTGACCTATGTCACGCTCACGGCAAGCAATGGTTGCTCACCGGATGCAACGGCATCTTTCACCATCACTGTAAACGATACTGAAAAGCCATCGGTCAGTTTTGCAAACGGCACACAGAACAAAGATGTTGCTTTGGGAACCTGTGCATACCCGGCCAGCTCCACTGAGTTTGACCCGACTTCTGTCAGCGATAATTGCTTCGGAACAACCCTTGGATGGGCTTTAAGCGGGGCAACCACCGCCTCGGGCAGCACCACCCTTGCCGGCACCTCCTTTCATAAAGGTACCACCACAGTATTGTGGACGGTAACCGACGCCTCCTCCAACACCAACACCTGCACTTTCAACGTAGTGGTTACCGACCCGAGCAACATCTATGTAAACGACGCCAGCACAACAGGCGACTCGTTTACCTATGCAGCCGGCAATGACGGTTCGGGCGACGGATCGAAGTGTTCACCCTATGCAACTGTTGCACACGCGGTTTCTGTGGCAACCTCAGGATCCACGATCCATGTGGATGCCGGAACCTACGACGAACAATTGGTTATCGACGGCAAGAACCTTACCATCCAGGGAACCGGAGCAACTACCATCATCCGTCCTTCTGCTCCTTCAAAGTTAACCGCTTTCCACACCTATACCACAGGCGTTTTCCCCGGCTGGGAAGGAATTGTGATGGCCGGTGTTGTCGTGGTGAAAAATACCAGCTCGACCACGCTGAAAGACTTCAAAGTGGACGGCGTGAATGTGACCAGTTTGCCTACCGGATCCAACAGGCTTGCCGGAGTCGTTTTCGGTGAATCATCCGGAACCATCGACAACCTCACCATCAACACCATTAAAACTACCGGTTACAACGACCGCACCTACGGCATCGACCTGAGCGCGGTAAGCGGAACGCACAACATTGAAGTGAAGAACTGCAGCATCTCCGACTGGGCCCGCAACGGAATCCAGGCAATGGGTGCAAGCCTCACGGCCAATATCCACAACAACGTGCTTGTTGGTCCGGGAACGATCGGGCCGGCGAATGTGCCGAACGGGATCGTGTTCATTTACCAGGTTGGCGGAAATGCCACTTCCAACGATATCCGCAACAGCGGGTATATCGGATCGCAATGGAAGAGCGCGGGCATCATGGTATACGGACAGGTGGCAACCGGGATTATCCTGGAGAGCAACAACATCTACAATATCGACAACGCGATCAGCCTTGCAATGAATTCAAATGATGTCATTGTCAGGAAAAACAACCTGCACAACAATGAGATCGGAGTTCATCTCGAAGACGGAACCACGAACAACAGCATCACCCAGAACGCCATCAACGGCAACAGCATTGCCGGCATCAACCTGAACAATGATGGCGTACCGGGCACCGGCAACGTTGCTCATTACAACAATCTTTCGGGCAACCAGACAGGGACAGTCAATCTGGATGTAACCAAAACGTTTGATGCCACAAGCAATTACTGGGGATGCCCCACCACTTCCGGCAAGGTTTCGTATTTCAGCTACTACAGTTCATGCAGCGGCGACCCGGGCAGTTTCTCATTCGGTCCGGTCGTCAGCAACATCACAGCAGGTGCAACCATATCGTCGATCTGTTCCGGTTCATCCACCACCATTTATGCCTCAGGCGGTTCCGATTATGTGTGGAGCAATTCACTCGGGCTGGGTTCCAGCAAGGTTGTTTCACCAACCACCTCCACCACCTACAGCGTGACAGGCAAGGATTCGCACGGATGTGCAGGCGCCTTCGCGTCGGTTTCTGTTACCGTAAGTGCAGCACCGACTGTTACCATTGAAAACCTGGTCGGCGGATCGGGCACAGTCGTCCTTGGAAATTCCAGGACCCTGACGGCCGGTGGTGCATCTTCCTATCTTTGGAACAACGGATCAACCAATAATACCATTACCGTATCGCCCACCGCCAACACAACCTATTCAGTTGTCGGGACAACCACAGGTGGTTGCACCGGGTCGACCACCTATTCAATCACCGTGGCCAGTGTAAGCGCCGGTGCCAACAGGTTTATCTGCAACGGATCCAATACCGTCGTCGCTGCAACAGTTTCCGGTATTACTGCGACCAGTTACGCGTGGTCGGCTCCCGGGATGACATCCCAGTCATTCACGGCTTCTCCACAGGTAACAACCACATATACGGTAACCGTAAATAATGATCCCTCGCTTCATGCCTCCGTCACCATTTACGTGAATCCCAAACCGGTGGCTAACCAGGGTCCGAACATCACCATCGCTCCTTCGGGCACCGGCACACTCCTGGGTTCCGCATCGTCGGGAACCGCACCTTACGCCTATTCGTGGACAACCACAGGGGGTTCGATCATCGGTTCACCAAACACGCCCACACCTACCGTAGCTGCCGCCGGCACCTATGCCATACTTGTTACAGACGCATACGGATGTTCCAGCAATCCTGCCTCCGCCCTGGTCAATATAGCCTCTTCCGGCTATACTGTGTCGGGGAACGTCGCCTACTACCTGGGTGCCGTGAATCCGCAGATGCATAATGTTACTGTAACGCTCATCGGACCATCCAACTTCACAACCACCACCCCCGCCACCGGAAACGGCAATTACCAGTTCCTGGGGATTCCCAATGGCACGTATACGGTATACCTGTCGAGCTCAAAACCGTGGGGTGGCGTTACTTCTGCAGATATCGTGGCCATCCAGAATCACTACAAAAGCCCGCCAACGCTGCTGAAGGGAATTAAGCATATTGCCGCGGATGTAATGAACCCGGGTACCACTGCAACCGTAATCGCCGAAGACCGCGACCTTGTTAACAGCCGCCGTCTCAATCCTGCGGTTACCTTCCCTAATACAGGCGACTGGGTGTTTACGCGCATTGACGATGCTGCCAATGATCCGGCCAGCGGCCCGTTTATCTACGCAAATTCCATTGGATTTTCCAACATAACCCTCGTGGTTAACAATGCTATCGTGTCCCAGGATTTCAGGGCCCTTTGCTATGGCGATGTCGACGCCTCCTATACCGGCGTGAAAGACAATGAAAACGCGGTTATCAATTTCAACACGACCAACGGTCTCGACCTGTCCAACTTCCCCAACCCGTTTGCCGGGCAAACCACCATCCGTTTCACCGTGCCCGTTGAAGGCAAGATCACTGTTACGGTTCAAACCTTACTGGGTGCTCCGGTCGCGACCATCAACGACCCTGATGATTATGAGGGAATACATAACCTCACCTTCAACAGGCAGGGACTTGCTCCGGGAGTCTATTTATACACGGTCAGGCTGAAAACCAGCGACGACGCCTTTATTCAGACAGGTAAAATGATCATCGTCAATTAGTCCCGCAACTATGCGTGTATTCAACATCATATGATGTATTACCGGGTGCCGGAGTTCAGTAATTCAACAAACTGATCTCCGGCACTCTTTTTTCGAATTGAAAGCATTGCCGGGTACTGTTCTTTGACAACCAATGTTACCCTGCGTTCGCATTTTGTTCGTAAGTTTTTTTCCTGTCATTGCGATTTTGATTAAATTGCACCTTTTTACATGAAATTGCATTCATGTACTCTTTTACATGAATACCTATTTATTGCGCTGTTAATCAGGCATTAGCAATAGAATAAACTTTTAATCCGGAAATTGATTACCGGCTAAAAGAAGATTTTTGTCACAGGCAAAAAGGTACCTTGTCTGATTTAAAAGATTTAGCACCCGAGTGTACCTATTCAATCGTTTAACATATATATCAACAGCATGCTTATTTTTTAACTGGATTTAATAAATGAAGCAACCGGATAACTCAGCATGTTATTTGTTCTTTTCTCAACCCTGAATTTAAATTTATCCAGGGTTTCTCCACCACCTAATATATTATTGTATGTTAGGTGGGAAATTTTGTTATTTATCCTGTTACATTTAAATAAATGTCTATTTTTGTCTCTTGCATTAAATTGTAAATTTTGAGTCCCCTCCGAAAAGGGGTTTTATGATAAAATGAAAAAATTCATGATGCTCGATAAAAATAGTCCAATGGAAAATTTTCTGCTCCAAATTGGTTGTACCCTGATCTGCTGGTTAAGATAACCGCTGAAAAAGGATGCCAAGGTAGGTATTTCCATTGTTTTAAACGTTCTTTGACATATTTGTTTCGTAAAGTTCATTATTCGTACAAGGTTGATCCATAAACACCTACAGTTGACCCATATGTTTTGCTTGAAAAGTCCCCGGTATTTTGATTTTCCATTTACCAACGGGATTCCGACTTGAAAGATGGTTGCTTCCACATTGTTTCGTTTGTGAAGTTCTTCCAGTGGTCGTCCTTTCATTTCACGACGCATGTGAGAAGTCCGGATGGCTTGTTGATTAAAATAATAGTAACCGCTGGTTGTTGTTATTCGCCATCTGTCTTCTTTGCTTTTTTTCTGTTTTTTAACCACGACAGCTTTCATGTGTTCGCCAGTTTGGACGTCGGTTACCAATAAGCCTTCAGTGGTCATTTCTAAATCATATCTTGATTCGGCACCTTGGATACCGGTGAAAACCATGTCGATGTCTTCGCAACACTCATCATTGGCAGGGCTTTGGTACGCCCCATCAGCGTAAACCTTTTCAATCAACTGGCCGGTAACCTCAATGGTTGCCTGAATGGCTGGTTCAACAAATGCGGTATCTGAGATGTTGGCTTTTTCTACAAGCACGTTGGTAATCAGGTTCAGACCTTCGTCCGAACAGGTTTCCGTAATATTCACGCTGTAGCCTTTTACTTTCTGGTCGCCTTTATTGCGGTATGCGCTTTCGGGATCGTGCGGAGACTGGACACTCGATGAAGATATTTCTTCTTTCGGGCGAAGTTCAATCTGCTGATCTGCTGATACTTTGTATTGTTCGTTAAATACACGCTGGAGTAGAAGAAAGGGTTCGGTTTGGAGATTCCCAAATAACGTCAGTAATTTGTAACTAATAATACCGATCGGTTGCAACTTGCCTTTGATTTCATCCCTAGTGCTGCGATAAACAGTTTTGAGCGGTTCTTCAATGACAAGCTTTTCCAGTTGTTCAAGGTCTGCTACAGAAAGTGTTGATTTGGAAGTATTATCAAGGGTTTTAAAGAATATGCAAAGGGCTTGATGGATGATCTCGTAACGGGAAAACAGAGCAATGTTGCTGCCAATGAGCTTACTGTCCATGCGAATGCTGCGGCCATTTACATCAAACTCCTTGATCTGTTCGCTGGTAATTTGCGAGAAGGCTTTTCCCATCAAATCTTCACCATTTTGCTTTTGATGCTCATATATCCGCTTGCGCAAAAGGTAATACGTTGATTCTACAGGTAATGGATCATTCATATTGAACAATCCTAATGCACTGCGAACAAGCAAGTTAAACCGACAATGTTCAAAAAGTTGGGAATCGCTCCATACAAAAGACTCTTTCAATATCATCATACCAACAAGGATACGGATGGAGGAATTAGGCGCACCGGTAGTGTTATTATAGAGGATACTGAATATGGCTTCATCGACGCGCATTACAATCTGATCATGGAACTGGTTATGCCAATGGCTCCGATCACTATATTCTTTGAATGCGGAGCTCTCAAGCATCATCGGAACGCTGGTGAAGGCATCTAACTGGGGTTCTTTGTTTGACTTTTTAAACATGGGCTATGCTTTACTTATCGAAACAAATTTACCGTTAAAAAACAACAAAACCAAATCAAGTTATTGACAATCATTTGTTTATAACTACATCAAGAATGAATATGTATAAATACAATTATAAATCAATTTAACTCAAACCGGCCCTCCGACTTTTCGGAGTGGACTCAATTTTAAAACTTCGAAATATGAAAGATCTCTACCAAAATGTGGCCTGTTCCAACAAGGCGCTTAGGAAATTTACCATGCTTTTGTCTCTCATGCTGTTTGCCTGTTCGATGCAAACATGGGCGCAGACAGCATCTTCAACAACTCCCAGCGACCCGATTAACGTAGCCTATACGGCTGGGTCGCAAAATGTCACGGTGAATACTTGCACCGGAAGTGGTACATGGACCATAAGTCAGCTTAGCGGAAGCTCGTGGGCACATCTGTCGACAACCCCGCCTCTTAACAGCGGAACTGCCTTCACTGTGAATTATGATGAGAATCTGACTTCAAACAACCGTACTGCCGTTTTTCAAATCACGGCAACGAGTGGATGCCCCGATGACCCTATAGTCCTTTCGATCATCCAGTCAAAAGAAGGTATTGCCCCTACTATCCGGAAAATAAGCACTTCACATGCTAACGGATCCTTCAAATCGGGAGAGCAGATTGATATCGATGTTTACTATTATGACTACAATACAATCAATTTAACCGGAACCAACCTGTCAACCAATTTTTACCTGAACCTGAATAACGGAGGCAAAGCATATTGGAACAGCGATGCCGGATATAGCGCCGGAATTAAAAAAATCACTTTCCGTTATACGGTCGCAACAACCGGTGAAGACGTTTCCCTGCTGAACGTCACATCGGTCAATATTTCGGGAAATGTTGCCATCAAGGATGCCGCCAACAATACGGCGGATCAAACCCTCCCCGTAACTACGCCACCCGACGAGGGAAATTTAGGAGACAACAATGCACTCCGGATCGACAATATCCTTCCCAACATCGCATCAGTCACATCCTCTCCCTCCGGATCCGGCACCTTAAAGATAGGAGATAACCTTACCTTTACCGCCGCTTTTTCCGGCGGTAACGTGGAGCCTGTCGGAACAGTCACGTCAGACACTTACAACGGACATACCCTTGTATGGTCCACTTCCAACGGTGGCACAACCTGGTCGGCTGTATACGGCGTTACGGAAAACGACGCAGACCAGCTTACTCCGATCCAGGTGACCAATGTTCATATGGTGGATGGTGCCGGTAATTCCGGAAACACGATGAGCGGGTCGGATGTTGCACATCCTATCGATGCACATAAACCAACCGGCAATTTCGTACCCAACAACGGCGCCACCGGCGTTGCTGTAGACGGGACAATTACCCTTACTTTTAACGAGGCAGTGTTTACTGTAACCGGTTCTGCCCTGACCTCGTCCGATTTACAGAGCATCACCCTGACCCGCTCGAGCCCTTCGGGTCAAGTGCTTTTCACGGCCTCGATCGACGGCACCAACAAGATCATTACCATTACCCCTGCGACCAATTTATTGGGTAGCGCCAGCTACACGGTATCCATGGGTGCCGGCCAGGTTTTTGACGCCGCGCACAACCCGAATGCCGCAACATCGTCAACATTCAGCACGTCAACCGGACCTTTTAACGTGACCAACACGACTAAAAACAGCAGCTATTCCACGATCCAGGCTGCGTTTGACCAGGCTTCAAACGACGACAACATCAAACTTGAAACCGGCACCTACAATGTTACCGCTACCCTGAGTACCTGTAACATCACACTCGAAACGGTTGATTCGGTTACCATAAGTAATCTGGCAATCACCGGTGGACATACCTTATCGTTGTTAAATAACAACCTGACTGTTTCCAATTTACTGAACCTGGCAAGTACCGGCGACCACCTGGCTATCGGGAGTTACCGTTTGTCACTTACAGGTGCTATTTCAGGAAGTGGGTATCTCGATGGCACCAGTACCTCCAATCTGACCATCGGCGGAAGCGGATCGTTTGGTATGATGAACATCAACGGGGAATTGAAAACCCTGATCATCGACAGAACGGGCCAGACTGTTACTTTAGGCGATGCTTTCTATTTACCTGTTGACAAACTATCCTTGTTGGCAGGAGAGTTGGCGCTTGGCGGTAACACCCTTATGGTGAATGGCGTTTATAAGCGCGTAGCGGGAACTTTCATGGATGATGGTAACGCATCAGAACTTGATTTTAACGGAACCACCACAGGTAATCTTGCCTTCAGCGGCTCAGGTACTCCAACGCTCAGCCTCCTTCAAATTAATTCATCCGGCACATTTACCCTCGTCACTGCAATGAACCTTGGCAGCTGCAATGTCAACAGTACCTCGGCAATTTTATATACTTCAGCCGCGGTAACTTTTGGAGCCATTCAGGATGCCGGTACGATTTCACTCGGCGCCGATGCCACCGTTACCGGTCTGTTTGGTTTAACATATTCCACGTCGAGGTTTTATGTCAACGCACATACCTTAACCATGAACGGAGATATTACAGGCGCTGAATTAGGGGCAACCATCCAGGCAGGCAACACATCAAGCCTTGTTTTTGGATCTACCGCTCCCACAAGCGACTTTGCCCTTCCTTCGAATATCTCGGCATTAAATAATCTTACCGTTAACCGCGCATTCAATATTACCCTGCTGGGCAATCTTGATGTGCCGGGTATCTTAACCCTGAACAGCACTGGCCAACTCCGACTTTACGATGCCCCCCTCCTCGCCAGTCCGACTGGCTATTCACTAACCATCTCCAATGCAATTGTTGGTACCAAAGCCAACCTTAAGGCCATGGCTGGAGGCGGCTCATCCCTCACAGTTGCCGGTTCAGGAGACAATATTATTATACCGGCCCTCGCAGACCTGACCGACTTAACTATTAATAATACCCATGGCGCTGCTGTTGACGGTGCCATACTCATTCACCATCAACTGACCCTCGCCAATGGCAGTCTGGCAGATGCCGACAACCTTACATTGATTGACAATGCGATCATCGATCGCAGCGGTGGAAGTCTGGCCATAGCGCCACTCTTCGGATCACCCGTTTATGTTAATTATACCGGGTCGGCGGCGATAAACACCGGCTATGAACTTCCGACAAATTCAAGCCTGGATGCCATGGTTGATGTTTCAAACGGGGCTGGCGTTACCCTGACCAGCACCGGCGGCAACACGATCAAAGATCTTTCCCTGACCAGCGGCAACTTTGCCATTGATGTTCAAACACTGACAATAAAGGGCGGCATCTCTGCATATTCCAGCCAGTTAACCGGAGGCACAAGCGCTAACCTGAACATTGAAGGGGCAGAAAACTTTGATTTCCCCCCCAACGCCCTGGTTTTACACGACCTCAACATCAACCGCAGCGCCACCACCCCTCCTGCCATCATTTCCATGAACGCTGACCTTGCAATCGAAGATGTTCTGACATTGACAGCCGGCAGATTAACCCTGGGTTCAAACCGCCTTACATTAAAAAGACCGATTGCGGGCGACACCGCTAACCTGATCAGTGCCGGTTCCGGTTCAAGCATTACCATTGCAGGATCCGCTTCAGGAATAACGATCCCGTCAAGCATCACCTCACTGAGCAACCTGACAATGAACAACGGCCAGGGAACATCCCTCACACGCGGACTGTCACTTGGCAGCCTTACCCTGACCAACGGAAAAATCACGCTGGGTGGAGCCAACCTCACGCTCACCTCTCCTGTATTTTCAGGAGGCAGTACCTCAGCGTATGTATACACGAATGCCAGCAGTACAGGGAAGTTAAAAGTTCAGGGTGTGCAGGCTTCAGTTGTTGTGCCCGTGGGCGATGCGAGCAATTATACCCCGCTTACCATCAGCAACAGCGAGGCAGCCGAATTTGATATTTCGATAAAAGGAATTACCGGATTGGGCGATTTCGAATCACCGGTTCCTTCTAGTGCCTATATCCCCGTTCAGTGGAACATCAGCCGCGTTGGCGACGGAACCGCTGCTATTACCTTTGCCTGGCCCGACGTTTCAAGTCCTGCCGCAGTTACGGCACTCGGTCATTACGACGGTACCTTGTGGGTAACCGCCGGAACAATTGGAACGGGTGCAAGTTCGGTCGCCGTTACCGGCATCGGATCTTTCGCCAACCCTTATTTTGCTGCCTACGGAGATTTGCTTGCGGATGTGTACGTTGATGATGCCCATGGCAATAATACGTATACCGGCGAAAATGCCTATAATCCATCTGACCCTTCAAGCCTTCAGGGCCCGAAGAAAACAATGAACGCAGCTTATAATTCATTGATCGCTGATTACACAGATCTGTCTTCTCATTATATTACAGGAACGATTCATGTCGCTGACGGTACATCCTATGCCGAAAGCCTTGTTGTTGCAAAGTCGCTTTCCTTTGAAACGTCCGGCACATTTACCATTGGCGGCGATCTTTCCGTTAGCGGGAGTAAGGTCGTTACGCTCGCAAGCGTTTCGTCCGGTGGAAACATGGTTGTTACAGGGCATACCACTTTAACAAGTTCGTCAGATAAAATTGACATCGGTAATTCGCATAAACTTACCCTTAATGGAATTGTTGACGGTTCCGGCGCCATAAAATGCAGCAGCACCTCCAACCTGGAACTTGGCGGATCAGGTACAATTCCTTCTCCTTTCAATCTCGAAGGTAGTGCCATACATGATTTAAAGGTAAGCCGTTTCCAGACCTTTACGCTAAAAAATGATCTTTCCATCAGCGGCACCCTTACACTTACCGGCACACCTCCCGATATGGACGGCAACCCCACCTTCTCCCATACCGACAAACTTTCAATCGGGTCGCACCTCTTAACTTTTAATAGTGGTTCATTTGCAGGCGACGGGTTCCTCGTAGGTTCATCGTCATCCGACCTTACCATTTCCGGTACCGGCAACATCGGCCCCATCAACCTGATTGATTTGCTTAACAACGTGATTATCGATCGTTCAGGACAAACCATCACGCTGGGTGCCACCGACCTGTTTTTCACGTTCAACAACCTCGATCTGGAAGCCGGGATACTGGCACTTAACACCCATGAAATCGATCTGCTGCAAACGTATAAAAGCACATCAGCTGGAACCTTTAAAGGCGACTCAAAAGCCTCCATTGCCTTATGGCCGGGCCTGACGGTAGCCGACGCCCAATCAACACTCGCGTTTGATGCCTCGGGTCGCGTATTGTCGCAGCTTACCTCCAACCTGCCTTCAGGAAGCATTACCCTGTCAACCCCGTTGACCTGCGGAGGTATGGAAGTGACGGCCGGTGTTTTCACTACAACTTCAGGAGGCGCCGCCCCCCTTACTGTTACCGACCAACTGAACGTGCAAAACGGTGCAACACTTGCAACCGGTTCGGTTCTTTCGGCAAGCAAGTTGAATAATCCCGGAACAGTTACCTTGGGAGACGACGCATCGGTTTCAACGCAATTATCCATGAATGACCCGATAGCCGTTGGCACTCTTGACTTCACGGGTCATTCACTGACCCTGGCTGGTGACATTCTGTTTGATCCATCCAATTTCCTGAAAGGCGATAACACCTCCAACCTGATCATTAACGGCGGAACTTCCAGCTATAACTGGAATTTACCCTATCACGATATTTTATCACTTAACAACCTGACCATCAACCGTACCGGCGGGGTGAACCTTACCGGCCCCCTGGATGTAGTGGGCACGTTAACACTTACAGCCGGCAACCTGAACATCAACGATCCGTTGACGAGCAGTACCAGTATTCAGACCCTTACCCTGCATAATCCAATCAAATCAGATCCGACCCATATCGGCAACGAGAATCAACTTGTCGGCACCGCCGTATCAAAACTGGTTGTCAACGGCACCGTTAACATTAATGTGGCCCCGATCCAGCTTTATGAGCTTGATGTCGACATGTCGGGCGGTTCAGGCGGCATTACCCTGACCGGCACCGGATTTGTCAGCATCCATCATAATCTCAGCCTGATCAACGGGCCTGTTACAAACAGCGGCAGCAACAACATCCAGCTGGAAACCGGCGCTCAACTGGTTAGAAGCGGCGGCACGATCAGCAACCAGCCCAATTATCTAAACCCTGCCGACATCCTATACACCAATGGTTCAGCTATCAATGCAGGTGCCGAATTACCAGCATACAACACCTCCTCTCAAATTACCCTTGCCGGCAGCGATGTTACGTTAACCAATAATTATGATCAGGGGAGTTCGGTGACTACCAACCTTACCCTGAATTCCGGCAACCTGATACTCAACGGGTACAGTTTCGCAGCAAATACGGTTGCTGGCGGTTCGCCCAACTCTTATGTTGTCGCGGATGATGGCACCGGCACATTTAAATTAAAAAATGTCACGAGTGCTAAAAGTATCCCTGTGGGGTATGCAGGGTCCGGCAATTATTACCCGGTCACGGCAAGCAACGATGAAACAGCCGATTTCCAGGTAAAACTGAAACATTTTACCAACCTTAACGGGTTCGCACCGCTTCATCCGGCACCTTCAGCTACGTACGTGAGGATGCAATGGAATATCGACCGCACTTTCGGCAGCGGTACTGCAGCGCTTACATTGACATACCCTGCCGAATATGGCGTAACCCCGACCATCGTAGGACACTACCCGGTCGACCATTGGGTTTCTGCAGGTAACGTAACCAGTGCATCGGGCACTGCTGTTACTGTTACCGGAGTCACTTCATTCTCACCCTTTGCCGCTTATGGCGATAAATTCACACCGGTTTATGTAGATGCCTCTTCCAATGGCTCGGAATACAATACCGGAGAAAGTGCGACCGCTACCGACGGAACAGGTCCGAAAAAGACCATCAACCAGGCTATGGAAGTTGTACAGAACGTCCCGGTAGGAGAAATCGATGTTGCCAAGGGTACCTACAATGAAAGCGTTGTGGTCGACCTTGCCAACCTGACGATCCAGGGAACGGCAACGTCGCCCGACACCGCCGAAGTGATTGGGACTGTTAGCCCGGGTGCATTTAGCCTTGCGGCAGATTATGCCACCATCAAACATCTGAAGATCGTTCAGAATAACAGTTCAGCCAGAGGTATCAGTGTTGGTTCATTGATATCCCATGCAACCATTCAGGACAATGTGATTTTCAATAATAATAGCGGGGATGCCGGAATTTATTTTAATGGCACCCTGGGAACCGGTAATGAAGTAAAATGGAACACCCTGAGCGGAAGTACAAGTGGATTAGGCATTTCAAGCGAGGATGGCAGTGCCCATGTAAATGCACTCCATAATTATTGGAGTTCAACGAACGGGCCGGCGACGTCCCCTTCAACTATTAATCCCTGCGGAACAGGTAAAGGAATCAATGGTTTGGTCGACTATGACCCCTTCTGGTACTCGCCGGGCAATGATACTTACCAGTTGCAGGCATTTACCGTTTCGGGCACCAGGTCGGTTTGCACCGGGGGTACTCCTGACATTGCCTTGTCGGGCACCCAGTACCTTGTAGCCCCAGCAGATTACCAATATAATTATTTAATCGATGCCACTCCTTCCGGGACCGCAACCATGCAGACAGGGCAAGCGTTAGGCGCAGGTCTGACCTGGACTGTTCCTGAAAATTCAACAGGCACCTACACCTATACAGTCAACGCTTATAATATTCATAGCGGATGTAACCTGCTGATGAACGGCAGCGCAGTGATCACGGTTGTTGACGACCCGACCTTAACTGCTCCGACATCACTTACAACCCTATGTAAAGGCGGCAACACCACCCTGACCACGTATGTATCAGGTGGCGTAAGTGCGTATAATTACCAATGGGAATATTCCTCCGACGGCACAAATGGTTGGGCGGCAGTTTCAACAGGCACCCCGACCGGGATTTCCTACAGCGGCGGTGACACTTACAGCATGACCCTGTATGGCGACGGAACAGAATTATCAGTTGATAAATATTACCGTTGCGCCCTGACTTCATCTGTTGGTTACGTTGGTTGCAATTACATATCGGCAGTTGCCCAGGTAACAACGGTGGATGATCCATCCATTTCATCTCAGCCTTCGGATCCTGCAGCAATCTGCGTTGGAGGAACAACGGCAAGCATGAACATCATTGCTGCAAACGGTACGCCTTCGCTCACCTACCAATGGCAGTACAGCAATGCAGGTACATGGCAGAACGTTGTTGATAACACCCCTTCAGGTGCTACCTATTCCGGAAACACGGGAACATCATTCTCAGTTGCCGGTATTGACGGACCAGGGACATATAGTTACCATTGCGTTGTTTCGGCCAGCGGAAGCGGATGCGGTGATGCCACATCACAATCAGTAACAGTCACTGTTGTGGCCGATCCGAGCATTACTACAGGGCCATCCAGTCCGGCTGCAATCTGTATCGGAGGAACTACCGCAACCATGGATATCACTGCTGCAAACGGCACACCTGGGCTCACCTACCAGTGGCAGTACAGCAATGCCGGTACATGGCAGAATGTTGTTAATAACACCCCTTCAGGCGCCTCCTATTACGGAAACACGGGAACATCATTCTATGTTGCCGGTATCGATGGAGCAGGCTCATACACTTACCATTGCGTTGTTTCGGCTAGCGGAAGCGGATG